>JAEEGL011531671.1_pt1 | contig 11828 bp, 10 predicted proteins | sample 9134231 | NCBI WGS metagenome assembly JAEEGL01 (sample SAMN16246548, study PRJNA631951) | gut metagenome | biome: gut microbiome; feature: rumen; material: fiber-attached | host: Bos | place: Iran: Karaj | collected 2018-10 | reverse complement strand
TCTGGGCAGCCAGTACCTTCTGACCCTTGAACTCTTTATTTGTCAGGATCTCCGCGAAAAAGTAAAGCGTACCGCTCTGGTATTCGCTCTGTCCGGCTGTGTAGCTGTCGGAAACGTATTCGCCGACCTCTGTCACCTGCGCCTTTACGGCATAAGCGCCCTCCATGTTGAATATATCCAGATTCCTGCTGACCAGCTTGAATCCTGTAAATATATACACAAGAGCCAGCGCAACTGTGATGATCCAGACCGCTGCGCGCCTGAAAAGCCCCTGAGTGTTGAGTTTTATTGAAGGCTTGGTCATACGGGCCTCCTTATCAGTAAAAATCAAAAGCAGAGATAAGCCTGCCGTCCTTTTCCGCAAGTATATCCACTCTGAGTATCCGTACATCCTCGTGCTTCAGCTCCAGCCCCTCGAATCTGTAGAGGCTGTCAAGGAGGTTCATGGGATTCAGCGTGGAATTGCTGGCGCAGGCAAGCCGCATCTCAAATCTTTCCTCTGTACCGTCTTCCGGCAGAAACGACGCGTCAAGGATCATGTCCTTTACGTTCTTTTCCACCATGGACTTTGTCTTCTTATCTCTTTTAAGTATATATATCTCGTCCTGAGATAAGAAGTCGTTTATGTGAATTGTCTGTGATTTTCTGTCTTCCGGGGCAACGCTTATCCTGTAGAGCGCGTATTTTGTCTCAGAGGAAAGGTTCTTTCTGCCTGTTGGAGTTTCCCTGATGGCAGTAAAGCTGATCCCTGCAGGAGCATGTGCGTTGAGCCCTTCGAGCGCTTTCTGCATATCTATGGGCATCAGCGTGTCCATCTCCAGGTACTCCCCTTCGCTTTCGTAGCCGAGGGAAAGAGGCTGCACTATGTTTGTAAGCTCGTGCGGATTGAAGCCGTTCGAATAAGCCACAGGGATCTCCGCAAGCTTGATGAGACGCTTAAAGAGCTTCTGCAGGTCCAGATGCGATATGAAGCGCATGTTGCCTTTTTTTGTAAATCTGAGTAAATAACGGTTCATCTCTGTTTGATATGATTTATGCGGGCTGTTCAGCTCCTGCATGTTATGGACAAATTAGTGCAATCAGGTTCAGATATAATTGCCGGGGCTGAGGGTGCTGAGAGAAGCACTGAGGCAATCTCGCGATTTTGAAGCCGCCGTAAGGCGTATGAAAAATCAAGCGAGTGTTGTGCTTCTATGGCACCCTCAGCGAGGCAAACAAGATCTTGATTAAACAGAATAGGTCCTCTCTTTGCCTTTCAGTACGCCGCACTGCTTGCATTCGACATAGCGGTTTATACCGCATCCGTTGCAGTAATGGCGGCAGTCCTCCGTGGTCTCTGCCTTGAGGGACTTTTTGTATTCCCTTAGCAGGAATTCTTCGGTTATTCCGCAGTCGATGGTGCTCCAGGGGAGCGGATCTCCAGGCTCGAGTCCGGTAAGGCCGTAATAGCTGTCATCTATGCCGCTTTCCGCAAGCGCTTCCTTCCACGCGTCTTCTCTGAAGTACTCTGTCCAGGAATCGAAGCAGCAACCTTTTTCGGCGGCAAGCTCGAGGGTCCTGCAAAGCTCCCTGCCTCCTCTGGCAAAAATTGCCTCCAAATGACTTTCGTAGCTGCCGTGGTAGTGCATGGTGACGCCCTTTATTTCGCGGACGCGGTCCTTTATGTAATAATGCTTTCTTTCGAATTCCTCCGGTGTGTCCTGTGCGACCCACTGGAACGGCGTATAGGGCTTGGGAACAAAGTTGGCGACGGAAAGGCTCACCTTAAAGCCCCTCTTGCCCTTGGACCTTGCCAGGTCCATGATGCTTGCGGCAAGATTGACCATGCCGTCCAGATCTTCGTCTGTCTCTGTTGGAAGACCGATCATAAGATACAGCTTTACAGCATTCCATCCGAGATCCATCGCTGTGCCTAGAGCCTTATATATGTCCTCTTCCCAGACGTTCTTGTTTATAACGTCTCTGAGCCTCTGTGTACCAGCTTCGACCGCAAAAGTAAGGCCTGTCTTACGTGCGCCTGAAATGGCGTCCATCACCTTGAAACCCATGTTGTCGAGCCTTAAGGACGGCAGCGACAGCGAAACATTGTTCTTTGAACAGTAGTCGAGCAGTTCCATTGCAAGACCGTTGAAATCGCTGTAGTCCGAACTTGAGAGCGAAAGCAGCGAAAGCTCCCCATGGCCGCTGCTCTTGAGCTGCTTTTTGGCAAGATCGATAATATTCTCCTTGCTTCTCTCTCTAACAGGCCTGTAGAGCATGCCGGCCTGGCAGAATCTGCACCCTCTTGTGCATCCCCTGAATATTTCAACTGTGGCTCTGTCGTAAACAGCGTCCATCAGAGGGATCATCTGATCCGTCGGGAATTCGAGTGCGTCCATATCGTTTTCTATGCATTTGAGAACCCTGTCCGGAGCACCGTCCCAGAGCTTTTCCATGTGATGGAATCTGCCGTTCTCCCCATAGACTGGCTTGTAGAACGACGGAATATAGACTCCCTGGATTTTTGAAAGCTCCTTAAGAAGGTCCGCCTTTTTTGTGCCGTTGTTCTTGGCCTTCCAGACAGTCTCCGAAACCTGCATGAGCTGGTTTTCACCGTCACCAACAAGCACGGCGTCGAAGAAATCCGCCACCGGCTCCGCGTTGAACGCGCAGGGGCCTCCGCAGATGATCAGCGGATCCTCTTCGCTTCTGCCGGCAGCCCTCAGGGGGATGCCAGCCTGCTTCATCATCTTAAGGACGTTCGTGTATGAAAGCTCGTACTGAAGCGTAAATCCTACGATGTCCATCTCTTTAAGAGGCGTCTTGGTCTCGAGGGTAAAGAGAGGAACGTTCTCCTTTTCCATCTCCTGCGCCATATCAACAGCAGGGCTGAAGACGCGTTCGCAGTAGATGTGATCGGACTTGTTCAGCCCGAAATACAGGATCTGCATGCCAAGAAAGGACATGCCGATCTCGTACATGTCCGGAAAGCAGAAAGCGAACCTGAGCATGGAAGGCTCCGGGTCCTTCATCACTGAATTCGGCTCTCCGCCTATGTATCTTGCGGGTTTTTCGACCCGCAGAAGTATTTTATCGAGTTTTTTCTGTACGTAAGAACTGTCCATTTCAGGTCTGCCGCAATTGCTATTCATCTATGTACTCGAATTCGTAATCAAACACCTTTATGGTGTCGCCCTCTTCCATCCCGAGCTCAAGCAGCTGCTCTATAGCGCCCTTCTTGACCATGTAGTTGTAGAGGTAGCGCAGAGAGCCGGCGTCGTTGAAGTTCGTGGAATCGAAGATCTTCCTGAGCTGTTTGCCGGTGACGGTGTAGTCCGTACCGTCGAATCCCACCTGGATGTCGCGGTAATCCGGATCCTCCGCGTCCGGATCCGGAGCGTAAACGATGGTTTCCTCCGTTTCCTCAGGAAGAGCCTTGAGCGCCTCGTATGCAGCCCTCAGGACCTGATCAACGCCTTCGTGTATCGGAGCGCACATGGTGTAGAACGGAAGGCCCTTAGCCTCCACATACTCCCTGAGCGCCTGGATATTCTCGTCGGACGCCATATCGATCTTGTTGGCGGCTACGATCTGAGGCTTGAGCGGCAGTTTTTCGGAGTAACCTGCGAGCTCAGCGTTGATCTTCTCGAAATCGTCGATAGGATCCCTGCCCTCGCTTCCCGATACGTCCACGACGTGGATCAGGACCCTGGTGCGCTCTATGTGCTTAAGGAAATCCAGACCGAGTCCTGCGCCTTCCGACGCGCCTTCGATAAGGCCGGGGATGTCAGCAAGAACGAAAGTATCGTCGTATAGCTGCACAACGCCGAGGTTCGGGGTGATGGTAGTAAAGTGATAGTCGGCGATCTTGGGATTCGCGCTTGTGGAGACCGAAAGGAACGTGGATTTTCCAACGTTCGGGTAACCGACAAGGCCGACGTCCGCTATGAGCTTGAGCTCCAGTTCGATGGTCTTTTCCCTTGCCGCGCCTCCGGCTTCCGCAAAATTTGGCGCCTGCCGTACGGAATTCTTAAAGAGGACGTTTCCCTTGCCGCCTTTGCCGCCTCTTGCAGCAATAAAGCGCTGGCCATCCTCCTTAAGGTCGCAGATGACCCTGTCAGCCTCCACGTCCTTAACGACAGTGCCGACAGGAACCTTGATAACAAGGTCCTCTCCGTCCTTTCCGAACTGCTGGCGTCCGCGGCCGTCCTCTCCGGGCTGGGCTTCGTACTTTCTCTTGTAGCGGAAATCCATCAGAGTTCTGAGGTTTCTGTCCGCGAGCAGTATAACATCGCCGCCCTTGCCGCCGTTTCCGCCGTCAGGACCGCCCTGGGGCACGAAAGGCTCGCGTCTGAACGATACCGCGCCGTTTCCGCCCTTGCCCGACTTTATAAAAATCTGTGCTTTATCAACAAACATATCTTTCAATATCCGGGGACCCGGCAGCTCTGGCAGCCGGATCAGTCAAAATACAAAAAATCCCCTATGATACTGGACCATAGGGGTTAGAAATTAAGCTTCCTGGGAATATACGCTTACCTGCTTGCGGGTCTTGTCTTTTCTTTCGAACTTGACAACGCCGTCCTGCTTAGCAAATAAGGTATCGTCTCCACCAATACCTACATTGTTGCCCGGGTGAATCTTTGTTCCCCTCTGACGAACCAGAATGGTACCAGCACTGACGAACTGTCCGTCAGCTCTCTTTACTCCAAGACGTTTAGACTCGCTGTCGCGGCCGTTCTTAGAGCTTCCTACACCTTTTTTACTTGCCATGGTTGTTCCTCCTAAACGATTGCCTTGATCTGCAGCTTGGTATAAGGCTGACGATGTCCCTGCTTCCTGCGGTAGTCCTTCTTGGCTTCATACTTGAAGATAACAAGCTTCTTGCCTTTGCCGTTCTCAAGAACTTCTGCCTTTACTGCGGCGCCTTCTACAAAAGGCTTACCAACCTTGATTCCTTCTTCGCCTCCGATTACGAGAACTTCGTTCAGAGAAATCTCGGAACCTGCCTCTGCGTTCAGCTTCTCAACACAGATGATGTCTCCTTCGCTGACGCGGTATTGCTTTCCTCCGGTCTGTACAATTGCGTACATAATTGTTTTTACCTCCTCTTATCCGGTCTCGCCCTTGCAGGTGGCTGGCTTTACCAGCATCTCCCAATAAAACATTTACCTGCTTAGTGCGGCAACATTAGAAATATAGCACGGAGCTCACGGTTTGTCAAACAAAATTTCACCAAAAATTCATTGATTTTTTTGTGCCTGTACGTATAATTAGCTTGTACGAAAAATTCATTCATTTTATGGTGAAAGGAGAAATAAAATGGCAGAAGTAATTCTCACAAACGAAAATTTCGAGGCAGAAGTACTCAATTCCGATATTCCTGTAATCGTTGACTTTTTCGCGACCTGGTGCGGACCCTGCAAGATGCTTGCACCCGTTATCGAACAGATTGCAGAGGAATACGAAGGCAAGATCAAGGTCGGCAAGCTGGACATCGATCAGTCCAGAAAGCTCGCGCTCAAGTACTATGTTGCCAGCGTTCCCACTGTTGCCCTCTTTAAGGATGGCAAGCCCGTAGCAGTCTCCATCGGCGCAAAGCCCAAGGATGCCCTGCTGGAGGAGCTCGGAATCGCGTAAGCGGAAGTATTCTAACTGACAGAAAAGACCCCGTCAAGGGGTCTTTTTTCTTTCAGTGCATTGATCAGGAAACGGTTATTGTCTGGCAGAGGGTGCCAAGAAAGGCACTGAGGCAATCCCGAGATTTTGCGGCAGCCGTCCTTGCGGCGGCTACTGCAAAATCAAAAGGGTGTGTGCCTTGATGGCACCCTCTGCCAGGATCAAAAAAATTTAGTTGTCCTTCAAGCATACAATCACGCCGCAGAGCCCCTCCAGGCACGCACACGCCAGGTTTTGTTCTGGACGCTTGCAGCGTCGTCACAAAACTGCGTGGTTGTATCAGTGCCTGCCGAAGCTCTGCAGCGCTGTAATGAGCCTGTTAAGATGCTATTTCAGGAGTTCCGCCAGTGCTTTTCCGCATTCCTGAGTGCTTGCGGTGCCGCCCTGGTCAGGTGTCAGCGCGATCTTCTCCGACAGCATCTTTTCTATGCAGTCTATGATCTTTTTTCCCCACTCAGGATAACCGAGATGGTCCAGAAGCTGGGATGCCGCCCAGATGGTAGCCATCGGGTTAGCTATCCCCTTTCCTGCTATGTCTGGAGCTGAACCGTGGATCGGCTCGAACATTGACGGGAACTTGCCTTCCGGATTCAGGTTCGCGCCAGCGGCTAGACCCATGCCTCCGCTTATGGCTGCACCGAGGTCCGTCAGGATGTCTCCAAACAGATTTGAGGTGACGATTACGCCGAATCTGCCCGGATCTTTAACCATGAACATGCTTGCCGCATCCACCAGCAGAGAATAAGTCTTTACATCGGGGTAATCTTTTCCGACTTCCGCGAAGATCTTGTCCCAGAATACCATTGAGTAATTGAGCGCGTTGCCCTTGGAGACCGATGTAAGTGTCTTCCCTTCTTTTCTTGCCAGTTCATAGGCGTAACGGATAACGCGTTCGCATCCCTTGCGGGAGAATACGCCGTTCTGGATGACCACTTCCTGCGGTGAATCCGGATACAGCCAGGCTCCGCTTCCGGCATATTCGCCCTCGCTGTTTTCGCGGACGAATATCATGTCGATATCCTCAGGTTTTGCGTCCTTCAGCGGACACTGTGCACCCTTAAGCAGCTTTACAGGCCTCAGATTGATGTACTGGTCGAAATCGTGACGTATCCTCAGAAGCAAGTCTCTTAATGAGATGTGATCAGGAACTCCAGGGAATCCAACGGCTCCTAGAATGATGGCATCCGACTTGCTCAGAAGCTCGATGCCGTCAGCAGGCATCATCTCTCCGTGTTCCAGGTAATACCTGCATCCCCAGGGGTATTCTGTAAATTCGAAGCTGAATCTGCCGTCCAGCTCGGAGACCCTGTTCAAAACTCTGACAGCTTCATCCACAACTTCCTTTCCTATACCGTCTCCAGGTACAAGCGCGATCTTATAAGTCTTCATATGACCCTCCGCAATTTTATAAGCATTAGCATTTCTTGATGAACATTGTAACACTGATCATGGAAAAAAAACATAGCTTCTGCTGTTTGTGATTTGATGCCGCGCCGCAGAGCCCCTCCAGGCACGCACACGCCTGGTTTTGTTACGGACGCTTGCATTGCCTTAACAAAACCGCGTGGTTGTATCAGTGCCTGCCGAAGCTCTGCGTCGCTGGCAATTTACGATAGAGTACCGAGGCAGAGGGTGCACAGAAAGGCACTGAGGCAATCCCGGGATTTTGCGTTAGCCGTCCCTGCGGCTTTACGCAAAATCGGAAGGGTGTGTGCCTTGATGGCACCCTCTGCCGGACTCAAGACAGTATGTAATCAGAGCATAAAAACAGAGGACAGCTCAATGCTGTCCTCTGCTGTAAACAAAGTATTATTCGATTACTACTCCGTCTTCGTCTACCTGGATATCCTCTTCCGGTTCTTCCGGACCCTTCTTGGGGATGAACTTGTCCTTGATCTGCTGCTCCAGGGAATCCAGGAGTTCCGGTCTTTCGTTCAGATAAGCCTTGACGTTCTCTCTGCCCTGACCGATTCGCTCTCCGCCGTAGCTGTACCAGGCTCCGGATTTCTCTATGATTCCTGCATCGACAGCGCAGTCCAGTATATCTCCGGCTTTGGAGATACCGGTGCCGTACATGATGTCGAATTCTGTGAACTTGAATGGAGGCGCCACCTTGTTCTTTACGACCTTTACTTTGGTCCTGTTTCCGATGACATTGTCTCCCTGCTTTATGGATTCGACCCTGCGGACATCCAGACGTACGGAAGCGTAGAACTTGAGCGCTCTGCCGCCGGTGGTGGTTTCGGGATTTCCGAACATGACGCCAATCTTTTCTCTGAGCTGGTTGATGAATATGATCATCGTACCGGTCTTATTCGCTACGCCTGTGATCTTTCTGAGAGCCTGGGACATGAGTCTGGCTTGAAGACCAACGTGGTTGTCTCCCATATCTCCTTCGATCTCCGACTTAGGTACCAGTGCGGCTACAGAGTCTATTACTATAACTGAGATGGCGGCGCTTCTTACAAGCATCTCGCAGATCTCCAGCGCGTCTTCTCCGGTATCCGGCTGCGCGACAAGGAGTTCATCCACTACGACGCCGAGGTTCTTTGCGTATACGGGATCCAGAGCGTGCTCCGCGTCTATGAAAGCGCACTTTCCGCCCTGCTTCTGGGCTTCTGCGATAACATGCAGAGCAAGTGTAGTCTTACCTGAAGACTCCGGTCCGTAGATCTCTATGATCCTGCCCTTCGGAAGACCTCCGATACCGCATGCCAGGTCCAGGCTTACAGAACCGGTGGATATTGCTTCTACATCCAGCCTTGCGTTCTGGTCTCCCAAAGTCATGACCGATCCTTTTCCGAATTTCTTGTCTATCTGCAGAAGCGCAGCTTCCAGCGCTTTTTGCTTTTCGCTTTTGGAATCAGCTTCTGCTTTTGTGTTGATTGCCATATTGTCCTCCGTTCATCTCGAACATTTGTTCAATACAATAATAGGGCATTTTGCGTCAGTTGTCAAGCGATTTTTGCAAAATATTAATAGCATAAATTATAGCTTATGTCAACAAAATAGCTAAATATTATGCAAAATCTGTATTTCTATCCATTAGTACATCGTACAGCAGTTTGAACATCTGGATGCACGCGTACTGGCGTGTCCTGTCCCTGCTCGGCCGTCTTGTGGAATACCTGTAGGACCTGCATTTTCCGTTGTGATACAGGCCGATGTAAAACGTGCCTACAGGGTCCTCTTCAGTACCGCCGCCGGGTCCTGCGTAACCGGTCACAGCGATGCAGAAATCGCATCCGCTGGCCTTATAGAGCCCCTCTGCCATCTCCAGAGCCGTCTGCGGACTCACCGCGCTGTATTTTTCGAGGGTTTCAGCGGAGACCCCGAGTTCCGCTATTTTTGCGCGTTCCTTATATGTTACAAGGGATCTGTCGAACACTTCGGAGGATCCCGGAATGTCGGTTATAGTCTTGGCAAAAAGTCCGCCGGTGCAGGACTCCGCGGAAGCCAGCGTAAGTCCCCTCTCCTTCATGATCCTGAACACTACGGCTGACAGATCTTCTCCGTCTATGCTGTAGATGTACTGCCCGATGCGTTCGCGGACTTTCTCCAGCATGCCGTCTACGGCTTCCTGAGCCTCTTCGAGCGTCGCCCTCTTGGACGCGATCCTCAATGTTGTCTCAAAGGCCGCGGCATATGTCGCCAGCGTGGGATCCGTCTGACCGTCGACCAGGTCCATTATGTCGTTCTCCAGCTGCGATTCGCCGATCCCGTTTGTCCTGATGTTGCGGTAATACAGCACCTTGTTGTCATATGCCAGCAGCTTCGGCTTGAGCTCGTTCTCGAACATCGACTGCATTTCGCTGGGAGGTCCGGGAAGCGACGCAATGATCTTTCCGTTCTTTTCCAGCCAGAATCCGGGTGCTGTCCCGTTGGGATTCTTTAGTATTTCAGCGTGCTCGGGGAATCTTGCCTGCTTCAGGTTGTTCGGCGTCATCTTTCTGCCGTTTCCAGCCATCCTTGACTTGAGTATCTCGAGCTGGTCCGGGAATTCCACGATGGTCTCCCCGAAGTATTCGGCAATCATTTCCTTTGTAAGGTCGTCCTGTGTCGGTCCGAGACCGCCTGTGGTTATGACAAGATCGCAGTCGTGATACGCGTATGCGAGCATTTCAACGAGCCTGTGAGGGTTGTCGCCCACCGTCATGTGGTACATGACATCAACGCCGAGAGCCTGCAGTTCCCTGGAAAGGTATACTGCGTTTGTGTTTGTGATGGAACCGAAGAGGATCTCGGTCCCGACTGTAAGAATAGTGCACTTCATGGTTTTGCTTCTGTTTAGTGATACTGATATGGTTTTTTTTTAATATGATGGTATTGGTGATTATTTCAGGTTCTGTTGCCGGACTGCAGAGCCCATTCCAGGCACAACGCCCGCTATGATTTTTGGGAGGCAGTCCAGGGACGGCCGCCTCAAAATCGCGGGATACGCCACAGTGCCTGTCAGAGCTCTGCAGCCCAGGCTGGAAACAGGTCTTTAATCCTGATAATACAGATGAATAATAATGATTTAAAAGGCTGAGACTGAAGGTGCACGGAGAGGCACTGAGGCAATCTCGTGATCGAATGGCGAAGCCTTGAGATCAGCGAGTGTGTGCCTCGACGGCACCATCAGCGAGGCCGCGCTTTCAGACTGAAGCAGTTCTTCAAATCACGCACACGCCTGATTTTGCTCAGGACGCCTTACGGGGTCAACGCAAAACCGCGTGCCTGCAGGGTGTTTGAAGTCCGAAGCGCAATGTTATGTGATGTATATGGCCGAGGCAGAGGGTGCACCGAAAGGCACTGAGGCAATCTCGTGATCGAATGGCGAAGCCTTGAGATCAGCGAGTGTGTGCCTTGAGGGCACCCTCTGCGAGGCTTCACATCACAAATTACATAGAGAACACTTTCCTGTTCTTCCAGATGTATTCTGTGCCGGATACGACCGTCATCACCAGCGAAGCCCACAGCAGGACATGCCCGATGGTGCCCACTATGCCGTCCATCTGGAGCAGCAGCACCGGTACAGCGAACATCTGAAGGACCGTCTTGATCTTTCCTGTCATGCCGGCCGCGATAACAGTTCCTTCGGACGCGGCAACGGTCCTGAGGCCTGATACCGCGAATTCCCTGAACAGGATTATTATGAGCATCCAGGCAGGAATGGTGCCGTCTTCGACCATCATGCAGAAAGCGGCGTATACCAGTATCTTGTCCGCCAAGGGGTCCATGATCTTGCCGAAGTTGGTCACCAGGTTGTATTTCCGGGCGATCTTTCCGTCAAGCATGTCCGTAAGCGATGCAAGAATGAATACTATGCAGGCCGGGATGTACATTTTCATCATGTAAAGCACCACAAATATGGGTACTGCTACGATCCTGGCCATCGTCAGTTTGTTTGGAAGGTTCATTTTGTGTTCTCCGTATATAATAAATTATCAGCAGCTGAATCTCAGCGTCTGCATGTCAACAGCGTAACCCGCAAGATCGTAATCGAAAGCGTCGTTTATGCAGACATTTACGAAATCGCCGGGCTTAAGTGGCTTGTGTGACGTAAATATAACGCCGTTGTCGATCTCAGGTGCGTCCATTGCGGATCTGCCGATGTAGGAACCGTCATCAGCAGTCTCTTCCACGACAACTTCCAGCACGCGTCCGATATACTTCTGATTGTTTTCAAGCGCGATCCTGTTCTGAAGAGCCATCAGGCGGTCTCTCCGGCGCTCCTTTGCGTCCTGCTTTACCTGGTGATCCATTTTAGCGGCAGGCGTTCCCTCTTCTCTCGAATACGCGAAAACTCCGAGGCGGTCGAATCGGATCTCCTCAGCAAATTCGCAGAGTTCTCTGAAATCCGCTTTGGTCTCACCCGGAAAACCGGTGATGAAAGTCGTGCGGATTATGATCTCCGGTATTTCTTTACGTAATTTATTTATTGTTGACCTGATCGATTCTTTAGTGGATAAACGGTTCATCGCCTTCAGGATGCGGTCGGAAGCGTGCTGGAGAGGAATGTCTATGTACTTGCAGACCTTCGGCTCTTCCTTTATGACCTGGATGAGCCCGTCCGTTATCTCCTCTTCGTAGCAGTACATGAGCCTGACCCATCTGAGCCCTTCTATCCTGCACATCCTGCGGATCAGATCCGGCAGCATGTCAGGCTTTTTCAGGTCCTTGCCGTA
>JAEEGL010787936.1_pt1 | contig 11828 bp, 4 predicted proteins | sample 9134231 | NCBI WGS metagenome assembly JAEEGL01 (sample SAMN16246548, study PRJNA631951) | gut metagenome | biome: gut microbiome; feature: rumen; material: fiber-attached | host: Bos | place: Iran: Karaj | collected 2018-10 | reverse complement strand
TCTTTAGCTTTTTGAGTTGCTTCTTCATCAGATAAATCTCCATCACTATTTCTTAATACTTGTTCCTTTTTTAATTTAACTACACCATCATAACCACTCATTATTACATCATGAAGAGTTGGAGTAAATATCTTTTTAACCTCTTCATCTGACATATCAGGATTATCCAGTCTTATCTTTTCTTCAACTAAAGTATTAATTTTATCACCATAGAATTCCTGAGCAATTCTCTCTTCTATATTAGAAGGTAAAGGATCTCCATACATACTATGTGCCTTTGAAAAAACTAAATCACGACAAGTTTCTTGTGAATGCTCAATAATAGGAGAATATGGTTTATCAGGATATACAACAACTTCTATTTCTTCTAACATATCAATTATTTTATTCGTATTAGTAACAACAATTTCTTTAATTAATTCTTTATCATTTAAGAATTCAAATTCATTAATCATTTCCTTAGTAGTTCTGAAAAATTGATTAGGAATATGCCCCTGACTAACAGCTTCACTTTCATTATAATTACCATTAAGAGCATATACCCCTTCACTCTCTGAAATAATACCAGCAACCAGTAATTTTCTTAACGTTGCTGCAACTACTCTATTCTTCTCATTTTCTCCATCTTTACCTTTAAATATTTCTTCCTTCTCATTCTTTTTACTAGGAGCATAAATACTAGCTATATTCATAGCAGTTATAGGTATTTTATTAATTTTAGTCAATACATATATATATTTTAAAACCTTAATTTCAATATCATTTAATACTGTTCCCATATCTTTTGCTTTTTGAATATTCTTCTTAATATTATCATCATTATTATTCTTTTTACTCTTACCATTTAAATATCTCGCAAGAGGATGTCTTCCTTTACCAGGAACATTTTGATTTACTATTATCTCCCTATATACTAAATCCTCTCGATTAATATTATGTACATCTCCTGTAGCAACTACTATTTTTCCAGCTTTTTTACCAGCATTTATAATTTTAGTAAGAGCATTATAAAGATGATCTATATTATTAATATCATGTCCTCTAAGTAAATGAGAATAATTTTCTGGAGGTTGAACTTCTATATAATCATAAAAATTCATAGCAGCAATTAAATCTTCTTCACTTCTTGTTAAAGCTAAATTAAATATCTCTCCATTTAAACAAGCGCTACCAACTAATAAACCTTCTCTATTATCTTCTATTAATCTTCTTGGAATACGAGCATTTTTTTGAATAAAATTAGTATTAGAATAACTTACAATTTTAAATAAGTTTTTAAGACCAACTTTATTTTTAGCAATAAATGTAACATGTTTACCTCTATCATACATATTAGCTATATGTTCACTAAAGGTCTTGCCAGGAATATTTTCATACATTTGTAAAAAATCTTCATGACACCATTTAAACTTCCATCTATAATCCTTTATTCCAAACTTTTCAAAAGGATAACCAAACTCCGAAGAAACTTCTTCTCCCTCTAAAGGTTTATATATATAGTTTTTATATGAAACTAAATCTCCAACATGTTCTAATAACTTAGGATTATTTTGAAAAGCAATTTCTTCTAATTCTTTTAAATTATTCAAATCACTTATCTTTTTAATCCCCTTAATTTGTCCTAACATCTTATTAAATATATAAGCTGTATTTTCAGAGTCAACATCTGCTCCATGGTGTTGTCCAACATAAACATTAACTACTAATTCTTTTTCTCCAAATTCATCTTTATATTTAATAATTATCTCATTATTAGCAGGATGAAGCTTAATTTCACCATTTTCACTTAATAATTCTATTCCGTCATTTACAATTACTTCAAGCTTTATCCTATCTGATTTAGAGGCTTTATGAAGAGTCTCTAAGTAATATTTAAATCTATAACGTTTAACTCTTTCTTGAGTATCTAAATCTTCTTCATAGTATTCCTCTTTACTAATTACTAATACATCTTGACCATCTATCTTAATACTTTTAAAAGAACTTCCTATTTCTTCATCTATTAAAGAACCATTAGTACCAGTTCCTTCATTAACTTGTTCTTCATCTTCATCATCAGCTTCTCCAGTATCTACACCATAAAACTTACCTAAAGCTTTCAAACTATGTTTCTTTAAATCTCTATTTATAACTCTAGATAGCATTAAAGTATCTATAATAGGATTCTTAAGTTCTCCCAAATTATATTTATAATAAGCCATATCAAGCATATTCTTATCAAATGTTGCATTATGAGCAACTAATGGATAATCTCCTATCCATTCTTTAAATCTAGTAACAACATCTTTTTCATTACTAGCATCTTTTACATCATCATCCGAAATATCTGTTACTCTAGTAATCGCTTCATCAATATGACATCCAGGATTAATAAGTTCATCAAATCTATCTACTACTTCTCCGTTATATACTTTAACTCCACCAATTTCAATCATAGAATCGCCAATTCCCGGATTAAAACCAGTAGTTTCTGTATCAAATACAACAAAAGTATTATCTTCTATCTTATCATCATTCGCATTATAACAAACATTTAAATAAGATTCACACATCTCTATTTCTGCACCATATCCAGCTTTAAAGAATTTTAAATTCTTTTTTTCTTCCTCAGCATCAAGAATCATCTTTTCTAATTCTTTAATACCTTCTTCATTACCCGTTTCTTTAATTTCTTCTAAACTCTTTTTTAAGTCATCTATCTTAGCTTGTGCAGCTTTTTTAAGCCCTTTATTATAACTAGTAACTTCTCCAAATACATGAGGAAATGATTGAGTACAATCATGATCTGTAATAGCAATCCCAGCATGTCCAAAAGCCATAGCTTGTTTAACTAGTTTTACTTCATCACATACTCCATCCATCTGACTCATCATCGTATGAGCATGTAACTCTACTCTTTTTTCTTCCTCGTTATCAGTTCTTTTTATAGATGGACTATTTTCTAATTTTTCATAACTTCTAAAATTGAATACTAAATCATCAGCAAAATTATCAAATCTTACTTGTCCTTTAAAACTCCACCAAGTTCCATTCTTTAATTCTCCACTCATTTTTAAGAATTCTTCTTCATCCTTAGCAAAACATTTACCTAGTATACTAGATGTATTATCACTAATTTTAATAGTTACTAAGAATAAATCTCTTCCATCTTTAGTTTTAATTTGATTAAATTCACTACCAAATACATAAGCTTCTAAATGTACATTATTTTCTTCCCTATCAATACTAGATATTGTAACTATACCTTCTCTAGAATACTTAACTTTCTTTTTAGGTGTCCACCCATTACTATGCGAAGTTTCTTCGCTTGGAACATAATCTATTTCTATTTCTCTATTTCTATCAGCTTCTATTTCTTCTTGAATTTTTTTCTCATTTTCATGATTAATAGCTGTATTAATAATCATTTCATAAAATCCCAAGTCTTCAATTTCTTTTCCAAGTTTATCTAATTCTTTCTTTACAATATCATATTCTTCACTACGACTATCTAACTCTATAGTAATCTCATCATCTTCTATATAAATATTTTTATTCTCAAGAGATACTAAAGAAGGCCTTTTTATAATAAGTTCTCCAAGTAATACTTTAAAAGCAGATAATATATCATCATCTTCATAAGTATCATAAACAAAATTAACATGACACTTATGCTTATTATTTATACCTTTTTCTGCACATTTAACAAGTCCTAGAGTAGCAACAGGATTTATAGGTTTATCATTACTAATAAACACTTCAAAAGAATCTTTTTTCTTATTTACTTTTACACAAGAAATAGAGGCTTCTTCAAAGTCTCCATTAGTATCTTCATAATTAATAGATTTTAAAAACTTATGAATACTACCCATTCTACCCCACCTTAAGTAAACACTAGAAATATTATAACATTTTAGAAATCATATTAAAAGAAATATCAAAAGATATTTCTTACTTTATTCAACTACCCAAGGACTTTCTTCACTTCCATCTCCTGAAGAAATTACAGCACCAGATTTAAGAGAAACCACAGGTCTAGTACCATATGCAATTCCTACAAAATTACTTTGATTACTACCATCAGTATCTACAAAGAAAACATTATTACTCGTACCAAAAGAATTAATTGGCGAAATAGTAAACCAAGGTTCTCCAGTTGCCATTAAAGAAGGAGTGTTTATATTTGATATTTCTTCATTTTGTATAAGTCCAACAGGATATGTTAACTTAGCTTTATTATTTGACACGGCAAATTGATCAGTAAGATTAGTACAAGTCATATCTGATACCACCTCAGGTTCATTTTTGAATTTTATAGGCTGCCCAATTATCCCATCTTTATTCCAACCAGTAGTATCTTGATTCAAAGCATTCCTAGCATTACAAAAAACAGTATCTTCCAACATATTTGTTTTATTTGCCATATTTTGAGCAAACCAACTATCTATCACACCTTTAATACTCGAATTATAATTATTAACATCGTCACCATACAACTCGTCATTTAATACATCTTCAATCTTAGCTCCGCCATCTAATTCTATATAAGCATCAGATCGAGGATAAAACCTCACTTTATTACACGTTCCAGTTGTATTATTACATGTATAATGATGTGTATTATCCATAGTTGTACCTAGTACCGATTCACCAAAAGCAGGCAATAAAGTATAGACACCATTTGAATATGATACATCGTTTCCCACTAAAGATCCTGAAGCAAGTTCTTGATCGTCAATATAATATGCTTTATTATACATATACCCACTATAAGTTAGACTTCCAAAATAAGCATTAAAAGTACTTGTCCCTATACCTGCATAGTTAGTATCATCTACATTATATGAAGCTACATAAGCTTCACTATCATCTGAATAATAACTAATAGAGAATAAAGTTGTACAAGTATCAGTATCATCTAAACAAGTAAACTTTCCAAGCAAATTTTCATATGTTGATGCACTCCATATCGCCCTAATCGGATTTACTAATGTAAATTCATTAGTTGTAGTATTATATGTAAATAAAGTACTATATGAATATTCTTCATTCATATTTACACCCGATAAATATCTTGTAAAATTACCATACGTACTACTAACAATTCCTTTATGCTCTCCTCTAGATGAACCACATTGATTATTATTATCTGGTTCACCATTATATACCATCTTTATGCCTCCAGTTTCTGTAGTACGTATCATCTGCCAGCACATATTATTAAATATTATATTTCTATTATCAGCACATTTATTAAAATAAACATTAGAAGCAGCTACCGTCTGTCCTACCTGATCTGTTATATTACCAGTATATTTAGTAAAACATGATGAATTTTCTGTTTTTAGTTGTTGGATTATAGTATCAGTAGTTGTTTCTTCTTCCTCAGTCTGCGAATAATCTACTTCGAATTCTAAATCTAGTTCTATAGTATCTTCTGGTAATGTATTTAAATCTTCTATATAACCAACTCTAACGACAATTCTTTTACTAGTACCAGGATTTAATATATCACCTATCTGAACTTGACGCCCATTTACATATTTAACACTTGATTCTAAATATGGTTCTGCTTCACTACTTATTCCAGAAATATTAACTAAAGATACCTTACCAGGTATTGTTCCACTATTTACTACATCTACCTCAAATTCATAAAAATCCCCGGGCAGATCAAGCAAGACAGAGTAATTAATCTTTGTTGTATCATTTTGGATAGTAGCTGGTGTAGAAGCTACACTAGAACCATTAGACACACTTAAATTTTCAAAATGTATATTCCAACTATTAGCAGCAATTGTTGAAACTCCATTTATTGATAAAGATGTACTTATATAAGCATAACCTATACTTATTAATAGCAATAAAAAGAATAAAGAAACATATAATATTCTTTTTTTATGATTAATAAATTTTCTTTTTCTAAAAGACTTAATCATTTACTACACACCCTACTATATAATAGTATATCATAAATTATAATATTAAAAAACAAATTCACTTAATTATTTCTATATTACTAACAACTATTTGATATTTATCCAATCTTCTTGTAACCTGTCCCCTTACCTTTATAAAATCGTCTTTCTTAATATCGTATAAAAAGCTGTTATTTTTCGGGAATATAACATAATCGGCAGTATCAGTCTCATCACTACCAGAGAAAAAACCCATTTCTTCCCCTTTCTTAGTACTAATCTTCCTTACACTTCCAACAATAACAACAGTATCTACATATTTATCAAAATAATCTTTTATTTTATTAAGTTTCATAACACCATCTTGATATTTTGAAGAAGGATGATTAGTTACATAATATCCAAAAGTATTTAACTCTTTATTTATAAGTTCATTTTCATTATATTCTTGTGAAACTTCAATATTAGGTTTCATTACAAGAGATTCATCTAAATCACTACACAACATTGCATAATCCAAAGCACTATCAATATTAAGAAATAATGTTTTATGATTATATTTAAAATCTCTAAAGACATCTCCATCTATTAAACTTTCAATAGTTTTCTTATTAACACTTTTTCCATGAATTCTAGCTACAAAATCAAGAAAATCTTTATATTTACCATTTTTTTCTCTTTCTTCAATTATATCATCAACAGCACTAACTCCAACATTATGAATAGCATTCAAAGGAAGTAACAAAGCATTATCCTTAATTAAATAATAATTCTTACTTATATTAATATTTGGTTTAAATATCTTTATATTCTTTTTTCTTGCTTCATCAATATACTCTTTGGTTTTAATATCACTACCAATACTCATATTTAATAAATTAGCTATAAAATATACTGGATAATTAGCTTTCAAATAAGCCATTTGATAACCTATCATAGCATATGATACAGAATGAGCTTTATTAAAGCCATAATCAGCAAACTTTGTAATCAAATCAAAAACTTCAACACTTTTCTCTTTAGTAAAACCTTTTTCCATAGCTCTAGATATAAATACATCTCTATTCTCATCCATTATATCCTTTTTCTTCTTACTCATAGCTCTTCTTACATTATCTGCTTCAGCAAAAGAAAAACCACCCATAGCTACCAATACTTGCATTATTTGCTCTTGATATATCATAATTCCATAAGTATTCTTCAATATAGGTTCTAAAGAATCATCTAAATAATCTACTTTTTCTAACCCTTTTTTTCTCTTTAAATATGTATCTATATTTTGCATTGGCCCCGGTCTAAATAAAGCAACCGCCGCAACTAAATCATCAAAATTACTCGGTTGCATTTTAGATAGTAAATTCTTCATACCAGACGATTCGTATTGAAAAATGCCTTCTGTATCAGCTGCTTTAAAAATATTAAAAGTTCTCTCATCATCTAAAGGAATAGAAGATAAATCTATCTTCTTATCTTCTTTCTCTTCAATAAGATCAACTACATTTTTAATAATAGTCAAATTTTTAATTGCTAAAAAATCCATCTTTATTAAACCTAAATTTTCCAAGTATTCCATTGTAGTTCCAGTTAATAATTCTTCTCCATTTAAATACATAGGAATAATCTCATCTAATCTTTTAGAAGATATAACAACTCCAGCAGCATGAGTACTAATTTGTCTTTTTAATCCTTCTAACTTATAACTAATATTATATAAATTTTTCAAATTATTATTTACTACGAATTCTTTAACAATATCTCTATGTAAGTTATCTTTTAATGATAGTTTAGGTTCTAATAAATTAGATAATCTATCTATAATCTTATTATCAAGTCCCAAACATTTTCCAACATCTCTAATTACTTGTCTGGACCCTAAAGTTCCATATGTCATAATATTAGCTACTTTATCTTTTCCATACTTATCTTTAACATATTCTATTACCATATCTCTTTTAGTATATTCAAAATCAACATCAATATCTGGCATAGTAATTCTTTCAGGATTTAAAAATCTTTCAAAAAGCAGATCATACTTTAACGGATCAACATCTGTAATTCCAATCGAATAGCTAACTAAAGACCCAGCAGCAGATCCTCTCCCTGGTCCCACTAAGATACCATTAGTTTTAGCAAACTTTACATAATCATAAACTATCAAGAAATAATCTACAAAGCCCATCTTCTTTATAACATTAAGCTCCATATTTAATCTATCAGCATACTCTTTACTAACATTCCCAGCACATCTTTTAGTTAATCCCTTTTTACATAAACTAGATAAAAATTCAAAAGAATTAATACCATCTTTATACACAGGAATATAAGTATTATTATGAGGTATTTCTAAATTACATAAAGAAGAAAATTCTTTAATACTATTTACATCATCATCTGATATATCTTTTTCTAAATAACAATCTATTAAATCTTTACTAATATCTTCTTTATTACCTGTAGCTATTTCTCGCAAATAATTAATATATTTAATATCAATAGCTTTAAAACAAACAACTTCACTAATATAAACTAATTTATCACATAGAAGAACAACATTATTCTTTTCATATTCATTCTGATAAGACATATAAACTATATTATATATAGATTTTAATTGTTCATATAACATATTAGAACTATAAGGAATTACTACTATAATATCACTAGAATAACTCTTTAAATCAATATAAGAAATATCTTTATTTTGCATTATAGTATTAATCTTTAACATATTTAAAAAGCCATCATAATTTTTAGCATATAAATATATCTTATTATTACCAATCTTAACTATTAAACCTATAATAGGTTTAATATTATTTTTTTTACATTGTTCATAAAAAGCGATACTACCAAACATATTATCATCTAAAATACCCAATGTATCAATTTTATTATTAATAGCATATCTCATCAAATCAGGAATCTTTATTAAACTATTTAGTAAAGAATAATCCGTTTTAACACTAATAGATAAAGACATTTGTACTACCACCTTTCAAAACAATTATAACACATAGAAAAAGAATTAACATTTGTTAATTCCTAATTTATAATATAAAGTAACAAAGGTGGAAAAAATGAAAAAGAAGAAACACTTATTAAAAGAAATAATAGCAGCTATAATAGCTGGTATTATACTAGGATATCTAGATAAAAAATAACAAAAAAAAATATGTAACCTGTCCGTTACACACTTTTTGTGTGGCTAAAATGATTCATATCAAAACTATGTTTCAATGACAGTATCCACATAGCCTCTTGTCAAAAGAAAGCCACAATATGTATATACTCAATAGCTAGGTAAGATACTTAAAAAAATTATAAATATAAATAACATAAATATTATTTACATTTCCAAAATTTCAATTATTAATAGCGAAAATATCATAAATTGCAGCACAAAGCCGTAGAATATATCAAGATATATCAGTCAACCAAATGACTTTAAACAGCTAAGCAATTCATCAATATTCTCTAATGCTTTCATAATCTCCATTTATAGAAAACACACTATTGAGTATCTTAAGTATACTCTATATGAAATTATTTGTCAATACAACTATTACCTATTTACATCTTTTCTCCACTATATACTTTAATACTATTTAATACTTCCTCAAAACTATCCATAGTAATATCAAAATACTTACTAGAATTATTATAATAAACAAATAATATAATATTATCTTGTTTATAAATATGAACTAGGCATTCCTCTTTTTCCTTTTCATATAATAAATTATAACTACCATCTTCATTACTATTTTTATTTATTAAAGTATAATCTTTATTTTGTTTTTCTACTTCATAAATAATATCACTAATAATATTTTTTAAATCAATATCTATTAAATAAGTATCTAAAACTTTATAAGTAATAACAATTTTACCATTAGTACTTTTATGAGTTAAAACAGTACTATTTTTATTATCTTTTATCTTCCAAGTTGTATCATATTTAAAACTATAATAATCTTTTTTATATTCTTTAACACTATTCTTTTTACTACTTACAACTATATAAATAGCAATTAAAGATAGTAATAATACTATTATTATAATTGTCCAAAATAATAATAATTTATTCTTAATCTTAACCATACTAATTCTCCATTATCAAAATTACTAAATAATCTAAATACTGTTTAATAATAACATTAATATTATTTTTAGAATATATTTTTTTCAAATCATCATTATATATAAGTTCATAATTATCATTAATCAATTCCTTCTCAAAATCAGCCGATAGATAAAAAGAATTGATAGATTTATAAGCTCTATTCTTATACCTTAAACTAACTATATTATCTACATAACTAGCTTTAATTAAATCTAAATTAATACTCTTTTCAATATTACCAATATCTTTATATTTATTCCATACTTTTTTAGGAATATCATTAAGTACTTCTTCACTATTAAAACGATGATAATATTTTTCTTTAAATTCTTTAAAACTAACACTTTTTATTTCTTTAAACTCTTTATTACCTAATTCTTTTTGTAATTCAATAATATAATCTGTACTATTTGCTATAGATATTTCATTATCAAGAGAATTACCTGTATTAAAACCTACAACTTCTCCATTAGAATTATACAATGCACTACCAACATCACTTTTATTTAATGCTAACAAGTTTTTATATTTTCCATTAAACATCGTAACATTTTTACCATAATTAACCATAAATCCATTATTACTTTTACTATCTATTACAAAAACATTATCATTATTACTTACTTGTTTTGAGGAAAAATTAACCGGGATTCCTACTTCTTCATTTAACTTAAGTATTACAAAGTCATACTCAGTATCAGCTGCTACTATTCCTTTTATATTATAACTATTCTTATTAACATCATTAACATATAAAAATTCACTATTATTAAGCATCTCTAGTAACAAAGACCAACTAGTAACAACCAAACCTCTACTTATAAAAAATCCACTACCATATACATTAGTACCAGCATCAGCTAGTGCACTTATCGAAACATTTTTACTTGCATTATCTTTATAAAATTTTTCTAAATAATCTACATTAACAATACTATCTACATTAGAATCTCCTAGAGATAAACTCTTATAAGTTCCACCAATATTATCTCCCGCTTCTTCTTTATTTCCTAAATTATTAAAATACTCTTCTAAATCTTCACCTTTAGTAAACCAAGGCATAAATAGTTTATATCCATTTTTACCTTCTTTAAGATACAATACTAAAATAAAATCTTCTATATTGCCATTTATATTAGCATTAGGAAAATAAGAAAGAGTTATAACTCCTTGATTAAATTCAACTGTTCTAATAAGTTTTACATAATCATATTTAATATCTAGTTCATTTATCCCTTGAACAAACATATTTATAAACGATAAAGAAGATAAAGTATCAAAACCATTACTACTACTAATTAGTTGTTCTTTATGAAGTTCAGAAGATCTAGTTTCAATACTATCACTATTAAAAATTATATTAATTATCTTTTTAGTATATTTCTTAGCTTCTTCATTAACTAATTCAGTACTAACAAATCCCTTTGTATCTATTTTATAACTCTTATCTAACTTCTCTATCAAACTATCTCCCTTAGAATTAATTTCTAATTTAGTAGTATCAATTAAAAAATCATTTTCACACAATACAACAGGAATAAACATAATAAATAATACGAATATCAATAGTTTTTTCAAGTTATCACCACCAACTATATCTTACTTTTTAAAGTATTAAAAATATATATACTTGCTACTTTAGCATTATTTCCATTTAAATAAAAATCATGAAAAGCTTCTGCAATAGTTTCATCATAAATATAATTACCATTACCATCTTTAGCCACAGCATAATTTGATATAGAAGCTCTAAAATTATCAAAACTTATATTACTTCCAGTATCTCTAATAAAACTATTATATGCTTC
>JAEEGL010042686.1_pt1 | contig 11828 bp, 7 predicted proteins | sample 9134231 | NCBI WGS metagenome assembly JAEEGL01 (sample SAMN16246548, study PRJNA631951) | gut metagenome | biome: gut microbiome; feature: rumen; material: fiber-attached | host: Bos | place: Iran: Karaj | collected 2018-10 | reverse complement strand
TCTCCTGCGCAATCTCCTGCCGAAGCTCCTGCAGGTTCATGGCAAGCACCTTGATGGACTGGCGCAACGCTGGCGCCAGCTGCTGCGAAAGGTGCTGTCCCTGCTGGAGCGAGATCATGTGGCATCAGGCCGTCTGCGCAAGGAATCGCAGATCGTTCTCGTAGAGCCAGCGGATGTCCGGGATGCCATACTTGATCATGGCGATGCGCTCCACGCCGAAGCCGAACGCATAGCCCGAAACCTCCTCGGGGTTCCAGCCGACATGCCCGAACACGCGCGGATCGACCATCCCCGCGCCGGCGATCTCGATCCAGCCGGACTGCTTGCACACCTTGCAGCCCGCGCCCTTGCAGACGTGGCAGCGGAAATCCACCTCCACGCTCGGCTCGGTGAACGGGAAGAAGTGCGGACGGAACCGCACGCCGCCATCGCCCATCATCTCTTTCGCGAAATACGACAGCACGCTCTTCAGATCCGCGAGCGAAACGGGCTTCGTGTCCACGTACAGACCTTCGATCTGGTGGAAGTTGGCGGAATGGGTGGCGTCCGTCGTATCGCGGCGATAGGTGCGACCGGGGCAGATCACACGCACCGGCGGCTTGTTCGCCATCATCGTACGGATCTGCACGGGCGAGGTCTGCGTGCGCAGCAACGCGTCCGCCGCCAGCCAGAACGTATCGGAGCGGTCCTGCGACGGATGGTGGGGCGGCGTGTTGAGCGCCGTGAAGTTGTTGAACGGACTCTCGATGTCGGGGCCGTCCGCCACAGTGAAGCCGAGCCGCGAGAAGATGCGGGCGGATTCGGCGATCACCTTCGAGATCGGATGCGCCACGCCCAGCTCCGGCCAGAGTCCCGGACGCGTGACGTCCACGTTCCCGACAGCGCCCGCGCCGGGCTTCGCACCGCCCGCGCCCTTGGCGGCCAGCGCCTCCTCGACCTCCCGCCGCCATTCCTGCACGGCCTTGCCGAAAGCCGGCCGCTCCTCTTTCGGAACGTCCTTCATGGCCTTGATGAGGGCCGGTATCGAACCGTTGCGGCCGACATACTTCACGCGGAGCGCCTCAACGGCCTCCGCATCCGCCGCCGCCGCGATCTCGGCCAGCGAAACCTTCTTTCCTTCTGCGAGTTCTGCAAGTGTCATGGTTTTCTCTCAATTAAATGTGCGGATTATACCACAAAGCGGCGGCGGGGAAAATGGGACGCGCGGCGAAAACTTGTCCGCCGACAAAAAAAGAAGAGCGCGGCTTGCACCGCGCTCCCCTCATGACCACGAAGGTCCGGATTAGCCGAGGATGGCGTCCTTGGCGGCCTTGCAAAGACGGAATTTCGCCTTCGTGCGGGCCGGGATCTTGATCGCCGCGCCGGTCGCGGGATTGCGGCCCATGCGCGCTTTGGACTTCGCCTTCAGGACCTTGCCGAGACCCGGGAGCATGATGCCCTTCGGACCCTTGGCGCCTTCGTACGCGATCGCGAGAAGCTTCTCGTACGCGGCAACTGCCTGCTTCTTGGAGATGCCCGCCGCTTCAGCGAGGGCAGCCATGATTTCACTCTTGGTGGCCGGAACTTTCTTTGCCATTTTGTTTTTTTCCTTATAAGGTGTTCAGGGGTGAATCCCGAGAACGAAAGATAAGATACCCTATTCGGCCTTTATTTGCAAGGGTTTTTTTAAAAAATTTTCACGGCGCCGTTTGCCGTCAAAGAGCCGCCCGCGACTTCAATGATCGGCCTTGAACGGAACCTTCATGCCCTGTGCGCGGTCGCACGCCTCATGCCAGGCTTTCTTTGCGGCGAAGAAGGCGCTTCCCGCCGCGTTCTCGGTCTGGATGAAGAACACCCGCGAATGGCCCGTCTTGATGTTGGCGCGCTGATCGGTGCGCATCGCGCCTTCATGCCCGAACCAGTCACCGTAAATCCACGCGCCGACAGTGTACGGCTGCTCGATGCCCTCGGGCGTCTGCTTCTTCGTCCACACCTCGTCGAACGTCCGACGCGAAACGATGCGCACGCCGTCCCGCTCGCCATGGTGCGCCAGCATCTGCGAGAAGCGGATCATGTCGCGCGGCGTTGAGAACAAACCGGCGGCCGGCGCGGGATAGACCTTCTGTCCCACGGGAAACACAAGCTGCGCGCAGCACCGGTCGTTGCCGGGACGGAACGGTCCGCCCTTCGTCGTGTAGGGCTTCACCATGCGGGCGATCATGTCGTCGGTCGGCTCAAACCGCGTATCGTGCATGCCGAGCGGATCGAGCACGTTCTCGCGCAGGAACTGTTCGTACGGCATGCCGCTCGCGACCTCAAGGCACGCACCGGCCGTGTCGATCGGCGAGTTGCTGTAGCGGAAACGCGTGCCGGCCGGCACCTCGCATTTGCCGCCTTGCGCAAAACGCCGCGCCACTTCGCGCAGGGGCACGCTACGCTTGTAGATCGGAACGACGCCCCCCACAATCCCCGTCATGTGACTCATGCAGTCACGGATCGTGATCGGATTCTTCAGCCCCTCGAACTCCGGCAGATACTTGGAGACCGGATCGTCAAGCGACAGGATGCCCTTATCGACCGCGACCATGATCGCGCATCCCGTGAACGTCTTGGTCATCGAAAACACGGCGAAGACGGTATCCATCTCCATCCGCCGTCCGTTCTCGACGTCGGCATAACCGAAGCAATCCACCGAAAGCGTCCCGTCCGGATCCGAGAGGACGCTCACCAATCCGGCAATCTCACCGCGCTCAATGAACGGCCCAATCGCCGCCTGCACTTCGGATGACGAACGTACGCTCGCGCAACCGCAAAGCAGCGCCGCCAGAATCAAAGACATCGCAAACTTCATGACCACCTCCGATCGTTAGCCCACTCCTTGTCCCATTCCTTCGTGGGCGTCCACGGCGGTGGGAAGTCCTTGCATGCCTGCTTCTTGATGAGCTTTTCGTTGAGCTGATCGATGCCAAGTCCCGGCTTCGTCGGCACCTTGATGAACCCGCCCTCGTACGAGAGCGCGGGCTTCACGAGATCGCCCCACCACGGCACATCCACCGAATGCAGCTCCAGCGCCATGAAGTTGCGCGTCGCCGCCGCCACATGCACCGCGGCGAGGCACGCGATCGGAGACTCCGCCATGTGGAGGTTCATCTGCACGCCAAAGTCTTCGGCCATATCGCCGACCTTCTTCGTCTCAAGGATACCGCCCGCCGTCAGCAGATCGGGATGGACCACCGCGAGCGCGCCCGATTCGAGGAGCGGCCGGAAATTCTCCTTGAGGTAGATATCCTCGCCCGTGCCGAGCGGCGTGGAGGTCGCGGCGTGGAGACGCTGCCACGCGCCCGTATCCTGCCACGGCAGCACATCCTCCGCCCAGGAAAGATGGTACTTCTCCAAACGGCGCAGCAACTGTACGCAATCCTCGTAAGGGATGTGCCCCAGATGATCGATCGCGATCGGCACCTCCCAGCCGATCACCTCACGCACATCGGCCATGTACTTCTCCAAACAGTCCAGTCCCTTCTCCGTGATGTGAATGCCCGTGAAGCCATGCGCGGTGTTGAAGAGATCGTACGCCTCGCCACGCATCGCGCGCGGATCGATGGAGCCATGCGGCGTCTGCACCACGTGCTTCATCTTTTTCATGTAGTCGAGGTAGCCAAGCGGCGCAATGAGCGCATCCTTCACGTTCATCAGCAACTCGATGCCGAGATCCATCTTGAGGAACGTGAAGCCCATCGCCATGCGCGCCTTGAGCGCCGCGCCCATGTCACGTCCGCCGCCCTCGGAATCCGTGTCGCAGTAGCAGCGCACACAGTCGCGCCACCTGCCGCCAAGCAACTGCCACACGGGAACGCCCCACGCCTTTCCGCAAAGATCCCAGCACGCCAGCTCAATGGCGCACACGCCGCCCGCCTGACGCGAATCGCCGCCGAACTGCTTGATGCGCCGGAAGATCTTCTCGACGTTGCAGGGATTCTCGCCGAGGATGCGGCTCTTCAGCATCGCCGCATACGTGCGGCTCGAGGCGTCGCGCACCTCGCCATAGCCGACAAGCCCCTGGTTCGTGTAGAGCTTCAGAAGCGTACAGCGTTTCGGCGCGCCGTCGATGTCGGCGAAGCGCATGTCCGTGATCTTCAGCGTAGCGGGATTGATCTTGTTGATGTTCATGGTTGAGTTGGTAGGTGATAGTTGGTCTTGCAAATTATCGAACTTCGACAAGCTTTGACTGTTCCTTGCCGTCGGCGTCCTTCCACGAAAGGCGGTAGCGTCCGCGGAAACCGCGGAACGAGACCTTGCCGCCCGCCGCCTTCACGGTGGCGCGCGTCTTCCATTCGCGGTTGACGAGATCGTCCATCGCGAAGTACGCCGTCTTCGGGCGCATGTCGCGCGTGAAGAGTCCGCTGATCGACGGTTCGCCCGGCGCGCCACAGTCATCGACGACGTTCCACCAGGTGATGCCGTTCATCTTCTCCACGGAGAACCACGCGCGGTAGAGGTTGCGCATGATGATGGCCTGCACCATCTGTCCGCGCGGCGAATTGTCGGGCGCGGTGATGGTGATCTCGGAAAGATGGATCGGCTTGCCTGCCTTCGAAAGGAGCGCGAAGCGTGCGGCGATCCCTTCCGGGCGCAGATGCTCAGGACCTTCCCCGCGCGCGATGTTCACGCTCTCCGCCGGATTGAAGAGATGCATCTGCGAGCCGACCACGTCCACCCGGCAACCATTCGCCTCAAGATCCTTCGCCTGCTTGAAGAAGTACGGTTCCATTTTAAAGTCGTTCAGGTTCAGCCATGCCGACTTCGGGAGATACTTTTGCGCCCACTGGAACCCCTTGTACGTGTAGTCACCGGGCATCAGCCCGTAGACGCTCTTCTGGCACGGAACGCCTCGCACGGCCTTCTCCTCCTGCCACACGTGGTAGTCCGTCGCGCTCTCGTTCACCACGTCCCAGCTGTCCACGCGGTCGCCATAGCGTTCGGCGATATCGCGGATACGCTTCTCGTAGAACTTGGCGCAGTTCGCAATGTAGGTCGGCACGATCGCCGCAATCTCCTCTTCGGAGAGTTGGTCGAATATCTCCTTCCACTTCTTGCCCCAAGCGCGCTCGTTGTCGGCCATGTCCTTTGTCCCCACGGGGATGCGCCAGTTGGCCGTCGGCAGCGTCACGCCGGTGCGCACCTCAAGCGCGCGTTTCTCCGCCTCTGGGCAGAAGTCGTCCCACAGCCACGTCGGCAGTTGCCAGCCGAAGTTCCCCCACACGAGAGGATGCCCGTGGATGCGGCAGCGCCGCGTTTTCAGGAAGTCGATCACGGGGTCCGGCGCCGGACGCCGCCAATGCGCCTGCTCCTTCGGCTGCGGGCAGTTGTTCCAGAAGTTCTCGGTGTCCTCGTAGCGCTCCTCGAAGCGTGGCGCGTAGGGGCGCTGCTCCAGCGTCCGCCAGTAGAATGCCACGGTGGCGGAGTTGAAGAGCGTGCCGTACAGCTCCTTGTAGCGGTCGTTCCACTCCTTCTTGCCGAGCTGGTTGAAATTGAAGATGTGCGCGCCGAAGAAGAAAGCGTGGTTCACCTGCTCCACCGTCACCTCCGCGCCGTCGGGCGCGGCGATCTCGACGGATGCATCCGCCTTACGGTACTTCTCAATGTCGGCATCGATCTTCGCCTGTGCCGCATCATTCCAAATCTGCCAGTAGGCGTCGCTCATCACCGAGCGGTTCAGATCAAACGCGGCCGAAGCCATCAACGGCGCGGCCGCGACCACCGCGAACAAAGAGACTTTCGAGAATTGTGCTTTCATATGAGTGCGAATTGTACCACACCCAGCCCCTTCCGCGCACCACTCCAATAATATTTTTATGCTACGTCACACAACGGCAGTAGAATTATGTGTTCTCAAGAGACAAGCGTCAGGGCATTTCGTCCAGACGCAGACCATCGATCAGCACACGGCCGCACGCGCTTGAGAAATGGCAATGGATCGCCCCGGTGCCGGCCTTCAGGGTGGCGGGCGTCTCATAAACGCTCTCCTGATAGACCCAGTCGGTCGTGCCCGAGAAGCGAGTCTCCTCGCGCTTCTCGCCCTTCGGAACGGCAAACTTGAGGAAACAGGTGACGCCACCGCGGTTCTTCACCATCACATTGTCCAGCTTCACGAAGTACGAGAGCCGGTAGCGCTTCCCCGGCAGAAGCCGCACATTGCACCACGAGAGGGTGTTGCCGCGCTTCGCGACCTTGAACGCGAGCGGCGCCGCCGAGACAGGGCCCTTCTCCGCCGCGCGGCCCACCTCGATGTTCTCCTTCGGCCACCGCGACCAGCGATCCTTCGCATCGCTCCTGTCCTCAAACAGCACCTTCGCGGACTCCGCCGCCGCACGGCGGGCGAGGCAGCTCTTGATGTCGAACGATGCGTGCGCCTCCTTCGCGCGCGCCACAAGCGGATCGAGCATCTCGGACCGGAACATCGCGAGACGCCGCGCTTCCACCGAACCCGGCCGAACGGCCGCCATCGCCGCATCGAAGAGCTTGGCGTAGCCGGCCAGCGCCTCCGGCGAATAGATCTCCCGCCACATCGCATAGTGACCCGGCAGGGCCACCTCCGGACCTTCCGGACCGAGGAACGTATTGCGCATCATCTTATCGACCCACTTCTCCTCCAGTGACTCGAAGAATTTCTTCATCTGCGGCGCCGCCGCGCCGAACATCAGCCGGTAGTGCTCGTCGAGGATCGCGTCCAGATCGACGTTCACGTCCCAGCAGACACGCGAGAACACGTAGTAGTTCAGGTAGTTGTAGATCCAGCGGTCGCTCTCCGACTCGCCGAAGCCACCGATGATCCACTCCGAAAGCCGTTTGAAATAGCGCCCCCACGCCTTCGGGCTCATCTGCGGGATGTCCGGGCACTTCCGCGCAAAGATCTTGTCGGGGTAGGTCCAGAGCCAGACCTTGCCGCCCGTCTTCTTCGCCCATTGCTTCACGAGCGCATCCTGATCCGAACCGTCCAGCTTGCGCTCTGGCGCCCACGGTCCAGACTGCGCGACCATCACCAGCACGTTGTCCGGGATGTCGAACGAAGGCACGTCCGCGTAAGGATGGTATGCCATCTGCGTGACGTAGCCCTTCACGCCTTCCGCCTTGAGGCGGCGCGCCACCGCGACGGTGTTGGACCACAGGAGATCCGTCGCATAGTTCTTCTTCGTAAAGTCGCAGCGCGCCTGGCAGTTCGGGCAATAGCACTTGCCGAGTCCGTCATGCGGCATGATGTCGTAGTACAGACCGGCCGAACCCGGTCCGCTCACGTAGTGCTTGCCGTCCTTGGAGGGAATCTTGCGCACCTCCGGCGGCTGGCCGGTGAGGTACGCTTTCGCGTCCTGATAGATCTCCTCCCACACGCCGGACGTGTGGCAAAGGTGTTCGTTTTTGAAGAGCGGACGTTCCAACGCCTCGGTCGGATGTCGCTTGCCGTCCTTGCCCATGATGAAATACTCCGGATGCGTCTTGGCGAAGCGCTTGTAGAAACGCGAATAGAGCTGCCCGTGGCAGCAAGGGATATGCATCGTCTCAAGCCGCTGCCGCAACCTGTTCAAGCGCTTGAACTCTTCCTCGTTCTTGATGCCCGCCGCCGCGAGCGCCGCAGTCGGCACCGTGCCATCCTTCGGTCCGTAGCGCCGGACGATGTACGAGGGCTTCACGCGCACCTCGCCCTCCGGCACATCCAAGGATGCCGCCTTCGGCACGATTGTTCCCAGCTCGCCGGGGAAGTACATCCTTACGCCGGCATAGCGGTAGAGAAACTCGTACACGCCAAAAAGCGTCGCGCGTTCACTCCGCCCCTTCAGCACCGCGTCGCCGCCCGGCGCGTCGCGTCCGGCGATGTAGATCTTGCCGCCCACAATGCGAATCACGAACTCATCCCGTGCAAACGCGGCCGTATCGATGCCCGCAGCGCGCGACCAGTCGTTCGAGCCGAGAACGAGAGAGACCCTCCCTGCGGTCGGAGCGGTCACCACCGGCACCTTCGCGCCGAACACCTGTCCTAAAAAGTCCGACAGCTCTTTTGCGGCAAACGCCGTCACGCCGGACGACGCGGTCTCCGTCGCCTTCACAACCTCGACGTTCGCCGGCGTGAGCGTAACCGCTCCTGCCGGAAGCGCCATCGCTCCAGCAATCACCGCACTGCAAAACACACACGTCAATCTACTTTCCATATTATCTCCTTTCCGAGAAGTTTCAAGTTTTCAACTAACCACCAATCACTAGCCACTAACCACCAATCACTAACCACTAACAACTAGCCACTAGCAACTAATCACGAATGATCTTCACGTTACGGAACAGCTCCTCGTTCCGGCTCGTCCGGAGCGTCCGCCCGCTCGCGGTCTTCACGTTGCGCAGCACAACCTCCTCCGTCACTGGATAGGGCCGGACCGGCTTGACGTCCATCTTGCGGAACATTCCGAAGATACAGAGGCCCTGCTTTGGATTGTGCTTCGCATCTTCAATGGTAAGCCCCTCCACGACAAACCGACGCGGCATGCAGCAGTCATAGCCGTAGTCGTGCTCCGCCACGTTGAATCCGTTCAGCAGAGGCGGCACGCCGTCACGCGGTGCGTTGCACGGCGCATACGTGCAGTTTCTGATGATGATGTCTCCATTCCAGGAGCTCCCGTAATCCGAGCGCAGACTCACCAGAGCGTTGCGTGAGCGGATGGTGCTGTTTTCGATGAGGAGCGTACCGAAGCCAATCGCCTGCACGCCCATGTAGCCGAGGGTTGAATTCCGGATTGTCGCGTTCGCCACGCCCATGTGCGCATCGAAGCGCGAAAACACGCAGTCGTCGAAGAGAATGTTCCGGCAGAAGTTCGACCCGAACAGCCCCCAGTAGCGACCATCCACGATATCCGTCGTCTGCCGGCATCCAATGCAGCTGACATTCACGGCGTAGCCAACCGTCAGGCCGTAGGATCCCATGCTCACCGGTTTCCCGGCAGCGCCGATCGTCTCGTAGGTGCGGCGCGCCGTGAAGAGGCATTTGTACAACGTCACGTTGGCGCAGCGCTCAATGCAGACGAACCCGGAGTAGGGCGCGCCATGGTCCAGCTCGCCCGTGACATAGTGCTTCAACCCTTCAATGCGCACGTTCGACCGATGGACGAGGATGCCGCGTGAATGATAGGTGTACCGGGATTCCGCCTGGTTGGCGATGTTCGTGAACGAGCCGCCCTTCACCGTCAGCAGCTTTTCGTCAATCGGCCACGCGTTAACGGTGGTCACGTGGTCAAAGTCCCAGACGAGAGGCGTAGCGGGATCCACACGCCCTTCACTGTCCGCAATGATCATCTCCCGCTGCGCAACGCCGTTGTTCTGGTTGCGCCCCCACCGTATGAAACGCCTCACTTTGTTGTCGATAAGCTCCAGAAGGCATCTCTTCGGAAGCCTTACGCCTAAGGATTCCTGCCCCCGCACAAGCTTCACAAGGCCCGTCACGGCGAATGTGGGCTCGTCCGGCTCAATGCTGAACGCCGCAGACCGGATGTTGGGCTTCGCCACATGCGTATCGTCGATGATGAACGTCGCCGTGCCAAAGTCAACATCCGTGCGGATGATGGCGGTGCCGCCGCCACATCCCATGTAGTAGGTCGCGCCATCCCTCGCGCGCACGGGGAGCCCCTTCTCGTTGGCCGCAGCATGCGCCGCCATGATCGCCTTCCGATCATCGGTCCGTCCGTCGCCCACCGCGCCAAACGCCTCGTAGGTGATGGGCTTCGCGCCGTCGAGCGTCGCGCCGACCACCGTCCAGGCGACCGACGCCGCCACACACAGAACAATTCTTTTTTTCATAAATCCACTCCCAACTCTAAACTGGAAACTCTAAACTCTAAACTGGAAACTCTAAACTCTAAACTTCCAACCCCTTAAGGAATCTCCTCAAGTCGCAACCCATCGACCAGTGCACGCCCTTTCGCATCAAGGAACGAACATTCCAAGACGCAGGAATCCAGTTTCAGATCCTTCGGCGTCTCATACTCGCGCACGACATAGATCCAACCGGTCGTCTCGATGAAACGCGGCGCGCCACGCCCGACGCGCGGAGCCCCCTCATACTTCAGTCGACACGAGAATCGGCTCCAGGTCTCCGTCGTCTTGAGATCCTCAAGCCGCAGGAAATACGAAAGCCTGTACTTCGTGGACGGCTTCAAGTTCACGTTGATCCACGTTTTCTGCACATCCGTGCCGTACGCGGTGAGCATCAGCGGGGCATCGGAAAGTGGTCCTTTCTCCGCGGCGCGAGACGGCGCGGGCGCGGCCTTCGGCCATGACGTCCATTTCGAAAGATCACCACCGTCATCTGCAAACACAACCTTTCCAGCCTTCTGCGCCTGGCGGCGCGCCTTGCACTTCTCCACATCGAACGATTCGTGCGCGTCCTTCGCCGCCGCCACAAGCGGCTCGAGCATCTCGCTGCGGAACATCGCAATGCGCCGCGCCTCCACGGAGCCGGGCCGCACCGCCGCAGCCGCCGAGTCGAACAGCTTCGCGTATCCGGCGAGCACCTCCGGCGAGTAGATCTTCCCCCACAGCTCGTAGTAGCCCGGCATGATGGACTTCGGACCTTTCGGGCCAAGCGTCGTCTTGGCCATCAACTCGTCACACCATTTCCGCTCCAGGCCTTCGAAGAACGACTTCATCTGTCCGGCCGCCGGGCCGAACATGAGTCGGTAGTGTTCATCGAGGACCGCGTCCAGATCGACGTTCACATCCCAGCACACCCGCGAGTAGATGTAGTAGTTCAGGTAGTTGTAGATCCAGCGGTCGCTCTCCGACTCCGCGAAACCGCCGATGATCCACTTCGAAAGGCGCTTGAAGTAGCCGCCCCACGCTTTTGGGCTCATCTGCGGGATGTCCGGGCAAGTCCGCTCGAAGATCTTGTCGGGATACGTCCAGAGCCACACCTTTCCGCCGGTCTTCCCCGCCCATTGCTTCACCAACTCGTCGGGATCCTTTCCGTCCGCCCGGTTCGTCCGCGCCCACGGCCCTTGCTGCGCGACCATCACGAGCACGTTGTCCGGAATGTCGAACGACGGGACATCGGCATACGGGTGGTACGCCATCTGCGTGATGTAGCCCTTCACCCCGTCGGCCTTGAGCCGTTTCGCCACGGAGACGGTGTTGGACCACAGGAGTTCCGTCGCGTAGTTCCGCTTCGAATGGTCGTAGCGCGCCTGGCACGCCGGACAGTAGCACTCGCCGCCACCGTCATGCGGCATCACGTCGTAATACAGGTCGTCTGATCCCGGACCGCGCGAATAGCCCTTGCCGTTCGCCTTCGGGATCTTCCGCACCTCGGGCGGTTGCCCCGTGAGATACGCCTTCGCGTCCAGATAGATCTCGTCCCAGATTCCAGACGAATGGCAGACGTGTTCCTTGTTGTAGAGCGGACGCCCCACGGCCTCGGTCGGATGTCGCTTGCCGTCCTTACCCATCACGAAGTACTCTGGGTGCGTCTTGGCGAAACGCTTGTAGAACCGGGAGTAGAGCTGACCATGGCAGCATGGGATCTTCGCCGTCTCAAGACGCTGCCGCAACTTGTTCAAGCGCTTGAACTCGTCCGCATCCTTGAGACCCGCTGCCGCGAGCACGGCGGCCGGCACCGTTCCGTCCTTCGGTCCGTAGCGGCGCACGGCGTACGACGGCTTCACGCACACCTCGCCCTTCGGCACGCGCACGGCATCCGTCTTCGGTACGATCGTGCCCAGCTCGCCTGGGAAGTACATCCTTATGCCCACGTAGCGGTGGAGGAACTCGTACACGCCGAAGAGCGTCGCGCGCTCGTGCTTCCCCTTCAGCATCGA
>JAEEGL017341474.1_pt1 | contig 11829 bp, 9 predicted proteins | sample 9134231 | NCBI WGS metagenome assembly JAEEGL01 (sample SAMN16246548, study PRJNA631951) | gut metagenome | biome: gut microbiome; feature: rumen; material: fiber-attached | host: Bos | place: Iran: Karaj | collected 2018-10 | reverse complement strand
TAATTTTTACGCATTAACGCATCTTTTAAGATGCGAAAGCACATATCAATATCTTTAAATCCGTCACAATCAAACTTAACATCTATATTGGTTTTAAGCCCGAAATCAACATTGGTGAACCAGAACTTGTTCTTGAATACAGCGTGATAAAAATCACTGTTGCCCAAAAACTGATTATCTAAAAACGAAACTTCGGTTTCAAATACTGCGCCGTTAAATGCAATGTTATGATGATCATAATCTTTATCAGTCCGTATCTCATCACCGCGAAAGTAGAAATAACCACCTTTTGCCGGTTTTGTATGAATACACGTAAATTCCAAATTCTTATCATAAATCACATTATTAAAATTGGTAATTCCGTTAAAAACAGAATGTGTAAATGATGTATCCTTGTGGAATACACACTTTTCAAAGCTGGTGTTGCCCGAAAATTCGCATTGCGTAAAGTTCAGCCTCGTGTGAAACTCCGTTCCGCTCAAATCCAAATCCTTAAAAATGCACTGATAGAACTCAACTTCCGGAAATCCGTAATTAATAATGGCTTTGATTTCTTCGTTGTCGATATCGCTGAAATCAAGCGTATCAAAAAACGCCAATCCTTTGGTTCTGAAATAGTCCGCATCAAAGTGTTTGTCTTTGTTATAGGTCTTTACCATGGTTCTGCTCCTCTGTGCTATTCTTTTAACCAATCAATTAAATTTATAATTTTTATACCATCCTCAGAAGTTCCGGTAAACAACACGTCTGTTGTTAAAACAATTTTCTCAAAATGGTCTTTAACCATACGCAATGAAGCAAGTTCTCTTTCTCTGGTCTCTTCGCTTGCCAATGATTCTGTTACCTGAATGTAGAGCTTGGTTTCTGATTTCGTCGCAATAAAGTCAATTTCTTTATCGCCGATTTTGCCGATAGAAACTTTGTATCCGCGGCGAAGCAGTTCAAAATACACAACATTTTCCAGAATATATCCTCTATCTATATTTTTGTAGCCAAGCCGCTGATTTCTCAAGCCCAAATCAACCATATAATACTTTCCTTGTGTCTTTAAGTATTCCTTGCCTTTAATATCATAGCGAAGGGCAGGATAGAAAACAAAAGCATTTTCAAGCAGTTTAATGTAGTTATCGACGGTTGTTGCCGTTATTTTACGCTCGTCGGAATTTTGTTCTGCCACCAAGATATTTTTAATTCTGCTGATGGATACGCTGTTTCCGATGTTATCTGCCAGAAAATTGATGATTTTATCCAATAATGCGACATCTCTTACCGGAGCCTGTTTGATAACATCTTCCATAATTACGGTTGCAAATATTCCTTCAAGTACCGAATTGATGGATTCTTCGTTTTTGAAATCATACTCACTCAATGCAGGCATACCGCCGAATTTCAAATAAAGAGCAAATTTTTCATCATCTCGCATCGTTGGCGGAAAACTGTTAAATGCCATAAACTCCTTAAATGATAAAGGCAATACTTTAATTTCAATATAACGTCCCGACAAATATGTTGAAAGTTGAGATGACAATAAATAAGCGTTAGAACCGGTAATATATAAATCGCAATCAATATCAACTCTGAGCGAATTAACCGCCAGTTCCCATTTATTTACCTGTTGTATCTCATCCAAGAAAACATAAACTTTCCCTTTTGCCGCTTTTGCTTTTTTGATAATCTCATCATAAACTTCTTTATATGTCTTTTCGCGATTTTCTAAGGTTTCAAAACTCATATAAATGATATTTTTGGCGGCAACGCCATTATCTTGCAGGTAATCACGAAATACTTCCAAAATACTCGATTTCCCTGAACGTCGTAATCCGGTAACGACCTTAATGGCTTCCTTATCCTTAAAGTCTATCAGTTTTTGCAAAAATATCGGGCGATTCTTCTTTTTCATCAGATATATCCTTATGTTGCTATTATTATATAACGTCATTATATAAATAAAAATAATAAAAAGTCAATAGTTTTTCCTTTATAAAAGAAAAACTTAATGTTTTTAACAAGTTTTTTTAGTTTATTTTAAATATAAAAGTATTAGGCAGACTACAGCTATGGAGATTAAATTAAACCTATTCTTTGCTGATTTTTATCATTTTTTCCACGGTGTCGTTGAGTTTATCGCGTAAATGCTCAACGCCCAAATTCACATAAATTTGCGTGCTTTGCAGGCTTTTGTGGGTGAGGGCGCGCTTAACCATAAAAGCATCGGCACCGTTGGCAATTAAATAGGTTGCTAAAGTATGTCTGAGGTCATGTACCCTGAAATTTTTTATATTTGCTTTGTTCATCAAGATGTTCCAAGCTGTTTTTATCTCAACCAAATGTCCGGTTTGAGAAGTCACCGAAGGAAACACCCACGGACTGTCGGTATATTTTCGGCGCTCTTTTAATATATCCAAAGCCGGTTCCACAAGCGCGACCGTTACGTTTTCCGATGTTTTGGTCTGCGGAATCTTCCAAATTTTGGCATCCATATCTATATCTTCCCAAGCCATTGCCAAGACATTTGACTTGCGAGCACCGGTATACAGCAACATCAGGATTGCATCTCGTGTTGTCAGATTATCATATTGGTATAGCAAATCCAAAAATCTTTTTATTTCTTCGTGAGTTAAGTATCTGACACGAGCTTCCCTTTTGTTAAGTTTTACTGCAACTGCCGGATTTAAGTTTCTGTATTTACCTTCTTTTATGGCATAGTTTATCAATGTTCGTACCAAAACGATGGATTGGTTGGCGATATAACTTCCGTGTTCCGCCGTAATATGCTTATGCAAAACTTTGAGTTCGTCCGAGGATATATTTTTGATGGCTTTTTGCCCGATTTTTTGCAATTTGTTGTCCCAGATGCTTTTATAGTTATATAATGTCTGTGGGCGCAGAACACCTTTCTTTTCACTCATAAATTCATCATAAATTTGTTTCAGTGTGATGCTGTTGCCATATTTTCGCGAATACGGTTGCTCGCCCTCGTTGATATTCATTTTGAGCTTAACTGCGGCTTCACGCGCCATTTCCGGTGTTCGTAATTTTTCCAAATCTCCCAAGAAGATACGCATCGGTTGTCCGTTAACGCGCTTATACAGGTAATAACTCTTCTTTCCGGTAGGGGTTACCTGCAAAATCAGTCCATTTTCAACCGAATCGTAATAAAAGGTTCTTTTCTTGGGAATCGGCAAGCTGGCGATGAATGTTTTGGTTATCTTAAAAGTATTCTGAGTCATGTTTAAAACCCTCTGACTTTTGTGTGACCGGTCACACGCTGGGCACACGTTTTGCATCAAATTTAATCCAACTCAGTAAAACTTGTCAACAAAAAATATTTTCAATAATGTATTGACTTTTAACACTTTTTAAGGAAATATAACCTCAAAAGCTCGATAGATAAATCCCTTGGATTAGAACTACGGATCAGAAGGTTGTGAGTTCGAGTCCCGCCGGGCGCGCCAATAAAAAACACCTCCCCAAGTGGGAGGTTTTTTTATTGCGCAATCCGACGGGGCGAAGAAATCACAAGAGTGAGTTCGACGACGATTGAGAGGCACACGGGAGTGTGCCGGTGAGCGAAAGCGAGCGAAAGAGGAGAACGGAGCGAAGCGGAGTAATCTCGCCGTTTTTGCAAAAAGCAAAAACATTGGGGCGCGCCAATAAAAAAACACCTCCCTTAATGGGAGGTGTTTTTATTGCGCATTCCGTCGGGGCAAAGAACTCACAAAAGTGAGTTCGACGACGATTGAGAGGCACACGTGGTGTGCCGGTGAGCGCAAGCGAGCGAAAGAGGAGAACGGAGCGAAGCGGAGTAGTCTCGCCGTTTTTGCAAAAAGCAAAAACATCAGGCGCGCCGATAAAAAAAATCCTCCCACTAGGGAGGTTTTTTTATGTTACAAATTAAATCAACTTGCCGTTTTGCAAATGTAAAAATTGCGCCGCATTTTTCAGCGTATCAAAGTTCTGCGGCTCGGTTGAGGTAATCCACGCCTGAATATGCAAATCGCGAATTTTATCCAGCAAAGCATCGCGCTTAATGTCATCAAGGTGGGTGGTAACCTCATCCAGCAACAACACCGGCGCAAAGCCTTTGTTTAAAATCTGGCATTGGGTTTGCGCCAGAATTATGCTGACCAACAGCGCCTTTTGCTCGCCGGTCGAACACAATTCCGCCGGCATATTTTTCTTTTTGTAATACACTTTGAAATCGGTGCGATTAACCCCGTCAACGTAGTCGTTATACAAGATATTGCGCCGTTGCCGAGCCAAAAACGACGTATAAAAATCTTCCACCTGCAACGCCGGATTCGTATCAAGCATTTTTTCAATCGTGCCGTCAAGTTCCAAGCGCACATCGGGGAAAATATCGTCAGGCTCACGTTCCACAAAAGTATTCAGCCGGGCGATTTGTTCGCGGCGAGCGGCGGCAATCGCGACTCCGAGAGAGGCCATATCGGCTTCCAAGGATTGCAGCCAATACTCGTCAGTTTGTCCCGATTTCAAGAGCTGTATCCATTGTTTATACAAATGCTCGAAGTTGGCGGTGCGCTTGGCGTGTTCCAGATCAAAGGCATATACCAGCCGGTCGAGAAAACTGCGGCGCGGCTGTGTTCCGCCCAAAAACAGCCGGTCCATTTGCGGCGTTACCCAAATCGCCGAAATGTATTTGCCGAGCTCGCCCTGCTGGGTAATTTTTTGCTGATTTATTTTCACAATGCGGCGGTCATAAGTGCGGACATCGTCTTCTTCCAAATCTTCTTTGCTGAAGCTCTGCAGCGCAGTGCCGACGGTATATTCCTCGCCGTTGCGTAAAATGTTGGCGGCCACGCTCCAAGGTTGAGCGCTTAAAATCTCGGATTCGCCCGGCAGACTGATACGTTTAATCTCGGCAAGTTTGGCTCCGCGCAAGCCGCGCCCCGGGGTCAAAAACGAAATTGCTTCGAGAATATTGGTTTTGCCCGAGCCGTTTTCGCCGGTAATGACAATCGGGCAGATTTCGGTTTGCAAGCGCAGAGTAGGGTAATTTCTGAATTCAGTTAAAGTCAGGCGTTTGACACCTGACTTTAATTTAGTAAATTCTTTGATGGTTGATTGAATATCGTTCAACTTAAACTCTCATCGGCATTAAAACGTAAATGGCGCTGGAATCCGATGTGTCGTGAATAATCGACGGCGAGGAGCTGTCTTTAAAGCTGAAACGCACCGTATCGCCGCGAATCTCCGCCAAAATATCCAACAAATAGCGGAAGTTATAGCCGATTTCCAACGATTCGTTATCGTAGGTAGCCTCGATTTCTTCAATCGCGCTCCCCAAATCCGGACTTGAAGTCGTCAGGATAACGTGGTTTTTGTTGGCAATCATCTTAATCGCGCGCGTTCTTTCCGCCACCACCGATACACGGTCTACCGCAGTAGCTAACGGCTTAACTCCCAATTCGAGAATCTTGTTGTTACCGGTCGGAATAACCCTTTCATAATCCGGATAAGTGCCGTCAATCAGCTTAGAAGCGAGGGTGATATCTTCAAGAGTAAAGCGCACTTTGCTGTCCGACAGAGCGATTTTAATCGATTCGGCCTGCGTGTCGTCAAGCAACTTGCGAATTTCGCCCACGGTCTTGCGCGGCAGAATAACGCCCTGCATACCTTCCGCACCTTGCGGCAACGGGCTCTCGACACAAGCCAGACGATGGCCGTCGGTGGCAACGATTCGCAATACTTTGGTCTCGCCTTCATCTTTCGGATGGATATACAAACCGTTCAGATAATATCTGGTTTCTTCGGTAGAAGCGGCAAACTGAGTGCGGTCAATCACATCCTTCAACTCGTCGCGCTTCATCTCAAAATTGGTCGGCAGAGCGTCGGCGGAAATCGCCGGGAAGTCTTCGACTCCGATGGTCGGAAGCGAAAATTCCGAACGCCCCGAGGCTATTTTAAGCTGGTCCTTTTCATCCGGATAAGTTAATTCAACATCGGCACCGTCGGAAAGCTTGCGCACAATGTCATACAGCATGTGTGCCGGAGCGGTAATTGCGCCGTTCTCCAAAATTTTGGCATCTACCACTTCCGTGATTTCCGTATCCATATCGGTAGCTTTGAAGCTGATACCGTTGTTATCGGCCTCAATACGTACATTGGAAAGAACCGGTACGGTGTTTCTTCTCTCGACAATATTCTGAACGTGTCCCAACGTTTTGAGTAAAATAGCTTTTTCTATTGCAAATTTCATTGTTTTAACCCTTGTTAATTAACTATGCCCTTACGTTAGCAAAGTTAGCGCGAAATAAGAAGTTTAAAAAAGAGTCTTCAACAGCTTTTTAACATTCTAACGCACGGCGCAAAGTATCAACGTTTTCGGCCATGGAAGTATCTTCAAGCACCAGCTCTTCAACCTTGCGCACCGCATGCATTACCGTGGTGTGATCGCGGTCAAACTTGCGGCCGATTTCCGGCAACGAACGCGAAGTCAGCTGCTTGGCCAGATACATGGCAATCTGCCGCGGACGGGCCACATTGCGTGCACGGCGCGAAGATTGCATTTCCTTAACCGAAATATTGAAATATTCCGCAACTTTTTTCTGAATTTCATCAATCGTGGTTTTGCGGTCGATGGAACGCAGCATATCCTTCAAAACATCTTGCGTCATATCCAGCGAAATTTCATGCCCCGGCAACAGCAGCGAATGAGCGGCGATTCGTTTAAGCGAACCTTCCAATTCGCGAATGCTCGAAGATATTTTTTGCGCCAGAAAATCGGCAACGTTATCCGGCAAGGTTATGCCGAGCTGTTCGGATTTTTTGCGCAGGATGCCCAAACGCAATTCATAATCCGCCGGCATAATATCTGCTACTAAACCGCTGTTTAAACGCGATTTTAAGCGACTCTCAATACCGTCCAAATCATTAGGCGATTTATCGGCGGAAAGAATAATCTGTTTGCCGCTCTCAATCAGCGAATTAAAGGTATAGAAAAATTCATCCTGAGTTTTGGTTTTGTTGGCTAAAAACTGAACATCATCAATCATCAACACATCAACCGAACGGAACTGCTCTTTGAAGGCATCGGTGTCCTTATAGCGCAACGCATTAACAAATTTATAGAGGAACTGTTCGGCGGAAATATAAACCACGGTCCGGTCCGGATCGGCCGTCTTAATATATTGTGCCACGGCGTGCATCAGGTGGGTTTTGCCCAAGCCGACTCCCGAATATAAAAACAGCGGATTGAACGAAATGTTTTTGGATTCGGCCACCTTGTGCGCGGCAGCATAGGCAAATTCATTGGTCTTGCCGACCACAAAATTTTCAAAGGTATAAGCCGGATTAAGCTTTGAGGCCAGAGAATCGGTATTGCCGAAACTATTGGCAACTCCATATATTTTTTGCGGAGTCGGAGCCAGCTTAATATGCTTAATCAGCGAGTCGTCGGACGACATATTTTGCACGACTATCTGTACCGATTTAACTTCCGGATTTTTGCGCTCCCAAATACGTTGGATTCGGTCACAATAGTGCGTAATAACCCAGTTTTTCATAAACGCGGTAGGCGCACCGATCCGCATCACGCCGTCTTCAAAAGAAATGACGCACAGCGGCTTCAACCAGCTGTCAAACGCGGTATGCCCGAACTCCATTTTTAATTGACCACATACTTCTTCCCATTGATCATTAATAGATAAGTCTTCTTTTTTTATTGCTTCTTCAGCCATTTTTTTCCCGTCCATAAAAATCAATTACACAACTGAAACAAATTCGCGGTGAACACAATGCCCGAAAGCATATTATATATGTGTATTCATCGCACCTTATACCCGCATCAGTCCGCGATTGGCACCTTAAAGATAATATTGTGCCGAACCTGAGCTCAGACCCTTTTGCGGAAACAAAGTTATCCGTTTCGCCTAATCGGGAACAAAATTTTTGTATCCCGAGAGAAAATGTAAATAAATTGTTAACAGAGAAAAAACATAAATTCAATAGAACATTTTGAGAACATTGCAATTAAATTTCTTGACAACGTTTTTTTAAACAAGTGCGGTATAACCGGTTGATTCGGCACAAAAAAACGCAAACCGATTCGCTTTCGAATCAATTTGCGTTCAAACTTTCGATTCTCTGAAAATTACAGAGCTTTGATTTTTTGTGCCAAACGAGAAATAGTGCGCGAAGCCGTATTCTTTTTGAATACGCCTTTCTGAGCCGCACGAGCCATTTCGCTCTCGGCGGTTTTGAAAGCAACCGTAGCGCCTTCTTTATCATTAGCCGCAACCAGAGCCAAAACTTTCTTTACGAAGGTTCTTACGCGACTTCTGCGTGCGCCGTTAATCTGGGCGCGTTTATTATTATGTACAATTCTCGTTTTTGCCGATTTATGATTGGCCATATTTTTTCTTCCTATTAAAAATGTTAATATAAAATTTACTCTGGTAAACGTTATAACCACGAGAACAGCATAAAGTCAACCAAAATTTTATATTTTTTTGTTTTTTTACGGTTTTGTCTTAACGGTTATCCGAACAATCAGCGGCGAAACGGATTCTCTGACCACTTCCAGAGTTTCGCCGTCGCGATAAAACAGCAGATTATTGCCCCGATTCCCCTGATATATCCAGCCCAGTTGCGGCAGCGATTCGTTATAAAAATCGGCAATGGCGGAAAACTTAAGCTTCGGCGCGTTAAAATAAGCCTCGAGCAGCCGGGTTTCTTCGTTTCCGAAAGAAACATCGTCTTGAGAAATTTGGTGCATTCCCTCAAGCATCGGCACGTCATCCATACCTTCAACAAATTGTTCGGCATAGGATTCGCCGGCAAAGCCGAGAAAACAAAATACCATAAATAACCGCAAATATTTCATAATTTTTTCTCCTATTTCTGCAAGGTCGGGCAATAAAAGGTTGAGCGGCCGCCTTGTACCGTTTTGCGGATTCCGCCGGTTTTCGCTATATCGCATCGGCAATCGGGACAGCGCTTGCCGGCTTTGTCGTATACGCAATGATGTTGCTGGAAATAGCCGATATCGCCGTCGGGGCGCCGATAATCGTGGATGGTGGAACCGCCGGCTTTGATGGCTTCTTCCAAAATAATGCGCGTATATTTAATGATTTCCGATGCTTCCGATTCGGATACGGCGCAGCTTTCCCGGTCCGGGCGGATTCGCGCCCGATATAGAATCTCCGAAGCGTAGATATTGCCGATTCCGCTGATGATTTCCTGATTTAAGAGCGATAATTTGATGGCGCATTTGCGATTCGCCAGAGCGGCGAGCAAATATTGCGGCGTCAGATTCGCATCCCACGGGTCAAGTCCGACGTTTTTGAAACAATGATGTTGCGGCAGTTTGGCGGTTTCCGCGAGCAATACCAGCCCAAAACGCCGCGCATCGTTATAATAAATCACGCCTTTGTCGGTTTCGATAATAACATGGTCGTGTTTTTCGCTTTCCGCCAACAGTGTCGATTCGATACGGATTTTGCCGCTCATCCCGAAATGCCAGATAATGGTCAGGCCGTTATTTAAATCCATCAGCATATATTTGGCGATTCGCCGCAGATTAATGATTTGGGCACCGCGGATTCGCTCGGCAAAATCGGCCGGTACCGATTCGCGCAATCGCGGCTGTCTTACGGTAGCGTTACGGATAACGGCACCGCAAACGGCGGCGGCCACGGTATTTTTTATGGTTTCCACTTCGGGCAATTCAGGCATAAAATTTATTCTCCTTTAACAAATATAATATATAGTCCGAAACAGATTGCAAACTTCTTGCCATTATTTATAAACAGGGTTACATTAAAAGAATCGATGAAATTTTACAAATAAACGAAGATGATTAAAAGACGCAGCAAAAAATATTACGCCCCGCAAAACGAAGATAATGCCGTACATATCTGCGACCATCCGGGTTGCAACGAAAAAGGCGAATATCGCGCACCGAAAGACCGCAGTTTGAAGGATTATTATTGGTTTTGCCTCAAACACGTCGAAGAATATAATCAAAAATGGAACTATTACGGCGAAGGCTATGACGAGGCGGCGGAAGAAAAAATCAAACGGCGTTTTTCGCATCATTTCAAATCCAAGGTAAATTATCAGTTCGGCTACGATTTATGGGAAGAAGCGGCGTTTTTTGACGACGGTTATGAGAATCCGTCCGACGGCAACCGCGAATATTCCGCCGACGGCATTTATTTTACGGTAGAGGAGCGCAAATACATCAAAACGCTGGAGATGAACATTCGTGACATCAATCCCGATTCGCTCAAAAAACAATACAAGAAAATGGCGAAAAAATACCACCCGGACATCAATCGGGAGGATTCGACGGCGGAAGAAAAATTCAAGCAGATTTCCGAAGCTTATCAGCACTTAAGAGAAAAATTCGAGCGAATCCCTAATTACGATTTATTCAAGGACTAAGGAGACTAGCGTCCTCCGCGGCTTTTTCTCATTGCGGTGGACACGGCAAAATTCGGTCCTTCGTCAGCCGGTCTTTCGGTTTGCGGTTGCGTTATTTGTTGCAAATACGCATCAAGTTGGGCAATCTCTTCCTGCGAGCGGATTCCGTCGGCATCGGCTTCTTTTACTTTCTTGAGATAAGCCATAATATTGGCGGCATATTGCTCGGCATTTTGCGCATCTTTGGTCATCAGTTCACGCAGAGCATCGTTTCGCATAATATTATCAAAGGCCAGGCGCATACTCAAGTCAGCGTTCAGTTCAAAATCCGGATTCGCAACTTTTCTGACATCGCCAAACCCCAAAACGTTTTCAAACATGGCTGATGCCCGCTCGTGATATTGGGCAAGCGCCTGCGGATTATCCTGCAAAGCCCATATCGGATAAGAGTTTGTTGTCGGCGAAGCAACGACGTAGGCTTGTTCCGAATAAGCCTTACCTTCTTGGTTATTTTGCTCCAACCATTTATCATAAACAAACTTGGCCACAAACTCTCGTCTGCCTTCCATATCCGAATTTTTCTCTAAAGTTTCTTTTAACTCGGCTACATCCTCGGGACGAAGTGATAATGTGTCAAAATATTTTGCATTACCGGTTGCTTCATACATATCCAACGCGTAGCCGGCTTCCACCATATTAGCCTTAATTTCGGTCAACATATTAAGTTTGGCCATATATTCCGGCGGTATATCGTATTGAAAAATTCCGAACTTCTTATCATCGTCTCGGTGAGAGATTTCGTGCTCAAGCATCATCATACGCTCATTTATATCTTTCGAGGTAAGAGCATCTATTGCCTTTTCTGCCCGTTCCTTGGTTACATTGTATTGTTGCATCACCAGATCAATACAATCATCTCTTTTTCCTTCCGGTATATTATAATGATTTATATATACGCTGTTAGTATCCTGATCATAACTCATAAAGTGCAGAAAATTTTTATCTTTCAGAGCATCATATAAGTTTATGTTAACATCGTTAAATTCGGTATCGTCGGAAAATTTATATAACATATTATCCAGATGCTCATCATTCCATACTTCTCTATTATAATCACTTTCCAGCAAAACGGTCTTCATCTGACCGTCCTGTTTTCTGAAAAATTTTCCTCTTCTGGGGTCGTATGTAATATCAAAACCGTATTTTTGCTGCAAATCGACAGTCGATTCCGAAGTATTTTCGACATCTCTTTGTACATCGTTCTCGCTCATATCTCGAAACTCTTGATCTCGCATTTGTTGCACGGTCCAGTCGTTTCCTTGACGCTTTTGCGCAAAAAGAAGGTCATTTTCTTCACTCGGCAGCACATATCTGCCGGTAGTCAAATAAAAATAGGCGGCATCGCTTACGGCTATATTTTCATCTTCCGGTATATTCAGCTTT
>JAEEGL015001673.1_pt1 | contig 11829 bp, 14 predicted proteins | sample 9134231 | NCBI WGS metagenome assembly JAEEGL01 (sample SAMN16246548, study PRJNA631951) | gut metagenome | biome: gut microbiome; feature: rumen; material: fiber-attached | host: Bos | place: Iran: Karaj | collected 2018-10 | reverse complement strand
GAGGATGCCGTTCAGCACCACGACGACCAGTATGATGATGACGTCGGCATACCCTTCTCCGGAGTAGAAAGAGGTTATCCCTGAAATGACCGCCGCGACTATCAGTATGATTATCATAGGGTCGGTCAGCTGGGAGAAGAACTGTTTTATAACAGAATCCTTCTTCGCTTTAGCCAGCGCATTGGGCCCGTTCTCGCTCAGCCGCTTTGCCGCTTCGTCCGCTGAAAGGCCGCTCTCGGAGGAGCGCACCTCGGAAACGACGTCACCGGCACTTTCAAGATAATACTTCATACATCTCAACCTTTCATCAGGCGGGGAAAACCAATATTGCCTATTGTTCAGTATACTGTTTACGACGATTCTAATCAATATAAACAATGCGAAGAACCCATATTTTTCGTGACTCATTGCCGTTTGCCAACGTTGAAAGAACCCGCCCGCTGTGGTAAACTGTCATTAAACTAAATAATCATAATGATCGGAGGTAAAAGCCGATGTCATTTGACGCTGAAAAATTCTATAACGACCTGGACGCTTCCTACGGCCGATATGACAATGACGCTACTGAACGTTTCATGCTCGACACGCTGGAATCAGTAAAAGGGGATGCGCGTGCGGAGACCGCTGTTCTTAATGAGCTCGGCTGCTTCTATCGCAACACCAGCAAGTGGCAGCAGTGTATTGATTCCTTCTCAAAACTCATCAAGGTGATGGAGGATAACGGCGAAGCCGGCACGGAGGATTACGCCCTGGCAATGCTGAACAGAGCCGGTTCCTATCGCATAATGGGCGAATACGAGAAAGCGATCGAAGCCTTTGGCCATGTAAAGGATCTTCTTGATAAACTCGGCTGTGCGGATCCGTACTCATACGCTAGCCTCAACAACAACACCGGCCTCGCCTATCACGGCAAGGGAGACTACGAAAAGGCAGCTGAGTGTTTCGAACGCGGGCTTCAGTACCTGCCTGATATTCCGGATAATATCACAGAGAAAGCGACTAACCTTGCAAACCTCGCCGCGGCGTACTGGTACTGCGGAAAGCGTGATTTGGCTAATGAGAAGCTCGACGCCGCACTTGAGATCTTCAAAGACCTCGACGGCGGGATGAATGCCCACTACGCCGGTGCGCTCAACACAAAGGGTGTCTTCCTGTATACGATGGGCGATTACGCCGGCGCCGCAGAGAAGTTCGAAGCCGCCATCGAGAGAACGAGGCTCATCTTCGGTGAGAACAAGGAATATGTCTCCGGCTGCCGCAGCCTTGCATCAACGTATTCGAAGCTCGGCGACAACGAGAAGGCGGCCAGCTACCTTGCCAAAGCAGAGGAGGTCGCTAAGAAGATCGCCCGCTGAGTCATAAAACTTATACGCATAATACAACGGCCCGTGCTTCTTTTCGATGCACGGGCCATAAGAATGCCCGGCGGAGATCTCCGCCGGGCATTCTTTCTGACGAACGTCAGTAATATCAGTTATAGAGCTCCCTCTTTGTGTAGTGCGTGTGGAGCAGTTCGTGAGCTTTGTGGCTGTTGGGCTCGCCGAGGAACTCCTCATACAGCGCCTTGACTTCGGGGTTCTCATGGCTCTTTCGGAGCGTCTTTGCCGCATCCTCGCTGTAGAGAGCCTTTGCACGCTCCGCGCGCAGGTCGGTGAAGTTGTGGACATATCCGGGCTGATGGGGCTGGCCGCCGCCGTTTACGCAGCCGCCGGGGCAGCACATGACTTCGACGAACGTGTAATCCTTTTCACCTGAACGGATCATATCGAGCAGCTTAGCGGCATTGGAAAGACCGGACGTAACGGCGACCTTGACCTTGGCGCCGTTGAGGTCGTATTCGGCCTCCTTGATGCCCTCGACGCCGCGTACCTCCGTGAAGTCGACAGACGGGCATTCTTTGCCTGTGACGACTTCATATACCGTACGGAGAGCAGCTTCCATAACGCCGCCGGTCGCGCCGAAGATATCGGCGGCGCCGGATGCGATGCCGAGGAACGGATCCGCGGTCTCGTCAGGCAGTTCATTGAACATTATGCCGGCGCGCTTTATCATCGAGGCGAGCTCGCGGGTCGTGAGAGACACGTCTATATCCCTGTACCCTGTCGCATTCATCTCCGGTCTGGAGACCTCGAACTTCTTTGCCGTGCAGGGCATGATGCTGACGACGAAGATGTCCTTCGGATCGATGCCTGCCTTCTCGGCATAATAGGATTTGGTTAGAGCGCCGAACATTCCCTGGGGGCTCTTGCAGGTGGAAACGTTCTCGATGAAATCGGGATAATACGTCTCACAGAACTTTACCCAGCCGGGCGAGCAGGAGGTGATGAGCGGGAGCTTGCCGCCGTTCTTCAGACGGTTCAGAAGCTCGGTGCCTTCCTCCATGATAGTGACATCAGCCGCATTGTCGACATCGAACACTCTGTCGACACCGAGGCGGCGCATTGCAGCTATCATCTTGCCTTCGACGTTGGTGCCGATCGGCATGCCGAAGCATTCACCGAGCTGTGCACGTACGGACGGGGCCGCCGCCATGACGACATGCTTGGTCGGGTCGTTGATAGCCTTCCAGACCTTGTCCGTATCGTCGCGTTCAGTGAGAGCTCCGGTCGGACATACGCTGATGCACTGGCCGCAGTTGATGCAGGCGGTAGATGAGAGCGGCATGTCGAACGCAGAGGAGATGTGTGTGTCGTAGCCGCGTTCGTTGGCGCCGATAACGCCGACATACTGGTTCTTTTTGCAGACCGCTATGCAGCGGCGGCAGAGAACGCACTTGGAATTGTCTCTTATGAGATGAATAGCTGAATCATCGATCTCAGGATCGCGGTCACTGTTGATAAAGCGGTTCTGGTCGACGCCGTATTCACGGCAGAGAGCCTGCAGTTCGCAGTCGGTGCTGCGTACGCAGGAGAGGCACTCCATCCTGTGGTTGGAAAGGATAAGTTCAAGAGTGCCTTTACGGGCTTTAATTATCGCCGGAGAATTGGTGTTGACTTCCATTCCCTCGGTCACGGGATATACGCACGCTGCGCAGTATGCTTTTGCGCCCTTAACCTCAACGAGGCACATACGGCAGGCGCCGATGGCGTTAACGTCCTTAAGGTAGCACAGAGTCGGGATGCGTATACCGGCCGCATTGGCAGCCTCGAGTATGGTGGAGCCTTCAGGTACCTCAACAGCGATCCCGTTAATAGTAAGTTTAACAGTTTTCATTACCTTAGCTCCTTCCTTATTTCTTCACGATGGCGTCGAACTTGCAGTTGCTCATGCAGACGCCGCACTTGATGCACTTCGACTTGTCGATGACGTGGACTTCCTTTACCTTGCCGGAGATCGCATCAGCCGGGCAGTTGCGTGCGCAGAGCGTGCAGCCCTTGCACTTTGCAGGATCGATCTCATAGGTAAGGAGCTTCGTGCAGACGCCGGCCGGGCATCTCTTGTCTACGACGTGGGCGATGTACTCGTCTCTGAAATACTTGAGCGTGGACAGAACCGGGTTCGGAGCCGTCTGGCCGAGAGCGCAGAGCGCGTTCTTCTGAAGATGGTGGCAAAGCTCTTCCATCTCGTCAAGCATCTCAAGAGTTCCCTCGCCTTCTGTGATCTTGGTGATCATCTCATAAAGGCGCTTCGTGCCGATACGGCAGGGAGAGCACTTACCGCACGATTCATCCATCGTGAACTGGAGGAAGAATTTTGCTATATCGACCATGCAGGTGTCCTCATCCATTATGATGAGACCGCCGGAGCCGACTATGCTGCCGATGGCGGCAAGGCTCTCGTAGTCGATGGGGGTATCGATGAGGGACGCGGGGATGCAGCCGCCGGAAGGTCCGCCGGTCTGCGCGGCTTTAAACTTCTTGCCGTTCGGGATACCGCCGCCGATCTCCTCGACGACCTCTCTCAGTGTGGTGCCCATCGGGATCTCGACAAGGCCGGTGTTGTTGATCTTACCGACCAGGCAGAAGACCTTGGTGCCCTTGGACTTCTCTGTGCCCATGGAGGCGAACCAGTCAGCGCCGTTGAGTATGATCCTCGGAATATTCGCCCAGGTCTCGACGTTGTTGAGAATGGTGGGCTTTTCGAACAGACCCTTGACAGCCGGGAACGGCGGACGGGGTCTGGGCTCGCCGCGGTTGCCCTCGATGCTGGTCATAAGGGCAGTCTCCTCGCCGCAGACGAAAGCGCCGGAACCGAGGCGGAGCTCGATATCGAAGGAGAAGCCTGTGCCGAATATGTCGTCACCCAGGAAACCGTATTCGCGGGCCTGCTTGATGGCGATCTGGAGCCTGTGGATGGCTATGGGGTACTCAGCGCGGACGTAGATGTAGCCCTGATGTGCGCCGATCGCGTAGCCGGCGATAGTCATAGCTTCGAGGACAACGTGTGGATCACCTTCAAGGACAGAGCGGTCCATGAACGCGCCCGGGTCACCTTCGTCAGCGTTGCAGCATACGTACTTGACAGGAGCTGGCGCGGAAGCAAATTTCCACTTCAGGCCGGTCGGGAAACCAGCGCCGCCGCGGCCGCGGAGGCCGGATTTGGTTATGATGTCTATTACCTCTTCAGGCGTCATCTCAGTGAGGACGCGGCCGAGGGCCTCATAACCGTCGACAGCTATGTACTCGTCGATGTTCTCGGGGTTAATGACGCCGCAGTTGCGAAGCGCGACACGGGTCTGTTTTTCATAGAACTTCGTCTTGGAGAGGTCCGCAACGACTTCCGCAGAATCCTTCTCGGTGTGAAGAAGGCGCTGTACGATCCTTCCCTTGACAATATGTTCGGATACTATTTCGCTGACATCGTCGGGGGTAACGCGAGTGTACATCGCGCCTTCGGGATACACAACGACTATCGGTCCGAGCTCGCAGAGGCCGAAGCATCCGGTCTGGATCATCTTGACCTCATCAGCCATACCCTGGGCTTTGAGTTCTTCTTCAAATCGTTTGAATATTTCTTCGGAGTGAGCCGATGAGCAGCCAGTACCGCGACATACAAGTATATGCGCTCTTACTATGTTCATTTAATGCCGTCCTCCTTACTGTTCCGTTCCGATCGTATACTCTGAAACGACCTGACCGTTGATGAGGTGGTCGGTAACTACTTTGACGGCCTTCTCGGCGGTCATTTTGACATACGTGACCTTCTCCTGACCGGGCACGTATACTTCGACCACGGGCTCAAGTTTGCAGATGCCTATGCAGCCTGTCTGTGTGATCATGACATTCTTGAGCTGCCTCTTGTCGGCCTCTTCAACGAAGGCCGCGAGAACGGGGCGGGCGCCCGCCGCGATACCGCAGGTGGCCATACCGACTACCACGCGGATCTTGTCCTCGCCGTTATTGCGGAGATTGACTTCCGCCTTAGCCTTTTCTCTGAGTGCCGCAAGTTCCGCAAGAGATTTCATAATGAAAACACCTCCAAAATATAAATCGGACAAGCGACAGATCAGCCGTTGTCTTTCATGATTTGATCAAGGATCTTGTCAACGTCATCCGGTACAAGTCTGCCGTAGACTTCACCGTTAACTGTCATAACAGGAGCAAGCGCGCAGCAGCCAAGGCAGCGTGTCTCTTCAAGAGAGAACATGCCGTCCGGAGTAACTCCGCCCGGCTCTATTCCGAGCTTCTGTTTAATGCGATCGAGGACACCGCCGGCGCCCTTAACATAGCATGCCGTACCCATGCATACTGCAAGAGAATACTTGCCCTTCGGATTCAGAGAGAACTGTGCGTAGAAAGTCACGACACCGTAAACCTGCTCCAGGGGAATTCCCAGACCTTCGGCTATTATCTTCTGGACTTCGATGGGAAGATAGCCGTAGATGTCCTGCGCCTGCTGCAGCACCGGCATGAGTGCACCGCGCATGTCCTTGTGGGCAGCGATCAGCTCGCGAAGCTTTGCCTCCTGTTCTGCCGTTCCGCGAAACGGCACAACAGTTTTCTTTTTTGCCACGTGAAAAACCTCCCTTATTACAATTGTTCTCACAAATAATTAATTGCGCGAAGAAAGATAATTGCTCATAACGGCACTGAGAGCGCCGATTATTCCGTTTTTTACTGTAATGATACAGATTCCTGTTTATTATAACACCTTTTTCTGACTTTTAAAAGAAAAAACTGAACAGATTCGCCAGTATTTTTTTGATCTCAGGTATTTCCTGACAATGGGCTGTTTGCCGGATATCAAACAGTACCGCCGCACTCCTCCGTATTCTCGTCGATATAGCTCTTAATATAAGTCATGACACCCGGGTCGGACAGGCTCACGTCGTCGCCGAGTATCTCGCGGAACTCCCTGGTATCCAGTTTGAATCCCGTACCGTCACGCTCAAATGAATAGATAAAATCTATGTCCGGATTCATGCCGATCAGTGATGACATAGTTCCCGCCATGTCGCCCAACGGCATGCGGTCGATGTTCGAAAGTCCGAAAACTGCCGAAGTCGTGGTGCCCTCCCCAGGCTTGCTCCTGATGCTGAACTCCCCGCCGGTTATCTCGGCCGCCATCTTGAAAAACGGCACACCGAGACCGACCTTACGCGTCGTTCTGGTCGTAAAGAAAGGATCTGTCACATGCTCTATCTGCTCCTCAGTCATACCGCACCCGTTGTCTGATACGGTTATCGTCAGCCTGTCAGCAACCGTATCGACGCTCACCTGTATCTCTGTAAGCGTTGCGCCGGCGCGCACGGAATTCTCCGCGATATCCAGAACGTTGAGCGACAGCTCCGGCATCATAATGATCCCCCCAGAAATGTTTTCCGCTGTCTTGAGAACTGCACGGAAACGGTTTGCTGTAAGTATACCACACACTCCTCTTCATTTCTATTGGTAATATTCTATGGGTTTTTTCAGTAATTGTTGTAAGGCAGCAAAAACATATGTTATAATTATTAAACTGCAAGTCCTGTTAATCCCCGCCGCGTCAGCCTGATCCGGCTATTGGCACAACAGAAAAACAAGCACAGAAAACGGAGGTCTAGGTCTGGTATGAAAATCTCTGAAATAGCGCGTCTTGTCGATGCGAACATCTACTGCAAGGGCAATGAGGATACGGATATACGCTGCGCCTTTGCCTGCGATATGATGAGCGATGTCCTCGCATATGTCAAAAACCAGGCGATTCTGGTCACTGGACTCGTTAACCCGCAGGTCATCAGGACAGCCGAGATGATGGATATCCCGTGCGTCATCATCGTCCGCGGCAAGGAACCTACCCCTCTTATGCTCGAGATAGCCGCTGACCGCGGTATCACAGTTATGAACACTAAGCTCCGGATGTATTCCGTATGCGGCATCCTGTATAATCACGGGCTTCCGGCAGATGAAGGTGAATAACCATGGGCGCGCTTCACTTGGAATACACGGTGGCGCCCGACGATTTTTCCAGAGCCGGTGAAGTTTCCGGCATCGTTAAAAGAACGCTGAAAGATCTCGGGTTCCCTCCGGCGGTCGTGCGCCGCACCGCTATTGCAATGTACGAAGCAGAGATAAACATGGTGATACATGCAAATGGCGGCAAGATAACTGCTGACATTACACCTGAAGAGATCATGATCGTTTTTGCGGACCATGGCCCCGGCATACCGGATATCGACCTCGCCATGCAGGAGGGCTGGTCCACTGCCAGCGAGGATATCCGCGACATGGGTTTCGGCGCCGGTATGGGTCTCCCGAATATTCAGAAATCCACTGACTACATGGACGTTCAGACTACTGTCGGGGTAGGCACGACCATAACGATCAAAATTTTTGTTACTCAGTGATTCTTAGGTATTCCCGCTGACTATTCCCGAAAGGAGCTCAGCATAATGAATGATAAACTGCACTCCGTCAAACTCGACAGCGATCTTTGCAAAGGTTGTACCACATGTGTAAAACGCTGTCCGATGGAGGCTATACGTGTCCGCGACAAAAAAGCGATTATCATAAATGAGCGCTGCATTGACTGCGGCGAATGTATACGCGTGTGCCCGCACCACGCTAAAAAGGCTGTCGTCGACTCTCTCTCTGTACTCAAGAATTTCGACTATACCATAGCACTGCCGGCGCCTTCGCTGTACGGTCAGTTCAAGGGCATCCTCGGTGACCGCAATGTAATTCTAACGGCGCTGAAACATATAGGATTCGATTCAGTATTCGAGGTCGCCGCGGCGGCGGAAGCGATCTCGACCCTCACAAACAGAAAGATACGCAGTTCAAAGGAACGTCTCCCGATAATAAGCACGGCTTGTCCGACGATAGTCCGCATCATCCGTATGCGTTTTCCGTCGCTCATACCCCACCTTCTGGATTTCCGTTCTCCTATGGAGTTCGCCGCCCGCTGGGCAAAACGCGTCGCTCAGAAAGAGACCGGGCTCCCGGCAGAAAAGATCGGCTGCATATTTATTTCTCCATGCCCCGCCAAGGCGACGGCCGTAAAGCTGCCTGTTACCAACGAAGAAAGCGCCGTCGACGCCGTTATAGCCATATCCGAGATCTACACGAAGCTGCGTACCGCCATCAAGCGCGTGATCGTTCCGGAAGATCTTGCCATAGCGGGCAGTCCGGGCATGGGCTGGGCTGTCTCCGGAGGTGAATGCTCCGCGGCCGCAATATCTGACCACCTCTCCGCGGACGGCATGGAGAACGTTATAAGCATCCTTGAAGCACTTGAAAACGAAGAACTCCCACAGGTCGATTTCATCGAACTTAACGCATGCGTCGGCGGCTGCGTAGGCGGTGTCCTCACGGTGGAGAATCCTTTCATCGCCCGCGGACGGGTTCAGCATATCATGAAGCATACCCCGCCGGTACTCAGACCGGAAAGCTGCCCTGTGGAGGACGTCGGCTGGGATCACTCTATGGAATTCGACCCGTCTCTCCGTATCGACGCAAACCTGTCTGATGCCATAACGCTCCTAGCAAAGATCCGGGATATAGAGTCCCGTCTCAATGGAATGGATTGCGGCGCCTGCGGCGCCCCTTCATGTCACGCGCTGGCAGAGGACATTGCCAAGGGTTTCGCGACTGAGGACCAGTGTGTATTCATCGTCCGCGAGAAGCTTCAGGCTTTGCTGGGGCAGCATGAAAACCCTGACGGCGCAGCGGAATCCGCGGTTGCGGAAACAGAAAGAGAGGAACAGGCATGAATACCGGCGATATACTGAAACTTGACGGCATCACGCCCGCCGTTTATGACGGTGATTCAGATGTAAACGGAGTGTTTTGCTGTGATCTGCTGTCCGTCGCGATGGCGCGCGCTCCCGAGGGCTCGGCGTGGGTTACTGTAATGACCAATGCCAACGTTGTGGCGGTAGCCTCACTTGCAGAGGTCGCCTGTGTCGTACTGGCCGAAGGCTTCGAATACGATGAGGCGGCGCTGAATGCCGCAAGGGGCAAGGTCACTCTCCTACGCAGCAACGAGCCTGTTTACGAGACTGCCGTTAAAATCGGCGCACTGCTCTGATCTGCAGCCATGGTACACGCTGATCTGCATATACACTCGTGCCTGTCGCCATGCGGCAGCGACGAGATGTCGCCTTTTGACCTGGTCGGCATTGCCATGCTCAACGGGCTTGATCTAATCGCGCTCACTGATCACAACTCGTCAAAAAACTGTCCGGCGGCAGCCGCGGCGGCTGCCGAATACGGGATCGGTTTCATCCCCGGTATGGAAGCCACCACTTCAGAGGATATACATTGCGTGTGTCTGTTTCCATCGCTTGACGCCGCATCAGCCTTCGATCTGGAATGGGAGGATCATATCTTCCGCATACCAAACCGTCCCGACCGGTTCGGCGAACAGACCATAGTCCGTGCAGACGGTTCGACGGATACGTATCCTTGGCTGCTCATAGCGGCATCCGACGTATCTGTGATCGACCTTCCGGATCTCGTGCGAAGTTTCGGCGGCATATGCTATCCGGCCCATGTCGACCGAGAGGCGAACGGTCTTCTTGCCATACTGGGCGCATGGCCGGAGGAACTTCACACTGAAGCGGCGGAGATACGGTTCGAATTGCCCGAGGGCCTTCCCGAAGGGCTGAAGATCATACGCTCCTCTGATGCGCACCGTATCGCAGATATCGCAACAGAGGGCTGTCCTCTCGACCTGTCTTCACCCGATTTCGACGGCCTCAAAAAATATCTGGGAATCTGACACCTTTTTGAAAGGAGTCCTGCCGCATGACGATACTTGAACTCTTCATCCTTGCCGTCGGCGTTTCGCTGGACGCCTTTGCCATATCCGAATGCAAAGGACTCGCGATAAGGACGCCTTATGCAAGGCATTACATTGCTGTCGGGCTCTGGCTCGGCATCTTCCAGGTGCTGCTGCCGCTGGCTGGTTATTATATCGGGCGACAATTCGTCAACTATGCCGCAGCATTCGGCCATACCGTCGCGTTCATCCTTCTTTGCGCGATAGGCTTCAATATGATCCGCGAGTCCCGAGTGACCTGTAAAACTAACGGCGCGTCTCTGGCTTTCCGCCATATGCTGCCCCTGGCGCTCGGCATCAGCATAGACGCCCTGGCCGCCGGTGTTGCCTTTGCTCTTCTGAACGTCAAGATCGTTCCCGCTGTGTGCCTCATCGGCGTTGTGACATTTGCATTCTCAGTGCTCGGCGTAAGGGTCGGGTGCGTTTCTGGCGCCAAATACAAGACTGCCGCGCAGATCGTCGGCGGTCTGATACTGATCCTGCTCGCTCTGAAGATACTTCTCTCACACCTTGGAGTTATCGGTTGAGAACCGCCGCTGGCATTATTGCCGGCAGTATGATATAATCGCACCGCATCATCAAATTTCGTTCACATATGCCCGTCCGCCTTTTTTAAGGCCTGGCAGAAGGAGGAATACGACCATGTCTAAAGACAGAAGCTTTTTCGGCACGCTTGCCATAATAGGCATCGGCGCCGCTGCCGCTATCGGCACGATCGCAGCTTATCAACACAGAAAGGAGATCCGTGAAAAAGCCAATGAGTGGGCTGCAATAACGATCTCCAGGATCAAGGATGCCGCTGAAGAAGTCGGCATCACCAAGTCCGCTGACGACAGCGAATGCGAGTGCGGCTGCACATGCACCGTGGATACCGACGGTGACGGTGTCGACGATGCGGTTCTCGTCGATGCCGACGGCGACGGGACCGCAGATTATGCTACGTTCGATACTGACGGCGACGGCAAAGCCGACGTCATCCTCGCCGATACTGACGGCGACGGTGTAATGGATAAGGCCGTCGATCCCGAAGACTTCGGGAAAGAAGCCAACAAGGACTGATACCGCGCAGGATTAAAAATGAATGCAAATACGGGGCTGATCGTTTCGATCAGCCCCGTATCGTCATATCCGACAGTTATCTGACATATTTCACGATATTGTGTGACGCACCTTTGAACTCGAGATAGTGGCTCTTATCCTTGTAACCGACACAGACTGCAAGGATAAGATCCTTGTTCTGCCCCATCTCCATGGATCTCTTGAGCTCAGGGCCTTTCGGCCCGTTGAACCCGCGTCTGATCGAGGAAACGGTAATGCTGCCGAGCCCCATATCTGTAGCCGCCATAACCATCATCCCCGCTGCCAGGCCGACCGTCTCTGAGATAAACGGTTAACCGCTGTAACCCACAAACATGATCACGGTGGGCGCCTTGTAAAGGGGATTGTAATCAGGGGTGGATGCGCGCATCCTGTTCCATCCCCCGCTCGCTATCATCGCTTCCTTAGTGGCATCGGAGAGCGCTGCGATTTTTTCCTTGTCCTGCAGTACGATTATCTCCACGCTCCCGATACGGGGAGCGCGCTCAGCGGCGTAAAGCAGTTTTTTAAGTTCTTCGTCGCTTATCGGTT
>JAEEGL014794300.1_pt1 | contig 11829 bp, 24 predicted proteins | sample 9134231 | NCBI WGS metagenome assembly JAEEGL01 (sample SAMN16246548, study PRJNA631951) | gut metagenome | biome: gut microbiome; feature: rumen; material: fiber-attached | host: Bos | place: Iran: Karaj | collected 2018-10 | reverse complement strand
GTCTTTGGATTGATAAGAATTGATTTCGATTCATCCGGATTTGTAAAATTCATATAACCTATCGGAGCGCATTGAGGCAGCCTTCCGGATTTTGCTATATAGTTCAAACCTAACTTTGTACGCTGCGAAATTTTCCGGAGTTCGTATAAATTCATTCCCTTTATCATGTGCCGGAGAAGTTCTCCCTCCGGACTATCTTCATTACACTCTGTAACAGATAAAGGATGTACCCCGCAAGCAGAGAAAAACTTTCCTAAAACAACATAATCCTCTTCAGTTCCTCTCGATATTCTCTCCCATTTCCAGAAAACAACTGCATCAAATTCGCCTATGTGTTTCCTTCCCCATTCCATCATTGTTTGGAGAACTGGTCGCTTCAAACTCTTGGCGCTGATTCCTTCTTCTTTGAATACTTTGATTACATCATAACCGTGCTGATTTGCCCAGATAGTATCTTCATCTATCTGCGCATCAATGGAATATCCCTTCAACTGTTCTTCAGTTGATACTCTTACATAGATTATGCACTTTTTACTCAAACCCATGAAATTATTATACACAAATAAAATAGTTTAACAAACAATTTAGGAATTAATTATTTTCAAAGTCTCCTCTTCATGAAGCGCAAGTTCTCTGAATCCTACTTGAGCAAACAAAGATATGAATCTTGTCAATTGCTGCTTCGATTCTTCTTCGCTCATTGTTATTTGAGGCTCTATATATACGACATTCAGAGAAGTTGCAGGAATATTCATAGCGGTAGCCTCGTTTGTCCTATGTTCCGGAAAGTCCGGAAGAGAAAATTTTTCGGTAAAAAGTTGTAACAAAAATATGCAGATAGAAAACTGATTTTTCCTTGCTGCGGCTGATTCTTGAAAGTCATTCGCTCGTTAAAAGATAGAATCTGAAGTTCTTTATCCTTGAACACATTCGCCGGAGTTCCATCGTTCAGCCATGTTATTTTCATCAATAGTGCAAAAGGTTTATCAAAACTCAATGCTCTCCTGAAGATGTCGCTCTTGTTTGTAAAAGGCGGATTCGATATCATTACATCCCACGCTTCCGGCTCATAGGTAAAGAAGTCCTGTCCGGTTTTGATATGAGAATGTGTTACCTGAAATCCGGATTCCGTAAAAACTTTTACGAACTCGGAATTTTCATCATCGAACGGAGTCCAGATAACCTGATTCCTATATGGCTCCATAAACTCAAGAAGAGGCTCAACTCCATATCTCGGAGTATAACACTCGTCATTATTCGGTTTTTGTTTCAGAATGTGTTCATCTACCATTCTTCATATTCCTTATCATCTATGTTTTTGAGCGCTTTATGTGCAAGTTTATATGTAATAGCGGGCAAGCCGTCTGCATTATTACAAGAGCCGCAAGCCGCTCCACCACAAAATTTGCCGCATTTGTTTGCTGCTCTAATCTTCCGGAGTGCTTTTTCATATCGTGTTGCATCTTTTTTGATATTATTTAGTGCTATGTTTAGATTTTTTTCATTTTCAGAATTAACTTCTTCTCGAATTTTTTGAGCAAATTTTTCAAGGTTTTTATTTGATACTTTTGAACTTTTTCTCGGAGCCTTATATTCTTCAAAAGTTTTCAATATTTCTTTTGCAAATCTCGCTCTTGTGAATTCTTGAACGACTTCAATATCGCTTTTGCTGCATGATTTTATTGAATCTCGTTCTTTAACGCAAAAATCAAAAATTTGTTTCAGAACACAATTTGTGTAATTTTTGCAATCATAGCCATAAGCATCACAATGTTTGTTCCTATATGCAGGGCAGTTTTTTATTACATAGTTTTTCATTTTATTCTCTATTTTTATCTGCATTTTTACGACCTTTCTGCAACTGTCATAACTATTTCAATCATTGTGCCGTCAAGGTTAGGATTCAGGATAATATTGTTTCCCATATACTTGATTCCGGAAAGCAGGCTTATAATTTTCATTGAAGTATAAGCCTCAATATTATCGCAGAGTCTTTTATGGAGCGATTCGATTGCGTTGTATATTTCATAACCGACATAATATCTGCAATTTTTAAAGCCGTGTTTATGCGCAATCTTAAATGCTTCGTGAAGTTTATCAAGAGCAGCATCTTCCTGTTCTCGTTTATATTGCTCTTCAAGTTTTTTAACTTGATTTTTTAGTTTTTTGATTTTCTTTTGTAAGTTCATGATTGTATTTCCTTTAGTTTTTTGTCTAGTGCGTTTATTTTTCTTACCATTGCCGCAAGTATTACTGCGGAACAGATAATCTCTGCTTCTGTTTTTGCTGTGCCTCTTGGATAAAACAATTCGACTTTTCCATCAAGTATGTCGTTTCCCAGTTGCAAAAGTTCGTCTCCGGTCATGATTCAGATTCTCCGGATGGAAGTTTTACGACATTATCCTCAACGATTTCAACATTGAATTTCTGCCCGATAGAACTCTTATAATACTCAACTTTATGAGTCGGATAGGCGCTTCTTATCGTACAAAACGGAATCGACTTATCGCCTAAAAAGATAAGTTGTAAATATGTGCCGTGTTTGAGTTCGTAATAACTGCCGTCAGATTTCTTTGTGTCATATTCAAGAAGTTCCGGCGGAGTGTTCTTGTCTATCTTTATCCTTGCAACTGCTACAAGAGTTGCTGTCTTTTGTCCGTGTAATTTCGGATAGTCGCTTGAGAATTTAATTGTTTTCATTATTGTCTCCTTCTGCTGTGTCTAATTTGTTTATATAATTCGTCATGTTGTATGTGCCGCAATAACACTTATTACAAACCGGATTGCCCTTCACATTGACAAAATTCTCAAAGTCATAAGGAACAGTTTTGCCGCATTTTGAACATCGTATTTTAATCATTTTCCTTTCCTTTCTCCCTCCTCGCAGAGCGGGCAGTCGTTCGCTCTGCTTAGTACGGATTTTATTTGGTAATCAAATGTTATTCTGTTATTTGACTGCCGTAATACATCAGGAGGGTTTAATAATTTCTTCTAAATCGTGTCTGAATTGATAAAACATCCATTCAATTTTTTCCCATATAGTGCAATTTCTATAGCCTTTTAAAAGTAAGTAATACGGTATGTAATTTTCTTCTATCATTTGAGAGCCTCCGTCTTTAAGTCTTTGAGTTGTTTATCTAAGTAGGCATTTGTTATATCCAGTAATTTTTTTGATGTGGCTGAATTTATTGCTTTTTCAGTTCCCTGCTTGATATACGGATATGCCCAGATAAGCGCTAAGTCCTGTTTTGAAGGAATTAAATTGCCGATAAAGAAACAAAATATTCCTATTGCCGCAAAGGTAATTGCAGCAGGCTTCGCTTTTTTAATCGCATCCGCCGGACTATCATCAAAATCTGAAAACATTGCGCAAACAAGCGGAGAAAATATAATGCCTATAAATGATAAAAATACAATAGAATCAAATACCCATTTGATATTCTCCGATATCGACCATAAATAAATGTAAAATTGTTCCATATTAATTTCCTTTCGTTTCCCATTCTTGTTCTAACCATTCCTTGATTGCTTCATGGCAGTCTGTTCCCCATTCATTGCAGAGAAGATTCGCAGGGCAAGAAGTGCATCCGCTCGCAAAACCTTTTTCAATCAGCGTTGCCATCTGTTCAGTGTTCATTTGTTTAATTATCTCGATGTGTTTCATTCTTTCCTTCTTCCTTGTATTCCCTGCAAATTGCCTCATAGTATATGATGCAGCGCTTCTCGTTTCTGCAAGTCAGATTCATATTTGTATTCGGTGTATAGTGTACGCATCTTAACGGAATTTGTATCGGTCTTGCTGCCATTATTCAAACTCCTTATAACTAAATTTTGAGAGTATGTTCATAATAGGAGACAAAAATCTTGTTTTTGTTGTTGGCTCAGTGTAGCCGTATTTTGTATAATATTTTGTATTTTTTGCGCAATACGCATTAATATCCTTGAGTGCTAACCGATAAATCTCGCTCTTTGCTTTCCATTGCTGAACAGATTTTTCGAGTTCTTGTATTTCAGAGTTTTCGTTCAAAATTTCGGCAGCATTTTTAATTGTGAAATTTTTTACTGCTTCCATCGCTGCTGAATCTTTTGAGCCGCAGTTGATTATCTTTATTCCTAATCGGAAAAGAGTTAAACAATCACTTAATGCCTCTCTGAGTTGTTTGTTTTTTTGTTTTAATTCCGCAATAATCTCGGAGGCTTCCTGTTCCGATTGTTTATAGGCTTCGTTTTCCTCCTGAAGTTTGTTAATCTGTTCGATACTTAATGATTCCATATTTATTTCCTTTTCTTATGAATACATTCCGGCAAGTCAGCGCATTTCATTTCGTATAATGTCGGAGCGGTTGTACAATATCCGCAGTCATACGAAGCGCAATGCTCTCATGGCTCGCCTATTTCTACCGTTACAATTTTTGATATCTCGTCTCCGGCTTCTCGAAGCGCATCCATATATCCCATCGCATAATCTTCGGAATGGCATAGCCTTATCGTTGTCTCTGTTTGGATGCCGTATTGAACTTGTGCAACAAGAGGCTTGTTCACGATTTCCAGTTTTGCAACTGGCGGAATGTTGTTTTTCTTTGTGTAGTCTCGCTTAAATTCTCTTTTTGCATCTTGCCATGATGGAGTCAAAGGCTGCGTGTGATTCTTGATTAACTGTTCAATCTCTGAAAATAATCCTTTGTAATTTCCTTTGCCTTCGCCTGTTCTCAAGTAGTGGAGACCTTTGTCTCTATACATCTTTAATGTTTGTTTTGAATAACCTTCCGGAGCGTGTTGCATTGCTGCATTGATATTGAATTTTTGATATTTGACAATCCACAATGCAACTTCCATCTTGTTATAATCCTTTTTGATTTTTATTGCTTGAGGCAATTCTTTTAAAGTACATATTTGCTGCTGCATTTTGTTCTCCTTTCTGCTTCTTTTGTTCTGTTCTTTTAAAGAAAAAGCGGGAGCGTGTGTCCTCCCGCTTGGAGGAACTTCCATTCTGGAAGATGTTTGGTCTTTGGTTTAAAAGTCTGATAATACAAGGAGTTTTTCAAACTCTTTTGTTTCATTCTTTATGAATTTTGCTTCATCAATGATTGCCTGCTCTTCAATGTTCTCGAATGTCGGACAGATTACACGGATTGAAAGGCAATCTCTTTCATCTCTTGCATAGATTAAATCAAGCGGAATATCGTATAATGTTTCTCCGGCTTTTACGAACGGAACTTTTACGCTGAAATTTTCCGGCAGAATCTCTTCTCCTTCTCTGCCATCTTCAAGAGCATAGGTGCATTTGATTCCGCTCTTCTGTTCGCCTCTGATAAATATCGGATTCGAAACAAGTTCGCTTTTGCCTACAATACGAATCGCAGAAAATGATTGATATAAGTCATGGAAGTTATCAATACTCGGCTTGAGCGCTTGAAAGAACTCAAGGAATTGAGAATGATTCAAAGGCTGATTCAGGAATTTTTTAACGACATTCCACTGTTGAGAATTGATTCTGTTATAAGATGCAATTCCTTCTCTGAAATCTTCATCTGCAATAAATTGTCCTCCGGTCATACTGATGCGAACAGTTGCTTTGTCTCCGGTAGGATTTTCTCTTCTGCGGAGTTCTTCTTTGATATATGCTGCAAGAGCCTTTGCGCTGCCTAAAAGTCTATCCTGTTCATAGATAGCAGTTTCCTCATACTCTTTTTTGCTGTCGCTATACAGAAGTTCAAGTTCACGAGTTGAATATATTCCGTATTGAGTCTTATTGATTTTCTCAGGTCTCTGTCTCAATAAAGCCGCTGTTACTTCTTTTGTGATTTCTTCTAACATGATTCTGATTCCCTTTCTTCTTTGTGTAAGTTTTCAACATTGTTTGTAAACAATTTCATCTGGTCCGGATTATCAAAATACAATCCGTTTGTTCTCGCATCACGATACAGAGAGTTTTTCGGAATACCTCTCGGAGATTTCTTTGTTACTTCTCCATAAACATCAATTCCGTTTTTGGTTTTCTTGTCGCATTTGAGTTTGAGTTTGATTGTGATTTCGCCGTCTTGATTGTATTCGGTTATCTTTGAAACAAGTTCTTGAAACTCTGATTCGATACAATCGACTAATCTGCGAACTTTGTCATTGCTGTCTATAACTTTGATATTCAGCAACATATCCTCAAACTTGAGTTTTTCTTCAGTTGGCATTTTGTTCTCCTTTCTTTTTTATTGTTTCAACTGGTCTGAATATTTCGTTTGTATAAGGACCTTCTTCCTCTATGACATAGAGGAATCCCATCCCCATTGTTTTTACGAGTCCATCTGCTCTGAATCCGCAATATATACATTCCTTCGGATTCGGAGTCAGTTTTTCACATATCGGGCATATAAACAATTTGCTCGGATATGCGTTATTAAATTCTCTTCGAGTTGTAAAAAACTTGCGTATCATCTTTTTTGTGATTTAGTATCATTACGCTCCACGCAATAAATACATTCCTTTCTTCCGGATTTTCTGATTCGTTTCCGATGAATCGACCTTTCATCGCAACTTTGTCTCCTATCTGGATTGTGTTTCGCTGCCATGTTATACACATCCTTCCATCTCCATCCGGACAGAGATAACTCTTGCAATAGAAAACTGTTTTGAGTTTTCCATTGATTTCTTTATTTTGAAAATCTATTTTCGTAACGGTTGATTCAACAATCGTTGCTTCATCTTCATATTTGGAAGGTTTTCTTATATATCGTTTTCTTCTTCCCATACCTATAATCCCCATTTTTGCGGCTGCTTGCTGAAATAATGTTCTTTGACTTCCTGCGCTGTGATGTTGAATCGTGGCGCAAGAGTTCTAAACTCTGAATTGAGTTTTGTCATATCAGTATTTTTTTGCAGCGCTTCCGGTATATACTTGAACAAAAATTCAAGCGCATCATCTTTATCTGTTATCGCTTCATAGTCCGCTTTTTTCTGCTGCTCATATCGTTCTGATTCAAGGTCCTGAAGTCGTTTTGCTTCTCTCTCCTCAGCCTTCTTTTGTTCTGCGGCTTGTCGCTTTGCTTCCTTATCGGCTTCAATTTTTTCGTAATCCGGTGCAAGGTTATAATCATCGGACCTGAACGCATCCCAATTTTTCAGGATATTTCTGAAGTCAGGCTTTTTATTCTTGCCTTCTATATCCCATCCTCGTTTTGCGTTTTTGATAATCTTCTGCCAATCTTCTGAAGTCAGGCTGTTATCCTTCGTAATTTCGTTAATCTTTTTGCGGTTTTCTTTTGAAACTGTCAATTCTTTTTTAAATTCCGTATTGAATAACTCAATGACTTCATCCGCTATATCCGGAGATTCCGGAGCATCCTCGTTTTTATTTCTGTTGTTCCATCTGTGTTTTGCGGATTGTCTCGCTTTTTCGCTCTTTTCTTCCTGTTCTTTGATATTCCGGAGAACTCTGTCTGAAATATAGCAGCCGTTCTCAATCCGGAAGAGTTCAAAGTCCTCAAGAATGGATTTCAAAAACTCGACATCGCAGCGGTAATCATCAGCAAAAGCATCAAGTTTATCGACCGGATAATCGTCAGTGTGCATATCTTCGACAATCCACCAGTATATACATACAGCAGCCTGAGCCTTTGTCTCACTTTCACGGCGGAAATGTACAAGCATACTTTTGATTTTCTGGTCCTGTCTTGCATAGCGGTCATGTTGAAAGTATGTCTCTTTATAAACTTTCTTGCTCATCTATTTTATCAATCCCATCTTCCTGAGTTCTGTTACTCGTTTTGTGTAACATTGATTAATTCTGTTATCCCTTATAACTTCAAGCATTACGGATTCAGCGTTGTATCTTGCTTCCTGACAAATTGCTGCTCCGGTCGTATAAAAGAACGGAGGCAAGTCAACTGTCTTTGCTGCAATCGTACTTGTAAGATACAAGTCCAGATAATAACAGTACGCTTCTGCAAATAAAAATTCTGTTTTGCGGCGCTTGATGTCATCCATCTCAGCCTTCTTCTCTTCAAAAAGATGATGAATATAATTCATCAACGGAAACTGTAATACTTTCACTCTTGCCATAATCAATTCCTCCTTAAAAATTTTTTGTTATGTTAATCTTCTCCCTCTGTGTCTCTTTTGACTTTTTCTCTGAGTGCTTCTACGACATAACTGCTGCGGGAAAGATTCTTATCGTTCGCAAGTTCGTCAACTTGTTGCAACAAATCAAACGGGATTCCTATAGTTGCAGGCATCACATTCCTCGTGTTTTTTGGCATTTGTCAAATCTCCTTTCGTTTTTAAGCAATGTAAAACAACACGAAAAAGAACGGCAAATTTTTCCGTTTTCGTGTTTTAATATAAGTAAGTAATTAAACAACTAATTACAAAATCTATTATACTCATTCTGAGAATGTATGCAACTCATTCTGAGAATCTTTTACAAAACTTAATATAGGCGGTGGAAAATGGTATCAGGCAACTTGTTACAAATCAGAGAATATTTGAAACTTACTCAAAATGAGTTCGCTCTCAAATTGGGTATAACAACTCGGTCATATATAAATTATGAGCGTGGAGAGAGGAAGTTGCCATTCGAGTTGCTTGAGAAGTTATGCAATGATTATAATGTGAATCTGAACTGGCTGATAGCCGGAAAAGGTGAAATGTTTATTCCGCCTAAGTTTGAAGATGCAAAAGAAGAGGTCCTCAGTCAAGTTAATGCGCTGCTTGAAAAATACGGATTCAAGTAAATAATTCTTTTAGAAGTTTTTCAAACAGTTCAAAGCCGTCTTTGTTGCCATATACAATTTTGAGCGCAAACAAAATTTTTGATAGTTCAATTTCTGTCATAATTATCTCCTTGTTGTATATATAAAACCGTCAATACAAATAAATTTGTCAATATATTTTCCAAAATAGGCTAAATGGCTGATATTTTATTTACATTTCTTCATGTTTGTATTGAATTTTCCGGAAAATAGTAAATAATGTAAGTATGAAAAGGATTCTTTTAACAAGTTTAATATTGATGATTTGCTGCGCTGCGCAAGCAGTTGAGCGAGAAGTGTATTTTAATAACAGTGTTCCGGCTAATGCAGGGAGTTATAATAATTCAATTACTCAAGTCGGAAATGATTATCATACTTGGAATAGCAAAACTCAAACATACGATAGTTATACGAGAGATAATGAACATATTTACGCTTCAGATGGTACAAGATACACTGGATTAGGTAACGGAACTATATACAATAATTCTACCGGAGACAGATATTATTCGGATGGATATACTTATGAGCCGCTTTATTAGCGGCTTTTTTGATTTTTGTATGTCTATGCGAACGCAATGCGAACGCAATGCAATTGCAATGCGAACGCAATGCGAACGCAATGCGAAGTATAAAACAATTTTATACGGCGCAATGCTTTATTTTATGCGGCGCAATGCTATTAAATTAAATTAAATAAAATTAAATGAAATTATAGAGTAATACTAAAAGTATTACTCTTGGCGGGAAAGAAGGATATTTTTTTCTTCTTTCTTTTTTTTGTGCAAAATTTTCATGAAAAAATTACACGCAAAAATTGCGTGTTTGGAACGCAAAAATTGCGTGTTCAAAATGTAACAAAATGTAAAGGGAAATTTTTCCGGATTTCATGGGCATTTGATTTGATTTTGGAAAATCTTAATTAATTGCTTAGTAATGTAATTTTGAAAAAAATTTGATAAAAATGAAAATGTTCAAAGGAAAAATTCAAGTTGAACTCGTGAGCGGGATAATTCACGAGGCGGAAGCCAATGGGAACTAACGGACACTGCCCGCTCAAAATTTGGGAGAAGTACGCTCTTCGGAGCATTTTTAAGGGGTTTGAGTGATGATTTTAAATTGCTGCAATAAGGATATAAAAACGGCTGAATTATGGTTTTTGAAGGATATCGAAAACTTTACAGCAAGAAAATTATTCTTTGCAAAATGTCCGAAATGTCATTACCCTGTTATTGCTCTTTATGAGAAAAGAATTTCGGATAATCAGGTTTTTATCAATTCATCTATTAAAGGAAAACACGCAGTAAATACTCTTTATCGTGAAAGTAAAAGAGTCGTTACTAAGATTCCGAATATTACTTCAGATGGATTGTATGGATGGATATACGGTCAGAATATCCAGATAAAAAATAAACGAGGTAAAGTCGTTAAAATCAGACAATACGCTGCTGATTTTGGCGGAGGGAGACAAAAGGTAAAAGAGTTGTGTAATCCTTAATATGCTTTCTCTTCTTTTGTTCTGTAAATATAGATGCTGCGGGAGCAGTATCACTCAAACTCAATAAAACTACAAATCACAACTCAATCCCGTTGCCGGAGAGTTTTTACTCTCCGGACCTCCATAAATTTTTGATTCATATTGTTTTAAAGTAAAACAAATCTGTATTTGAGGAGAATCGACTACTCCTCTTTTTATTTTGATTTATAAGGCATAGAAGCCTTTTATGTATAGTTATGGAAGCCGAATTACCACAATTAACCGAAAAAGAAAACAAGTGCTTAATGACTTGGATGACGAACGGCAAGAAAAAAACTGCCGCATATCGTGCTGCGTATAATTGTGAGCGGATGAGTACGGCTGCAATATATGTAGAGGCAAGCAGATTCTTTAAAAACCCTAAGATATCCCTATGGATTGAGCATCTGGAGCAAAATACACAAAAAGCAGTTCAGGAAGATTTGAATTATTCGGCAAAAGATTTCTTCGATGAGTGTAACGAACTCAAACTCATGGCTCTTGAATGTCGTGATAGATACGGGAATCCGAATATAACAGCAGCATTGAAAGCGGATGAGAATAAGGCTAAAGTTGCCGGACTTCTCAAGGACCAGATTATCCATTCCGGAAATGTTACTCAGATGCCTTCTGTTATTGTAAACGGAAAAGAACTCGAACTCAATATCGGAGAGAGAGTTGAAGAGGGAGGAAGTGATGAGCAGCAATAATTCTCTGGTAGTTCCGGAGATGCTGCAATGTCCGCCTAAACTCTATCCGGTTATTACCGAATTTAATAAGTATCTTTATTTTCTGCTTGAAGGCGGAAGAGGCTCAGGCAAAACTCAACTGATTGCAAGGTGGATTCTCTATATCGGAGAAAAAAGAAAAATAAAAGTTTGCTGTGGTCGTGAAATTCAGAAATCAATTGAGAACTCTGTTAAGTCAGTCTTTGATGGTTTGATTCTTAAAAACAATCTGAACTGGAAAATCGGAGACAAAGAACTCATAAACAGAGATACCGGAAGCAGAATCTTCTTTCAAGGATTCAGAGAGCAAGGCGCAGTTTCAATCAAAGGTCTGGATGATGTTGATATTCTCTGGATAGATGAAGCGCAGGCAATAACAAAGCCGACTCTCGATATTGTCGTTCCGACAATCATCAGAAAAACAAACTCGAAGATTATCTTCACGATGAACAGATTCGTTCGTGCTGATGCAGTGTATAAGTTCTGTGTAGGTCGTGAAAACTGCTTACATATTTACATCAATTACTTTGATAATCCGTTCCTGAATGAAGCAATGAAACAGGAAGCCGAAGAGTGTAAGAGAAAAAATCTTAACGATTACAATCATATCTGGCTCGGACTCCCGCTCTCTCAGGCAAGCGATTATCTTGTTTCATCCGAAAAGATTGAAGCAGCAAAAAATATTATCTTCAGCAATGAAATTCATCAAAACAATAAAGTTATGGCTGTGGATTTATCTGCGAGTGGTGGAGATTTATGTGTTGCTAAACTGCTTGAACAAAGGTCCATTACTCAATGGATTGAGTCGAAAACTGTCTCATGGTCTCAGCCTGATACAGACATT
>JAEEGL013411899.1_pt1 | contig 11829 bp, 9 predicted proteins | sample 9134231 | NCBI WGS metagenome assembly JAEEGL01 (sample SAMN16246548, study PRJNA631951) | gut metagenome | biome: gut microbiome; feature: rumen; material: fiber-attached | host: Bos | place: Iran: Karaj | collected 2018-10 | reverse complement strand
CGATGGAAGCCTTCTGGAGAAGCCGAACTGCATTCTCGGAATTGAATACTGCAAGGCGCTTCTTGAGACTGACAGCACCATGCGCCCTATGGTGATATACAGGCCAGGAGACTATCATGATCTGGTACTTCGGGCGGAAGCCCCTTCAGCGACCGCTGTCAGAAACAGCATGCTGGAAAATGAGCTTTTCGATCCTTTTGTGCCGGAAAGTTCAGCGGTGTTGTACCATGAGGCTAATCTTCACGCCTGGCGATATGGCGAGCGTGCAGTTCTCGCTGTTCTGCGTACAATGAAAAGGGAATCCTTTCAGAAAACTGCACACGGGGAAGAAGGCCTGTGGAGCAGGATTGCCCGCATTTCCCGGGAATCACCGAATATTGAAGGAATCCTTTCTCAGGTCAAAGCGAAACGCTATACCAGAACCAGGGTGCAGCGCCTGATGACATGTGCATTTCTGCAGATAGAGGAAAACATGCTGAAGCAGGAAGCACCTTATGTGCGGGTGCTCGGATTTTCAGAACGGGGCAGGGAACTGCTTCATGCTCTGAAGCAGAGTAGCCGGATTCCGCTGGTCAATGCAGGAGCGATTCCCCCTGACAGAGAGTATCTGAAACTGGAGGAAAGGTGTGCGGATCTATATGAATTATGTGGAAAAGAGGAACCGGAATACGGTTCGATGCGACGCTGGAGAACCCTGATTATCGGGCAAGATAGACAGAAAACGATCATCTGAATTGTCATAAAAGCACAAAAACTGAACGAAAAAAAGTGCTTGCAAATTACGGAAACCTGTGCTACAATACATCAGCAATCTGGGAAGTGAGGGCAATGCCCTTTTTACTTATACTATGGAAGAGGTGAACATGATGAAGGAAGGTATCCACCCGAAATATGAGCAGACCACAGTTCGTTGTGCCTGCGGTGCGGTGTTTGAGACTGGTTCGACTAAGAAGGACATTCGCGTCGAAATCTGCTCCAAGTGTCACCCCTTCTATACCGGCAAGCAGAAGCTGGTAGACACCGGTGGACGAGTCGATCGCTTCAACAAGAAGTACGGACTCAAATAAGTGCTCAAAAAACCCTGCACCCTATTGGTGCGGGGTTTTTGTATTTCCAGGAGGACCGTCAATATGGAACAACAAATCGAGAGAGCAGTTCTTGTCGGACTGAATGCGGATGTCTTCTCAAAGGAAGAGACAGCCACGGATTCCACACTGGACGAACTGGAAGCCCTTCTCGAAACGGCAGGAGGCGTCTGTGCGGCCAAGATCCTGCAGAATCGGCATATTCCTGATCCGCACAGCTTTGTCGGAACGGGAAAAGCGGAGGAAATTCGGCAGATCGCTCAGCAGGAAGAAGCCAATATGGTGATTTTTGACAATGATTTGTCTCCCTCGCAGATCAGCGCTCTGGAAGAGATCACCGGAACAACTGTCCTTGACCGCAGCGCGCTGATCCTGGATATTTTTGCACAGCGTGCTCAGACAAAGGAAGGCCGTCTGCAGGTGGAACTTGCACAATATCAGTACCTGCTTCCGCGCCTTTCCGGTATGGGAAAGTCCCTTTCCCGGCTGGGAGGCGGTATTGGAACCCGCGGCCCCGGTGAAACCAAGCTTGAGACAGATCGGCGTCACATCCGCGCTAGAATTGACCGGCTTCGGGAAGAGCTCCAGCAGGTTCGGAAGGTGAGATCCGTACAGCGGGAGCGCCGCATCAAAAACAGGGTGCCCGTTGTTGCTCTGGTAGGATACACCAATGCGGGAAAATCCTCATTGCTGAATACACTGACCGGGGCGGATATTCCTGCAAACAACAGACTGTTCGACACGCTGGACACTACGACCAGACGTCTGCGCATCTCCGAAAACCAGGAGGTGCTTTTGTCGGATACGGTTGGATTTATCGCAAAACTGCCGCATCATCTTGTTGAGGCGTTTAAGGCGACTCTGGAAGAGTTGTCCTTTGCAGATGTTCTGGTTCATGTCATTGATTCCGCAGACCCGGAGATGGAAGATCATATCAAAGTCGTGGAACGCCTGATCTCGGAACTTGCAGCACCTGGCGTGCCGGTAATCAACTGCTATAACAAGAAGGACCTGGGTTTTGAAATCCCGCTGGGAGAGGATCTTGTCGCAGTTTCCGCAAAAACAGGAGACGGGCTGGATGTGCTGCTGATGAAGATCGAACAATGCCTCAATCGCGGACAGGTAACGGCAGAATTCCTGCTGCCATATTCTGCAGCTGGGATGGTGGAAACAATTCATAACCGGGCGAAGGTTCTCGGATGCGAGTACGAGGCGGATGGTATCCGGATCCGTGCCGTCTGCGATCCGGTTCTCTACGGCCGCCTCCGGGAGTATCGTATACATGGATGAGATGAAAGTGCCTTCCGCTTACGGCGAGGCGGAATATACAGACCGAAAAAGCCGCTTTATCGGTCATATCTGGCGTACGGATACGGAAGAAGAGGCGCTTGCGCGAATCAAGGAGATGCGAGAGACTTTCTGGGACGCACGCCATAATGTATTTGCCTATATCATTGCCGGCGGTCAGACCAGATATTCCGATGATTCAGAACCACAGGGAACCGCCGGTATGCCGGTGCTTGATGTTCTCCGGCATGAGGAAGTCTTTAATGTTACCTGTGTTGTAACACGTTATTTCGGCGGAGTTCTGCTGGGGACCGGCGGCCTGGTGCGCGCCTATTCGAAGTCGGCAAAACTTGCACTGGATGCGGCAGGAATCAGCGTGCTTCGTCTTTGGAACCGGATTCTGCTTGAATGCCCGTACCGGCTGTATGAGACCGTGCTCTCCGCAGCTGAACGGCTTGGAGCGGTCACGGAAGAGAAAGAATACGGGGCAGAAGTTCTGCTCACATTCCTGGTTCCGTCGGAAGAGACGCCTGCTTTTCAGGAACGGATGACAGATCTTTCCGGCGGTATCCTTCAGCCGGTGCTGATGGGTCAGGAACGTATGGCGGTTCCCGTGAAAAGTTCATAAAAAATTAGTGAATTCTGTATACTGGTTCTTTATAATAAAGGGTAAACGCAAAGGAGTGGGTGCAGTGACCATTCGGGAGCATACAGAACAGATGGAGATTGAGCTTTTGTCTCCAGTGGCACAGAAGGCTGTCAACAGCAAAGGAAGAATGGTGCCTGAGCGGTCGGATGATCTTCGGACCGTATTTCAGAGAGACACAGACAGGATTGTGCATTCCAAGTCTTTTCGCCGGCTGATGCACAAAACCCAGGTTTTTCTCCAACCGGAAGGAGATCATTACAGAACCCGAATGACCCATACCATTGAGGTGTCCCGAATTGCCCGAACGATCTCCAGAAGTCTCCGGTTGAATGAGGATCTGACTGAAGCCATTGCGCTGGGACATGACCTGGGACATACCGCATTCGGACATGCAGGTGAATATGCGCTCAGGGATATTCTTGGAACAGGCTTTAACCACAATGAGCAGTCGCTCCGTGTTGTGGATCAGCTGGAGCAGAACGGCAGGGGACTGAACCTTACCTATGAGGTAAGAAGCGGTATTCTGACGCACTCCGGACCGATGCAGCCTGAAACGATGGAAGCCGCAGTTGTGCGGCTTTCTGACCGGATTGCCTATATCAATCACGATATTGATGACGCCTGCAGAGCAGGGATCCTCTCAAATGAGGACATCCCCGCACACATCTCTGAGATCCTAGGGACAACACATTCCCAGAGAATCAATACCCTGGTACTTGATACGGTTCTTGCGACCGGCACCGGTTCCACGGTGCAGATGCATCCGGCCGTTGCCGATGCTATGGAGGAACTTCATTCGTTCATGTTTGAACGTGTATACCGGAATCCGGTTGCAAAAGGGGAAGAATCCAAAGCAAAGGAGATTATCCGGATCCTGTTTTCTTATTATTCCGAGCATCCGGATCAGCTCCCTGCCGAGTTTCTGAAGATCATGGAGCGGGATGGCAAGGAACGAGCCATCTGTGACTATATTGCGGGAATGACCGATAATTATGCTGTCGCGAAGTTCTCAGAGCTGTATATTCCGAATGCCTGGTCCGTTGTGGACTGATTAGACGGTATTTCTGTCGTTCATCCGGTCATTTATTACAGACCGCAAAAACGTTAAGAGGGGGTGGAACACATGGCATTTCCGGCTGCATTTATTGATGAGCTCATACAGAAAAACCCGATTGACGATGTTGTAGGACAGTACGTCACACTCAAGCGGCATGGAAGCAATCTTTTTGGTCTGTGTCCGTTCCACTCTGAAAAAACGCCTTCTTTCTCTGTCGTTCCGGATAAGGGAATGTTTTACTGCTTCGGCTGTCAGAAAGGCGGAGGAGTCATCAATTTTATCATGGAACAGGAAAGTCTGGATTATGCCGATGCTGTCCGGTTCCTGGCAAAACGTGCCGGTATGACAGTTCCTGAAGATGAGGGACGGTCTTCCACCTATCAACGGCAGGAACGGCTCTGGAAGCTGAACAGAGAGGCGGCAAGATATTTCCATGACGCCCTTTCCGGACAGAATGCGGAACAGGTCCGGAGCTATATCGAGCGACGCGGTCTGAGCAAGGGAACTGTTACACGTTTCGGACTCGGTTTTGCACCGGATGGCTGGACAAATCTCATCGATGCAATGGCAAAGCTGGGTTATCAGAAGCAGGATCTTCTGGATGCGGGGCTGGCGGTCAAGACGGAAAAAGGATCCATCTATGACCGATTCCGCAATCGGCTGATGTTCCCCATTATTGATCTGCGCGGCAATGTAATCGGGTTCGGCGGACGAGTTATGGATGACAGCACGCCGAAATATCTCAATTCACCGGATACAATTGTTTTCAACAAGAGAAAGAACCTGTTCGCGCTCAATATCGCACGGAAGAGCAAACAGGGTTTCCTGATTCTGACGGAAGGGTATATGGACGCGATTTCACTCCATCAGTATGGATTTGACTGTGCAGTTGCTTCTCTGGGGACTTCTTTGACCGCAGAGCATGCAACGCTCATGGCAAAATATACGGATAAAGTTGTCCTCACGTATGACGCAGATGCAGCAGGTCAGAATGCGACGCAGAGGGCAATCGCAATTCTGGAAAAAGCCGGCCTTCAGGTTAAGGTGCTTCGCGTGGAGGGTGCCAAGGATCCGGATGAATTCCTGAAAAAATACGGTGCAGACCGCTTCCGCCTTCTGCTGGAACGTTCCGAGAACCACGTAGAGTATCAGCTCCAGCGCCTGAAGTCTCAGTTTGATCTTTCACAGGATGAAGGAAAAGTAGAATATATCAAGGCGGCAGCGGACTTGATTGCAACCAGAAACAGTTCTGTTGAACGTGAGGTTTTCGGCGGACGTATTGCAGAAACAGCCGGGATCAGCACTGATGTGGTTAAGCATGAGATCAACCGTGCTTTTCAGCGCCTGAAGGCACAGCAGAAAAAGAGGCAGGAGCGCATTGATCTGCAGCCGGCTACCGAAATTCAACCCCGTTCCCGTTCCATTCGTTATTCCAATATCCGGTCTGCAGCTGCGGAAGAACAGCTTCTGCGTATTTTGGTAGCCGAACCAAGCCTGTTCGCAAAGACCTCCGGACTGACAGGCGGCATGTTTTCTTCTCCGCTTCTGGGGAGAGCGTTTGATCATCTGAATCGCCTGCATCTTGAAGGACAGGCGCCGAGCCTGTCTTCCATGGGAGAAGAGTTTTCTCCGGAGGAGGCTTCACATCTGAGTTATGTGATCTCCAAGGATATCGGACCGGTCAAGGAAAAGGAACTGATGGATTGCCTTCAGGTAATCCGTAGCGAATATGAAAAACAGCAGTCACAGTCAGTGCCGGATCTGCTTGCCGCACGGGCTAGATATCAGAGAACAAAAGGAATGGGGGGATAACCAGTGAGTGAGAAAGAAAACGGCGGAAAGGAACTGCTTGAGAAACTGTTGGAGGAATCCGTTGCCGCCGGAAAGGTAAGTTCAAAAAAACTCATTGAAACGCTGGATGCCTCGGAAGCAACCGAGGAAGAGACTTCGGCATTCTATGAAAAACTGGAGTCTGCCGGTGTTGAAATTGACGTCGAAGATATTCTGGACGTCATTGGAGAACAGGATATTCCCGCTGAAGAACTGCAGAAAAATGAAGAGCCTGAAGCGGTGGATCCAGAGGCTCTGAGTGATAGTTTCCCCACAGGAGACCCGGTTCGGACATATCTCAAAGAGATTGGACGATTCCCGCTGCTGACATCGGAAGAGGAGCAGCAGGTTGCTAAGAGAATGTCAGAAGGAGATGAAGCCGCCAGAGATCGGATGGTTGAAGCGAATCTCCGTCTGGTTGTTTCAGTTGCAAAGCACTATGTGGGAAGAGGACTGCTTTTCCTGGATCTGATTCAGGAAGGAAACGTGGGCCTGATTAAGGCAGTGGAAAAGTTTGATTACACGAAGGGCTATAAATTCTCCACATATGCCACATGGTGGATCAGGCAGGCGATCTCACGGGCAATCGCGGATCAAGCGAGGACGATCCGTATTCCTGTCCATATGGTCGAGACCATCAACCGTGTGACCCGTATGCAGCGTCAGCTCACACAGGAATTGGGAAGAGATCCGACATCCCAGGAGATTGCAGAGAAGCTGAATATGACCGCGGAACGCGTCGAAGAGATTCAGAAGCTTTCCATGGAGCCGGTCTCTCTGGAGACACCTGTCGGAGAAGAGGATGACAGTCATCTTGGTGACTTTATTCCAGACGGCGAAGATGACGAGCCCGTGGAAATGGCAACCCGCACGATTCTTTCAGAGCAGCTGGAAGAGGTGATGAGTACCCTGACGCCACGAGAGGCTGAGGTAATCAGGCTTCGTTATGGACTTGATGACGGTAAACCCCGTACGTTGGAGGAAGTCGGAAAAGAATTCACGGTTACGCGTGAGCGGATTCGTCAGATTGAAGCGAAGGCGCTGCGAAAACTCCGTCATCCGTCGAGAGCAAAAAAACTGAAGGATTTTCTCTCCTGATTACAGACACTAATGAAAGACGAGCCTGGGAAACTTCGGTTTCCAGACTCGTCTTTCATTAGTTATATACACGGAATCAGCCGTCAACAGCGTCATCACTCAGGAGTCAGAGCTGCTGCTTTCATTTTCTGCGTCTTCCTCTTCGCCTTCATGATCCAAGGCATATGTTGGATCGTAGTGAACCAGGATGGAGCAGTCAAGGAGTGCCTGTACATCGCGTATGGGATTTCCAAACGCGTGGACTTCAATCAGATTGACGCAGAGAGCAAGATCATCGATGTTGCGGAGATTGTTGTAGTCCACGTTGAGATAGTTCAGCTGCGGGAGAACACATACCCCGGCAATATCCTCAAGCATGTTGTAGCTGGCGGTCAGCCGGTGAAGCTGTCCGTTCTCATCAAACAGAGGCAGCGTTTCCAGCTGATTGTGATCTGCGTAAAGCTCCGTGAGCTGCGTCAGACTTGCAGCCGGAGTCAGATCCGTGATCTCGTTGTTTGCAATGTCGAGCCAGCTTAGCTGTGTGCATCCGGAGATCATTTCAATATCCCGAAGTCCGTTGTCGGAGAGATTCAGTTTCTGAAGGGAATGCAGATAGCGAAGAAAGTTCAGGTTTTCTACAGAACAACCCGCAAGATACAGCTCCGTCAGATTTCGTTTGCGCGCCAGAACATTTCCGTTTGCAAAACTGTTGTAATTCAAATCCAGTACTTCAAGATCTTCCATCTGGTCAATCGGAGAGATATCCGAGATGGCATTGGAACTGAGAAGCAGGGAGCGCATCTGCGTCATGTTCTTGACAGGATCAATGGATACGATACTGTTTCCGGACAGATCCAGTATCTGCAGATTAACCAGATTCTCCAGAGCGGCAATGTTGGAAATGCTGCAGTTGGAAAGATGAAGTTCCGTAAGAGAAGTCAATGTGCCAATCGTCTGAAGATCGCTGCTCTGCAGGCTGCATCCATCCAGATTCAGATACTTGAGGTTTTTCAGATAGAGGAGAGGTGAGAAGTCAACACCGCTCAGATTCTGAACGGAGAGAATTGCCAGATCCTCATAATACTTCAGATCTTCAAAACTCTGTATGCCTTCCGGCAGGTAGAGCGCCTGAATGGTCCACAGCGCGTCTGTCATAATCGGTTCGCTGTCATCGAGTTCAAGAATGTATCTGGCCCAGGATTCCATAACAGGGTCAGTGAATTCCGCTTCCGCGATAATGCGCCCGACAGTGTAACTGGCGGAAACGGCATGACTGACCAGCCCGTCAGGAGAGATGGTAAGAGCAATCACAGAGGTGTCACCCGCATCCAGAGCGACCGGTCCGCGATAACGGTCTCCTTCGCACGGATAGGAACCGTCCCGTCTCCAGAATGCGGCAACGTTCTCATCAAATATAAGTCCAAGCTCCAGATTTGAATTGTAGATGCCGCTTGGATCGGAAAAAGCAGGAGGCGCCGGGCGCCGCTTCTCCATCTCAGCTGCAACTTCCGGGTTGGTGATCCGGCTTAGCATCTGCTCCGCATCCATGAATTTGCTCTGCTGAACATAGACACGGGAGAGCGTAGCATATAATTCGGAATCAGCCGGGTTTTCTGAGATCGCACTGACAAGTGTATACTCAGCTCTTGTAAAGTTGCCCATTGCAATATAGCAGTCTGAGATGGCAACCGGTATCTCGGGGTTCTGAGGGGAGAGACGGTCGACCTGTGAATAGTACTGGATCGCTCGGCTGTAGTTTCCGTTTCTGACGCATCGCTTTGCCTGATTCAGAAAAAATGCTGTGGTATCGTCTTTTCGATAGACAAAGAAAAACCAGACAGAACCAGCCAGAAGCAAAATGACAAGAATCAGAGGAATGATTATTTTCAAGGCACGTTTCATTTGCCCACAACCTTTCGGACTATTACGCTTCATTATATTCGTGGTGAAAATACCTGTCAAGCAGGCATTTTCCGGTTCTCTGAACTTCATTCGTTCAGAAGAAATGGAATTGTTCAGAAGTGCCTGAATGCATGTTCTGCTGCAGTTTGCAGAGAAAGGCCAGAAAGCGGGATGCGCTTTCTGGCCTGAAAATATCTGATTGTTCTGATCAGCGGTCATCGATTGTGTGGTAGGGTCTTGCAGGCATAATAGCCTTGTATGCCGGACGGATAATTCTGCCGCCGGTAATTACTTCTTCAATTCGGTGTGCACACCAGCCGGTAATGCGGGAAATGGCAAACAGAGGCGTAAACAGTTCATCAGGGATACCGAGCATCCGGTAAACAAGTCCGGAATACATATCCACATTGGCGCACATAACCTTGCTGTTGCCGGTGACTTCGGCAAATACGGACGGAGTGAGGCGCTCGATGGATTCCATCAGTTCGAGATCGTCCAGGAAACCGGTTTCAGCTGCCAGGCCCCGCGCCGCGGATTTCAGGGCAACCGCACGTGGGTCGGATAAGGTGTAGATCGCATGCCCCATGCCATAGATCAGGCCAGAGCCGTCACCTGCTTCTTTGCGGAGCACCTTCCGCAGGTAATCACGGATTGCGTCATCATCGTTCCAGTCGGAGATGAGATTCTGTGCTTCCGTGAACTGACGCATGACAGCGCGGTTCGCACCGCCGTGCTTCGGGCCCTTCAGAGAGCCGATAGCAGCGCCGATTGCAGAATAGGTATCTGTGCCTGTGGAGGAGAGTACGCGGCAGGTAAAGGTGGAGTTGTTGCCACCGCCGTGTTCTGCATGGAGTACCAGGCACAGGTCAAGGAGCTTTGCTTCCTGTTCGGTGAAACCCGCATTGCCGCGGATCAGATGAAGGAAGTTCTCTGCAAGACTCAGGCCGGGCTGCTGGCGGTTCAGATACAGACCGTCATTATCAAAATAATGACGCTTCACAGCGTAGGCATAGGCGACGATCGGCGGAAAACGGGCAATCAGTTCAAAAGCCTGACGAAGAAGATTTGCGGTTTCCAGAGAGTCCGGGTTGTCATCAGACGAGTAAAGGGTTAGAACACTGCGTGAAAGCTTGTTCATCACGTCATTGCTCGGATGCTTCAAAATCATGTCCTCCGTAAAATTCGGAGGGAGCTCCATATTTTCAAACAGAATATCCTGAAATGTCTTCAGTTGTTCCCGGTTGGGAAGTTCGCCGAGGAGAAGCAGGTAGGCGATCTCTTCAAATCCGAAACGGTTGTCGCTGGTAAAACCATTGATCAGAGAAAGAATATTATAACCGCGGTAAGTGAGACGTCCTTCCAGGGGTACACGTTCGCCGTCCATCATTGCATAACCGGTGACATTGCCGATTTGTGTATAACCGGCCATAACACCGGTACCGTCTGCGTTACGGAGACCCCGTTTTACAAGATCATTTTCTCTGGGATCCTGGATCAGCTCATATGTTTTTGAATAATTATCTGAAAGAGAAAGAATGAAATCGTGAACAAGAGCAGAGTTGGGCAATTGATACACCCCCGAAGAAATGAATAATTGGATTATAGCACTGCCAAAACAGTTCGTCAATTGAAAAGAAAAATAAAAAAATAATGGCAAATTATAGAATAATTATGCGATTTGAAAAAATAATATGAATGTTCAAGACGGAAATCTTGCAAATTGAATCAAATAATGGAATGAGAAGACCTATATGAGACGATTGCTTATGCATGTAAAAAACAGTCCTGACGAAGTCTCGTCAGGACTGTTGAAAAGACAAATTACAGAAGGTTCAGAACAAAAACAAGAACGATGAAAACAAGAGCAACCCACTTTGTCATACGGGCAAGTGTGGCATCAAAGGTTCTGGCTTTCGTTTTGCTCATAAAAGAGTCCGCAGCACCGGCGATTGCACCGGAGAGGCCGGCGGATTTGCCGGACTGAAGCAGAACAACAGCAATCAGAAAAACAGAAGCAAGTACTTCAACAATTGTCAGAATGATTTTCAGGGTTTCCATGTATAATCCTCCAGATTCAGCCCAAATCGGGCGCTTTTTTTCGATGCCTGCATATGATAGCATATAAAGAAACGGATTTCAAGCATTAGTTTCTGCATTTTCCATGAAAATCAATCCGTTTCCAGGCAATTCTCTTTTATTTCATCGGAGCGGAGAAGTGACAGATAAAGACTGTCATCCTCGGACCGCGTCTATGCGTTCTCTCTGTTCGCAAGGCTTGTAAGGAAAGCGTTGATGAAGCCATCCAGATCGCCATCCATAACAGCATTGATATTGGTGTTTTCAAATCCCGTGCGGGTATCTTTCGCAAGCGTATAAGGCATGAAGACATAGGATCGGATCTGGCTGCCCCATTCAATTTTCTGCTGAACACCTTTGATATCCGAAATCTTGTCCAGGTGCTCACGTTCCTTGATTTCCACCAGCTTGGAGCGAAGCATTTTCATACACCATTCCTTGTTCTGGAACTGGCTGCGCTCCTGCTGGGATGCTACCACGATTCCTGTGGGTTTATGAATCAGACGGACGGCAGAGGAAGTCTTGTTGATATGCTGGCCGCCTGCACCGGACGAACGATAGACCTGCATCTCAATATCTTCCGGACGGATCTCGACATCCACATCGTCTTCAATTTCCGGAATGACTTCCACAGCGGAGAAACTGGTATGGCGTCGGCCAGAGGAGTCAAAGGGGGAGATTCGGACCAGACGGTGCACGCCGTTCTCACTTTTGAGAAGCCCGTAGGCGTTTTCACCTTCAATCTGAATATCAGCGCTCTTCAGACCAGCTTCATCACCATCCTGGTAATCCAGAATGGTATATTTGAAGCCATGCCGTTCCGCCCATCTGGTATACATCCGGTAAAGCATCTCACACCAGTCCTG
>JAEEGL012426230.1_pt1 | contig 11829 bp, 8 predicted proteins | sample 9134231 | NCBI WGS metagenome assembly JAEEGL01 (sample SAMN16246548, study PRJNA631951) | gut metagenome | biome: gut microbiome; feature: rumen; material: fiber-attached | host: Bos | place: Iran: Karaj | collected 2018-10 | reverse complement strand
TACCTGTTCAGGTATATTGGATTGCATCGAGAAAAATTGACAGATCCGGGTATTCAACCTGAAGAGAGAAATGCAATTCTTGAAAAGGCTATGCCTTGGAATTTTAAGAAGGTCTAAACTTGGATTTTAGACCTAATACAAAATAGGTAGTAGCAGATTTTTGTTTCCTGAATCACGCCGGTGTTCATCCAGCACTGGCAGTTCGGCAGAAGTTTGCTGACGGATGATTTCAGCAAGCAGGGAAATGTGTGAAAGTGTTTCATCAGTTGGAAAACTCCGGCAAAAGGGGCAGAACTTTGAGCTGATTTTTCCTTGCGTATCATCTGATCCTTCTTTCCGGTTCTGGCACCTGAAAAGATGATTTTCAGCATGAAAATAGGGTAAAAAATTGATCTGTTTAACAGTTTTTCATCAGGGTTATCAACAAATAGTGTTAATAAATTTTGTGATGACAGAAATTTGTGAAACTGCAGATCGCAGTCTGTTTTACGGTCGAGACTTATGGAAGAAACTGTTTTAACTATATGGTTTTATTATAGTTTTGTCTTGAGTTTTATCATTTTTTCAAAACAGAAAATGTTTGAGTTTTGTACATTCTGACCGGTTTTGCTGAGTTTCACGGATGATTTATTTTAATGTTATTGTTTCTGTCAGTTCAGCATCTGCCGGAATTCTGTTTTTTTTGCAGACTGTTGACGGATTTTGTTAACAGATTGTTGTTATTTTGTTGTTTTCAATGGAGTTTTATATGGTTCAGACTGTAGATTTTCTGAAAGAAGTTCAACCTAACAAGTCTTATCGTTTGCTTAATATAGGTGCCACAGGCATTGTTTCTGCTGTTCATGACGGAGTTGAGGATTTGATGCCGGCAACCTGGATTTGTCCACTGGATCTGTTACCCTTCAAGGTTACTGCCGTTATCGACAAGTCTCATTTTACCCGTCCTCTGATCGAGAAGAGCGGTTTTTTCGGCATTTCTCTTCCGACTGTATCAGTAGCAAAGGAGATGATGTACCTTGGTACGATCAGTAAAAACGATGAGAAGGACAAGGTGGAAAAAAGCGGAGCTGAGATTTTCAGGTTTCCCGGCTACGACATACCTTTCATGCGGGGTTGTGCCGCCTATATGATTTTTAAACTTGTGCCTGAAGAGCATAATCAGAAGACTTATGATTTGTTTATCGGCGAGTGTCTTGGTGCCTGGGCTGATGAGCGTGTCTTTCGGGATGGTCACTGGATCTTCGAGCAGGCGGATCCATCTCTCAGCACTGTTCATTACGTGGCTGGCAGCCATTTCTACACTATGGGTCGGCCGCATGACGTCCTGCTGTAATGTGATTATGAAACGGTTTTACCGGGAAGCAGCATTTTTCGGGAATTTGAACGTGAGTATCACGTTCCGGTGTCAGCGTGGTATGTAATTCCGGTTGCACATTTAAGTCAGTCTGTTTTGTTTTTCGCATGCACATTCTGTTAAATGCTGTGGCGGTTTCTGCCGGGATAGTGGCGGATTGTTTTGTTGTGCCAGGTTAAAGTTCGATATGGACAGTGTTGAAAAAAAATCTCTTTTCAGTGACGAAGATTTCCAGTCTCTGCTGGAAAATTATAATCATGTCTTTGACAACAAATTTCAGCTTGTATCTTCCTACAGGCCGTCCGGAGATCAGCCGGAGGCCATAAGGGAACTGGTTGATAATATCAGAAGCGGTGTTGATCATCAGACGCTTCTCGGGGTAACAGGTTCCGGAAAAACCTTTACCATGGCAAATGTTATAGCCAGCGTAAACCGGCCTGCCATCATCATGGCTCACAATAAAACTCTGGCGGCACAGCTGTACGGGGAAATGAAATCATTTTTTCCTTACAATGCTGTTGAGTATTTTGTCTCCTTTTATGACTACTACATACCGGAGGCATACATACCGACAACTGATACCTATATCGAAAAGGACTCAGCCCTGAACGAACATATAGAGCAGATGCGACTTTCAGCCACCCGTTCTCTTCTGCTTCGCAATGATGTGATTATTGTTGCAACGGTTTCTGCCATCTACGGTCTCGGTGATCCGATGCAGGAACTCAAAATGATGCTCCCCCTTAAAGTCGGTCAGAAAATGTCCCAGCGCACGCTTCTCAGATCTCTTGTATCAATGCAGTACCAGCGGGATGATTTTGATCTTTCCCGTGGAACCTTCCGGGTGAGAGGCGACGTGGTGGATATTTTTCCTTCCAGTTCGGATCAGCTGGTTCTCAGAGTTGAACTGTTTGATGACGAGATCGAAAAACTTTACATGTTTGACCCGCTTATCAATAAAAAGATTGGAAATCTGGATTCTTATGTTGTTTTTCCCAAAACTCACTATGTGACTACCCAGGATACTCTTGCAGGAGCTGTGGAGCAGATCAAGGATGATCTGCAGATAAGACGCAGGGAATTTATTGACGAAAACAAACTGGTGGAGGAACAGCGCATTACCCAGAGGACAAACTACGATATCGAGATGATCCTGGAAATAGGGACATGCAAGGGCATTGAGAATTATTCCAGGTATTTATCCGGCAGAAAGCCGGGCAGTGCTCCGCCGTGTCTTCTGGATTATATGCCGGATGACAGCCTGATGTTTATAGACGAATCCCATGTAACTGTTCCCCAGATCGGAGCCATGTACCTGGGAGATCGTTCACGCAAACTGAACCTTGTAAACTACGGCTTCAGACTTCCTTCAGCTCTGGACAACAGACCTCTGACCTTTGATGAGTTTTCCAAAATAGCTCCTCAGACGATTTATGTTTCTGCAACTCCGGCAGATTACGAACTGGAGCAGTCACAGGGTATTGTTGTGGAGCAGGTTGTCCGGCCAACCGGACTGCTTGATCCGGTGGTGGAGGTTCGTCCCGCCCAGACCCAGGTGGATGATGTGATGAGTGAAATCAGGGCTGTCACAGCAAGAGGTGAGAGGATCCTTATCACAACCCTGACCAAGCGAATGGCGGAGGAACTGACTGATTTTCTTCATGAAAACGGAGTAAAGGTCCGTTATCTTCATTCTGAAGTAAAGACTGTGGAAAGAGTTGAGATTATCAACGATTTAAGGACTGGAACGATTGATGTTCTTGTTGGAATCAATCTTTTAAGAGAGGGACTTGATATTCCGGAGGTATCACTGGTGGCGATTATGGATGCGGACAAGGAGGGTTTTCTCCGATCCGGCAGATCTCTCATTCAGACCATCGGCAGGGCCGCCCGCAATATCAACGGAAAGGCTATTCTTTATGCTGACAGCACAACAAAGTCCATGCAGACTGCAATTGATGAAACCGCAAGGCGGCGAAAGAAACAGGAGGAGTACAACAGGAAAAACGGTATTGTTCCGAAACAGATTGTCAAAAGTGTTGAGGATATTCTTAATACAGATCCGGACGGGGAGAAAAAGTCAAAGAAGGGAACAAAGGGGAAAAACTCCAGAGTGAAGAATGCAGCATCGACCGAGAAAAAACCTGAGACAGTTCTTGCTCCGAATGAGATAGAAAGTCTGATTAAGGAAAAGGAGCAGAAGATGAAGGAATTGGCCAGAAATCTTGAGTTTGAAAGAGCTGCAGAGGTGAGAGACGAGATTGCAGAGCTTCGGAACATGCTTATGACAGTTTCCTGACCGTGAATTGCTGCAGGGTGATGCAGTGGCAGATGCTGGGAACTGACTTCTGCACAGGATACAATGTCAGTTCTCTGCTGAAAAAATTTTTCTCCTGCTTTATAATTCAAGGCAGCTGTTCTGTTAAGGAAATATCTACCGCGGGGTTCCGAGTGAATTACTTTAAATATTTTGAAATAGATGTTGTAAATGGAAAAGGTACCAGATGCACACTTTTTGTAAGCGGGTGCGAGCATGCGTGCAAGGGCTGCTACAATCAGGCCACATGGCCTCTTGATGCAGGTTTTCCTTTTACAGATGAGGTTGCGGACAAGATTATTTCCGATTTGTGCGATACAAGAGTGCGGCGCCGCGGACTCAGTCTGACCGGCGGAGATCCGCTTCATCCTGCCAATGTGGAGACAGTTTATCAGCTCCTGATGCGTGTGAGAAATGAATGCCCGCCGGAAAAGGACGTCTGGCTCTGGACAGGATACACAATTCAGGAATTTACACCCGAGCAGCAGAAGGTTGCGGATCTTGTGGATGTGCTTATTGACGGGAAGTTTATTGAATCCCGGAAGGACAGGAAGCTCCTGTGGCGCGGCAGCAGCAATCAGATCATCTATGAGTTTGATCGCAGCGACGCCTGGTGGAAAAAGAAGTAGTGCGGTGCAGTCTGCAGGGAAGCGACAGGATCAGTACGTTCTGTTTTTCACATTTTTCTGATCCGGACCATTTTCTGCATACGGTGTGATCTGTAGTCTCCGCTGACCCTTCATCATCCCGAGGGACTGTGACTGCAGAAACTGAACACCGAGGTTTCCTGTTTCCGTTTTTTTTTTTCGTTTCCGAGTGACAGTTTCAGTACTGGCATACAGTTCAGATGCTGTTCTGATTCAAATGCACTAAACGAACTTCTTTTAACTCATCTTTCCTGTTTCATAGACGAAACTGATAATATCAGCGGGATTTTTTGCCACGAAACTGGCGTTCCAGAGCTTTGGGTCGTCATCCGGTCTGATATATCCCCATGTGGCGGCACAGGTATAAGCTCCGGCATTGTTCCCGCACTGGATGTCTCTTATGTGATCACCTGCATAAAGAGCGTGCTCTGCTGTTATTCCAAGGGCATTGAGTGCATAGAGCAGAGGTGCTGGATGCGGCTTTTTTTCCGGTACGGTATCATTGCAGACGGTCACTGCACAGTCTGAAAGTTCAGGAAAACTCTTTATAAGAGGCTCCGTAAGAAATCTGAATTTGTTTGTCACTATTCCCCACCGGATCCCGCTGTTTCTGAGGAAGGGCAGGAGAAGATTAAAACCGTCGAATATTTCAGAGCAGGTTCTGATATTGGACAGATAGTAGTCCAGAAATTCTTTTTTAAGCTGTTCAAAGTCAAGGGAAGCAATCTTTTCCTTCATCACCGAGCTGAGCATGGATTTTATGCCGTCGGTGGCCAGAAGTCTGGCTTTTGCCGGATCCATGTTTTCGAAGCCGTGAAGTGCCAGTACATGGTTGGATGCTCCCATGAGATCCATCCAGGTGTCGATGAGCGTACCGTCCAGATCAAAAAGCACAGCTTTGATGTTCATTTGGATCCTTTTTCTGTTTTTGATTCGAATAATTTATTTCTTTGTGCCGGTTCAGAGCACTCTTTTCATCTGTTCTGACGTTCCAGGCACATCAGTCTGTCTTATGGGCAGTGTCCCGGAGGACATGATTAATCTTTTCAGTTCTATCTTACCAACCGGCAAAAATTAATCAATTGGAATTGTTTTTCTGCGGATCCAGACGGGCTCTGAACTTTTGACTCATTGTGTGATGTGAGAGCAAAAATCAAGAAAAACTAAAAAATTTTTTATGTTTACAAGCTTCATATGCTTGTATATACTTAACAACATATAGTGATTTGCACTGTTCTTGTGTCAATACGTTGTGTTTATCAGAAAATGACTGCTGATGTCAACTGATAAATTTTTAAGATTTGTGATGTCTGATGCAGCCTGAATTTTTCTGTGATGCGGGGACGGTGATCAGGGGGAAGGATCGGTGCTGCCGGTGCTTTTTGTTTGATTTATTTTGAACTCTGATTACTGAAATGTAATAAATATATGATTAATCTGTAATGTTGTCAGAGCATAGATACGGAGAAGATAGGAGAAGATAAGTGAGTCTTGTTGTAATTAAGCGTGATGGCGGAAAAACACCTTTTAATGCTGAACGTATAGAAATTGCGGTTGCCAAGGCTGCCGATGCAGTCGGCGTAAGGGATGAGGCTTTTTGCAGAAGAACAGCCTCCGAGGTTGAAAACCTGCTGAAGAACCGCCGTGAGGTTGATATCTCCGAGATACAGAAGCACGTGGAAGATATCCTTATGTCAAGCAAGTACAAGACACTTGCCAGAGCGTATATTGAATACCGTCACGAGCGTGATCGCCTGCGTGAACTGAAGGGCGGTCTCAGCAAGGAAATCAGAGGTCTGATCAATCAGTCCAATACTGAAATTCTCAATGAAAATGCCAACAAGGACAGCAAGGTTATTCCTACACAGCGTGATCTTCTGGCTGGTATTGTTGCCCGTCATTACGCAAAGCAGGATATTCTTCCCCGGGATGTTGTCAGAGCTCATGAAAGAGGTGAAATCCACTTCCATGATCTGGATTACTCTCCGTTTTTCCCTATGTTCAACTGCATGCTGATTGATGTCGGCGGTATGCTTGAGCGCGGCTTCAGAATGGGCAACGCCGAAATCGAATCTCCGAAGTCCATCAGTACCGCAACAGCTGTCACTGCCCAGATTATCGCCCAGGTTGCCAGTCATATCTACGGCGGAACCACTATCAACCGCTGCGATGAGGTTCTTGCTCCGTATGTGACCAAGAGCTATATGAAATATCAGAAGATTGCCGAGGAGTGGAATATTCCGCAGGCAGACGACTTTGCCCGTGCGCGTACTGAAAAGGAGTGTTTTGATGCCTTTCAGTCTCTCGAGTATGAAATCAATACTCTTCACACCTCCAACGGTCAGACGCCGTTTGTAACTCTCGGTTTCGGACTCGGCACCTCCTGGGAGTCAAGACTGATTCAGAAATCAATTCTCAAGAACCGTATTGCCGGTCTCGGCCGCAATCACCGCACTGCAGTGTTCCCTAAACTGACGTTCTCCATCAAGGAGGGACTCAACAGAAAGCCAGGCGATCCTAACTATGATATCAAGCAGCTCGCTCTTGAGTGTGCCTCCAAGAGAATGTATCCGGATATTCTTAATTACGATCAGGTAGTCAAGATCACAGGATCTTTCAAGAATCCTATGGGATGTCGCTCATTCCTTGCTCCATATGAGGAGAACGGAACACTTATTCATGACGGACGCAACAATCTCGGTGTGGTCAGCCTTAATCTTCCGCGTATTGCTCTTGAGGCAAACCATGATGAGACCAAGTTCTACAAGATCCTGGGCGAGCGTCTGAATCTCTGCAAGAAGGCGCTCATGTCCCGTATCGAGAGACTTAACGGCGTGAAAGCCAGAGTTGCTCCGATACTCTATATGGAGGGAGCCTGCGGTGTGAGACTCAAGGCTGATGACTGCGTGGCCAATATATTCAAGAACGGGAGGGCCTCCATTTCGCTTGGATATATTGGTGTTCACGAGGCGGTCAATGCACTTTATGGTACTGACGTTCATGTATTTGACAGCGAGGAGCTTCGCAAAAAGGCGATCAATATAGTCAAGGCTCTCAGAGATTCTGTTGATGAATGGAAGGAGGAAACCGGCTACGGATTCAGTCTTTACGGAACTCCTGCGGAGAATCTGTGCAAGCGCTTCTGCATGCTGGATTCCAAGGAGTTCGGCATTGTGGAGGGTGTTACCGACAAGGGTTACTACACCAACAGTTTCCATCTTGATGTGGAAAAGAAGGTGGATCCTTATGCCAAGATTGATTTTGAGAAGGAGTATCCGGCACTTTCCAGCGGCGGCTTCATCTGCTACGGTGAATACCCTAATATGCAGAATAATGTGGAGGCCCTTGAGGACGTGTGGGATTATACCTACGACAAGGTTCCTTACTACGGCACCAATACGCCGATAGATGAATGCTACAACTGCGGTTATGCCGGCGAGTTCGAGTGCACGTCAAAGGGTTTTGTATGTCCTAACTGCGGTTGTCATGATTCAGACAGAGTTTCTGTGATCAGAAGAGTCTGCGGATATCTTGGCAGTCCTGATGCCCGTCCGTTTAATGCCGGAAAGCAGGAAGAGGTTAAGCGTCGTATCAAGCACCTTTCCAACGGTCAGGCCTGCTGACATCCATTTTAATTCAGGCAGTTGCGAAAACTGTCGCTGTAAATTCTCCGTGCAGCAGATTCGCCGCACGGTTTTTTTGTCTTCAGATGACTGATCCTGATTTGAATACTGTCTGAATATTTCCTGGACTTAAAAGGACAAATCTGCATTACTGGAGTTCCGGTTTGGTAAACTCTGTCCTTTTCTGCATATTTCCGGTATTTCAGCTTCGGGATGTGTGAAGGATATTGCTCCAGTCAGAAAATATACAGCCATGAGCGGATTTGTGATCAGGGGCAGATTCCATGAACCTAGACCGTGGTTTTCAGTTCCGTTGCTGAATGATATGGCACCGCAGAACATTTTTTGGATATTGGTTACTGAATCAGTGTTCCAACTGCTCAGATCCTGGTTGAAGGCAAGAGCGTCCATAAACATTAAGGACATATCCTTAACTGAAGATGTATCCCAGTTGTCAAGAGGCTGGTTGAATGCCGAATTCCCTGCAAACATGGAACACATATTTTTAACATGGGAAGTGTTCCAGTTGTTGAGAGGTTGATTGAATGCGGAGTTTTCAACAAACATACCGGTCATATTTGTAACATTGGAAGTGTTCCAGTTGTCGATTGGCTGATTGAATGCGGAGTTTTCAGCAAACATACCGGTCATATTTGTAACATGGGAAGTGTTCCAGTTGTTGAGAGGTTGATTGAATGCGGAGTTTTGAGCAAACATACCGGTCATATTTGTAACATGTGAAGTGTTCCAGCTGTCGATTGGCTGGTTGAACGCAGAATTTGTTGCAAACATTCCTCTCATATCAGTAACGGAGGAAGTGTCCCAGCTGCCGATTGGTTGGTTGAATGCGGTGTTTTCTGCAAACATGGTGCTCATATCTGTAACACGTGATGTGTTCCAGCTGCCGATTGGCTGGTTGAATGCTGAATTATGCTCAAACATGCAACTCATATCAGTAACGGAGGACGTATCCCAGCTGCCGATTGGCTGGTTGAATGCTGAATTATGCTCAAACATGCAATTCATATCAGTAACGGATGACGTGTCCCAGCTGCCGATTGGCTGGTTGAATGCTGAATTATGCTCAAACATGCGGCTCATATCAGTAACGGATGACGTGTCCCAGCTGCCGACAGGCTGATTAAATCTTTCTGCTGAAAAAAACATGCAACTCATATCAGTAACCGAGGATGTGTCCCAGCTGCCGATTGGCTGGTTAAAGTTTGTTGCTGAACTGAACATACTGTTCATATCAGTAACGCGTGATGTGTCCCAGCTGCCGATTGGCTGGTTAAAGTTTGTTGCTGAACTGAACATACTGCTCATATCAGTAACGCGTGATGTGTCCCAGTTGCCGATTGGCTGGTTAAAGTTTGTTGCCGAACTGAACATATTTCTCATATCAGTAACGAGGGATGTATTCCAGTTGTTTATAGACTGATTAAAATCTGCAGCTTCGTCAAACATGCAACTCATGTTAGTAACATGTGAAGTGTCCCAGTTGCCTATCGGCTGGTTAAATCTTAATGCTGAATTAAACATGCTGCTCATGTCAGTGACGCGGGACGTATTCCAGTCGTTTATGGGTTGATTAAATCTGATTGCTGAATAAAACAAGCATCTCATATTCGTGACGCGCGACGTGTCCCAGCTGCCGATTGGCTGGTTAAAGTTTGTTGCTGAACTGAACATATTTCCCATATCAGTAACGCGTGATGTATTCCAGTTGTTTATAGACTGATTAAAATCTGCAGCTTCGGTAAACATGCAACTCATGTCAGTAACATTTGAAGTGTCCCAGCTGCCTATCGGCTGGTTAAATCTGCTTGCTGAATTAAACATGCTGCTCATGTCAGTGACGCGGGATGTATTCCAGTCGTTTATGGGCTGATTAAATCTTTCTGCTGAATAAAACATTTTACTCATATCGGTAACGCAGGATGTGTCCCAGCTGCCGACAGACTGGTTAAATCTTTCTGCTGAACTGAACATCTGGCTCATGTCAGTGACGCGGGACGTATTCCAGTTGTTTATGGGCTGATTAAATCTTTCTGCCGAACTGAACATATTGCTCATATCAGTAACGCGGGATGTGTCCCAGCTGCCGATGGGCTGGTTGAATCTTCGTGTCGATGCAAACATTCCGTTCATATCAGTGACACGGGACGTATTCCAGCTGCCGATGGGCTGGTTGAATCTGTTTGCCGAATAAAACATGAGGCTCATATCTGACACCCTGGAAGTGTTCCAGCTGCCGATGGGCTGATTAAATTTATCGGCATCCATAAACATTTCATCCATACTGCAAACCTGAGAAGTGTCCCAGTTGCCGATTGGCTGGTTAAATTTCCCGGCTCCGGAAAACATTCCGCTCATAGAGATTACCTTTGATGTGTCCCAGTTGCCGATAGGATGATTAAAATTCTCAGCATCGCTGAACATATGACTCATAGTAATAACGTTAGATGTGTTCCAGTTTTCCAGACCTGAAAAGTCGGAGCGACTTGTGTCTTTAAATAATTCGCTCATATCGGTGATGAGTGAGGTATCAATGTCTCCGAGAGATACTTTCGGATCGTTGACAAGGTTTACAAGTTCATCTTTATCGACTGGTTTGTATAAAAACGGCATGATAATCTCCTCTCTGCTTAACTGTTTACCTGTGCTAATCTGAACAGGATTTGTTTGGTCGGGAAACACCGGGTTATGTGCTTTGTTCAGGTTCAGACATCATTTTTCATTGTCTTTTCAGGTGTTTCGCCTGCATATTTCAGGTATTTCCGTATCGGTAAAATTAAAGGAAACAGCACCTGCCAGAAAATGTTCCGCCTGATCAGGATCGCTGATAAGAGGTAATTTCCAGGATCCAAAACCGTGGTTTTCCGTTCCGTTGCAGAATGATAGGGCACCGCAGAACATGTTTTGGATATTGGTTACTGAATCAGTGTTCCAGCTGCTCAGATCCTGGTTGAAGGCAAAAGCGTCCATAAACATTGATGACATATCTTTAACTGAAGATGTATCCCAATTGTCAAGGGGCTGGTTGAATCTGTTTGCTGAACAAAACATAAGACTCATATCGGTAACACGTGAAGTGTTCCAGCTGTTGAGGGGCTGATTGAATGCAGTATTTTCGGCAAACATGCATTTCATATCAGTAACCGAGGATGTATCCCAGTTGTCAATTGGCTGATTGAATACTGAATTACTGCCAAACATGCCGGTCATATCAGTAACACGGGAAGTGTCCCAGCTGCCGATTGGCTGGTTGAACGTAGAATTAGCGGCGAACATTGCGGTCATATCAGCAACACGTGAGGTGTTCCAGTTGCCGATTGGCTGGTTGAATCTGCCTGCTGAATCAAACATATGACTCATATCAGTGACGCGTGAAGTATCCCAGTTGTCGATTGGCTGATTGAATCTTTCGGCTGAAGCAAACATATGACTCATATCAGTGACGCATGAAGTATCCCAGTTGCCGATTGGCTGATTAAATTTACTTGCTCCTGAAAACATTCCTTTCATACACACAACCTTTGATGTGTCCCATCTGCCGACATGGTGATTAAAGGTCTCAGCATCGGAGAACATGTCGCTCATATCTGTAACCTGTGATGTGTCCCAGTTTTCCAGTCCTGAAAAGTCGGAGCGACTTGTGTTTTCAAATAATCCGCTCATATCGGTGATGAGTGATGTGTCAATATCTCCGAGAGATACTTTCGCATCGTTGACAAGGTTTGCAAGTTCTATATTGAGAGTGGGTAGAATGCAAGCACTTTTTTGTCTAAGGCAGAAAAATTTTTGCTCTTATCTAACCATCGCCTAACATGTTGATTATAGCAAGATTTTTTTAGATTTTTACTTAAAACTGTCTTTTGCTGAAAG
>JAEEGL012162763.1_pt1 | contig 11829 bp, 11 predicted proteins | sample 9134231 | NCBI WGS metagenome assembly JAEEGL01 (sample SAMN16246548, study PRJNA631951) | gut metagenome | biome: gut microbiome; feature: rumen; material: fiber-attached | host: Bos | place: Iran: Karaj | collected 2018-10 | reverse complement strand
ATTTTCCGAATTATATCCACGGAGTTGAGGGCGATGTTTATTCTCATCCATTGTTTGTTGAAATAATTGATGGAGAATATGTGAATGTCTATAGGGAGAATGAGAGAAGAACTGAAAGTAAGAAAGTAGTTAAAGAAAATACAAATAAAGATTTTATTTGGGATTATTGGGGCAATGGAAGATACCGAGTAGAATATAAGAATCAAGAGTGTGATGTTTACTCCGATTGGAAACATAAAGGTAGGTATGTTATTGATAGAATTGACGGTAAAACAATTCCTAATGCCCAAAATTTAACCAAGTCAGAAGCCAAAAAGTTAATTAAAGATTATATTGATAATGGCTCTATTAATGAAAGTAAAAAAGTAGTTAAAGAGAGTTATTCTGAGATTACTCTTGATGAGATAGCAAATGCTATCCAAAATGACTATACCTCTGGATTGACTGGTTATGGTGTCTCTTGGCGTATAGAATTTGGAGATGAAGATCCTAACGAAGTAGACATTATGGAGATTGCCAAGGCTATTAAAAATGATTATACTTCTGGTATAACTGGTCAAGGCGTAACTTGGGATTTAGATATAGTATCTGATGATTTTTATGATGACGAATCATATTTTAATTCCAGATTTACTGAGGGTAAGAAAGTGGTTAAAGAGAGTTATAAACTCACTGATATTGGTAAAAAGAAAGTTAATTCTTATATTAGAGAACTAAAGGCTAAACGTAAAGAAATTCTTGATGCAGGTAAAGATACTGCTGATGAAACTAGTCTACCTACTATTGAGGATATTGAAGCGGATATTGACTTTCAAGGTATTGATGATGAAAATGAATATTATAATGGTTGGGAAGTAACCGACCACTATGACTCTGACTATCCACTTCGTCTAGAATTAGGTGTTGATTTTGAGGAAAAGAAAAATCTAAGAGAGACCCCAGACATTGATACTAATCCAGGTCGTGAGGATATTTATCAGAGCACAATGCATCGTGTTCTTGATAAACTAGGCGTAGATAATCTAGATTGGGATGTTAAAGGATCTAAATTTACTATAAGATTAGAGGGGAAAACAGTAGTAGTAACTTCAGTAGGAAACAAGTTTACTGTAAAGATCATTAATGCAAATACACATGATAGTAATACAGTAACCTTAACAGGTAATTATACTACAGATGTTCCTGCTATTGAGTCAATGATTCAGGAAATCTAATTATAATAGGAGAAAATAAAATGAGTAATTTAATAGAGTCAATGATTAATGGGAATGTTCAATTTTCAAAAGGTAAAGAATTAAAAAAGTCAGGTAAGAGAGCAGTTAAAGAGAGTGTTGGTAAGAAAACTTATCATATTAGTGGTATCAAGTGGGATATTGGAGACGAAGATATAGGGTACGCTTTAGGTATTAATCCGATTTCATTTTTTGACCCTGATTATTATGAGAGGATCGAAGAGAAAAGAGAGGAAATTGAAGACTCTCTTCCTTCGGAATTTGATCTCAGTATTGAAGTAGATCCTACTGATACACGGGATGATATTGAAGAGAAATTATCTGATGCTATTAGTGATGAATACGGCTGGTTAATTAGTTCATTTGATTATGATGAAGTTACTAATGAATCTTGTAAAGGTAAGAAAGTAGTTAAAGAAGATACCACAGGAGATGCTATACTTACTCATTTAATTGAATTAGATAAACTGGGTATTAACATTAAAGACCTTTATGATTCTTTTTTGGAGGCTGGGTTAGTAGAGCCGAGTGACTATTTTATGAATGCAGAAAATAATAAGGTAACAGATCCTCTTGACGAGTCTAAGAAGAGAAAGAAAATCAAAGAGTCTGTCGATAAAGGAAATGAAGTTTATATTGTTGTAGAAAATGGAATGGTTCAAGATGTTTTTGCATCCCCATCATTAGATATTGATGTTACAATTATTGATTTAGACACTGATGATGCCGATAGGCGTGATGAAATAGAAGATCAGTATAATGAACTTACAAATAGGATAATGTCAAATGATTTAAAAGTCGTTTAATAGTTATTTATTAAATTTTAATAGTAAGTAGATATTAACTTGGGTAGCTCAGGAGTCATGACCTGGGAGATAATGAGCCTTCATCTCAAGCCAAGTTTAATATAAATAATTACTATGAAGGAGTAAGAGTTTATGGAAGATTTAGAAGTAATGCATTTAGGTGCGTGGAGAGATGAATTTACTGAAGATGAATGTAACTTTGATAAAGTGGAAGAGTATTTAGAGTTTATTAAAGTTGCAGTTGATAGGTATGACCCTAATAGGTATGCTGAAAGACATCATATAATGCCTAGATGTATTGATAAAGAAAAGAAGTATGATAGGGAAAGAGCAAGAGTTAACGGCTCAGATCATCTTAAAGCACACATGAAATTAGTTGAATGTTTTAATGGAGAAAAGAAACATTTATTAGGATGTGCTTTGTTTAGAATGAGGAAAGATAACCTTAAGAATTTATCTGAAATAGAGTATGAAGAAGTCCGAAAAGCATTTGCTTTATCCCAGACAGGTGAATTAAATCATGCATATGGTAAGCCTAGTGTTACGGCTAATACAGTTTGGATTACAGACGGTATTAGTAATCAAAGAGTCTCTTCAGAAGAAATTCCTGAAGGTTGGTACTTAGGAATTACTAAAGATTTTCACGGTAAAGATATGTTAATAACAGATGGGATTTCTAATAAGTGGTGGTCATCTAAAGACGAAATCCCTAAAGGTTGGAAACAGGGTAAGACACAGGTCATCCCTGATAATTCTGGCGAAAAGAATCCTATGCATGGTAAGATTTGGATTACAGATGGTAAGTCTAACTTAGCAATTCCTAAAGATGATCCTATTCCTGATGGATGGGTAAGAGGTGCTACTCAGAATAATCCAGATCAACACGGTACTAATAGTGCAATTTATGGTAAGATTAGTATTACGAATGGGAAAGATAATAAGTTAGTTTATTCAGATGAACCTCTACCTGATGGATGGAGATACGGTCAGGTGCAAGATCATTCAAAGTATGGTTGTAATTTTAATCAGGGTAAAGTTTACATAACAGACGGTACACATAATAAAATGGTTTATAAAGACACTATCATTCCTGAAGGTTGGAGATTAGGAATGACCAGGAAGTCTGTTTAAATAGATAGATATTTATAAGAGGTGGTAATAAATGGCAAAGCAAGTTTTAATTGAAGAAATCTCTAGGAGTAGAGAGGTTACTCTTGATGAGAGTGTTCAGCCTACTGAAAAGTCATTAGGTACTATTAAAGGTATTTGTGCTGACTATGCTAATGCTACTCGTAATGGTAATTTCTATTCTCGTAAGCTATGGGAAAATGTGTTTAAAGATCCATTAGTTAAGGAGGCATTAGAGGATAGAGTGCTTCTTGGCGAATTGGATCATCCCATAGATGGAAGGCTCGAAGCGAGTGCTGCTAATGCCTGTATAGTAATGACTGGATATGAATTTGATGACAAAGAGCAGGTGCTTAGGGGCTCGTTTGACATCCTACCCACGCCATCGGGAAAAGTTTTAAGGTCATTATTAGATTATGGTTGTCGGCTGGGCCTAAGTTCACGTGGCGAAGGGGATGTAACTGTAGATGACCATGGTAAAAACGTAGTTGCAGAAGATGGTTCCTATTATTTTGTGGGATTTGATGCAGTTGCTATGCCAGCGGTTAAGAAAGCTAAACCTGCTTTACAAGAGTCCCTCTCAAAAAGATTAACTTTTAAAGAGTCATTAAGTGAGCAAATTAGTTCTGCCTCTACTAAGTCAGAATTAGATTTAATTAAAAATGTAATAGAAGCAACTGAGTTGCCAGATTCAGACTCATTACTTGAGTCTATTAATAATAAATCCAAAGAGTTAGAGGGAGTTAATAATTCATCTAATTTAATGGAAGATCTGGAAAACGCTAATTCCCAGATTGAAGGATTGAAGGAGAGCATTAGAAATTTAAAACAGGAAGTCATTAATAATGAGTCACGTTTTAATGAAGTTTCTGATGTAAACCAGAGATTAAGAGAAAGTCTGAAGAAGAAGCGTAAGGAAGTTTCAGATTTAAATGAGCAGTTATCTGCAAAATCATTTGAATATATTGGAACTTCCAAAACTCTTGAGAATACTGAAAGCAGTTTAAAGAGTTTAGAAGAGTCCTGTAATAAGTATGAGAGTAAGATTTCATCTTATGAGCAGACAATCCAACGACTTCAAGAGAAACTTAGGGTTAATGATACTAAGATATCTGAAAGTGAGTCTAGGGTTAGAAATCTTGAAGAGTCTCTTGAAAAGTCGCAGAAGACTCTTCGTGATAGAACTCAAACTGTTAAGGAACTTCAAGAAAGAGTAAAAGAATACGAAGGTAAAGTTGACTCTCTCACCGAAAACCTAAAGAATGAGAAATTAAATTCTAATAAAGTATTTAGGCGGGAGAGGGATGAGGCTATTAAACTTCGTAAAGAGAATCAAAAGGTTCTTGAAAATTATGCGGTTAATAGAGCAAAGGATTTAGGATTAAATTCTAAAACAATTCTTGAGTCTATTCAATCTGCAAAGACTACTTCTGAAATTGATAAAATTTTAGCGGAAGAAGTTGACCGTAAAGATCGGTATCGTAAAGTTCCAATAGTTAATGATGGATTAATTAATTCATTAAGTAAAGGCACTTTAAGTATTAAATCTTCTAATAAAAATATCAAACCGTCAGAAGAAGATGCCCAGACACTTGAGTTTATGGAAAGTGTAATGGGTAAGAAAATTAATTAATTAAAAATTAAACGAAAGGTAATTACGATTATGGCAAGCTTAAATGAAAGCCTGTACAGTTCTCCGTCTGCTAAGAGAGCTCTTAAGCTCCATGAGAAGAGAATTTCTATTGCGGAGTCTGTGCGGAAGAACAATGGTAAGGCTCCCCTTACCTATGAGCAGAAGTTAGCAACTGCTGTCTGCTTAGAGAACACTCGCAACCAGATTAGAGTTATGGAGTCCATCAACTATGGTGGTGCTTCTCAACCTTCGAGCATCGGTCAGTAAACTCAAGTTGTGCTGACCTTAAACCTTGTGAATTGCTGGAAGTCCCTAAAGCTCTATAAACTACAAAGTAGTCAGTAATGACAGACTTGAATGTTTGAAAATTATAGAGATGTTACAATGGGTAATCAGCAGCTTGATAACTTAAATAAGTTGTTGAGTTCAACGACTATCGAAAGCATAGTATGAATGAAAGATTCATATGAAGAAGTGAGTAGAGTACAACTCAAGTGAGTTGGAAGTGCAAGGTACTTTATAGACGGTAATAGTTTATAAAGTAAAGATATAGTCTCGCCTATAATGAAAGTTATAGAAGATTAATGGAAACGATTAATCTGTAAGATATGCAACAAGCGTTACGCAATGGACATGGTGGGAACTATAATTCCTTCTCTCATAGATGCTGTGACTTGTTGAGGTGACTCAACTTGAAAAACTTGGTGAATTCAGGGAAACTCCTTAAAAACTACCAACTTCATTTTAAGGACAATCCTGAGCAGGACTTTTAAATAAAGAAGGACAGCGGGTAGCTACCGTTTCTAAATACCTTCAATGTTTAGATTACTTCTTTATTATATAATTAACTTTTTGAAGGAGAGTTATTATGTTTGGGTATATTTATTTAACAACTAATTTAATTAATGGAAAAAAAGTATGTAGGTTTACATGAAAGTTCTTCTTTTACTGAAGATTATAAAGGTTCAGGTAAACTTATAAAACAGGCATTTGAAAAGTATGGATGGGATAATTTCAAAGTAGAGTTACTTGAAGAGTGTGATACTTTTGAGGAATTAAACCAGGCAGAGAGGGATTGGATATCTAAATTTAATGCAGTTAAGTCTAAAGATTTTTACAATATCTGCTATGGAGGAAAAAGTAACCCTGCCCACCCATTATCACCAGAAGAAATTGAGCAAAGACGAATCCAAATGCATAAACGGTGGGAATCAGAAGATTATCAAAGAGAAATGTCCCAGATGCTCCACGAGAAACAGAAAGATGGGAAGTCGTGGATGATAGGAAAACACCACAGTGTTGAGACAAGAGCCAAAATGTCAGCAACACGAAAGGGACATCCTGATTATTTAACCCATGAACACCGTTTAAAAATTTCTGAAACCCGCAAAAGAAATGGAACTCGACTTTGTGATATTTATTCGTCTAAGGGTCATATTTGGATTAATAATTCTATAGTTGAAAAGAATATTAACCCTATAGATTTTGAACATTATGAATTAAATGGGTTTGTTAAAGGTAGACTCAAACGTAAGAGAAAGTCTTGTGCAACGACTATCGAAAGTATAGGTAATGAGAAAGACATTACTGAATAAATGAGTAGAGTACACCTCAAGTGAGGTGGAAGTGCCAAGCATCTTATAGATGGTGAAAGTTTATAAGATGGTGATATAGTCTGATCTATATAGTAATATATAGAAGATTAATGGAAACGATTAATCTGTAACATAGATGTGCTCCTGAAGTTGTTTCCACCCAGGCTCTGGATAACAGAGTTGGTATGGTTAACATCCTTGAGTATCAGTATGGTAGTGATAAGGGTTCTGCTCAGGCAGGTCAAACCTTTGCATCTCCTCTTGGATACCAGGGTATGAATCCTTACTACACCACGGCTTCCGTGGATGGTGAGGCTCTTGATGCCAACAATCCATATCTGGCTTATACTCCTGTTAAGCCCGATACTCTTAGAGTTATTAAGCCCGATGGAACTGTTGATACCACGGTTACTGTTAAGGATGCCTTTACTGGTGAACTTGATGGTACGATCACTGCTGGTTCTATGGCTTATTATCTGTATGATAATGAGACCATTCCTGTTACTGCTCCTCAAATCAAGCTCAACATCAAGTCCCTGCCTATCGAGACCAAATCTCGTAAACTGACTGCTATTTGGGCGTTTGACGCTGCTTACGAGCTTGAGAAGGAATATGGCCAATCGGCTCAACAGTTACTTGCTACTCAGGCAACCGCTGAGATCGCTCAGGAAATCGATAATGAGATCACTCTTGACCTCTATCGTATTGCTAATGCTGGTCCTCAGGTTTCTTGGTCTAGAATTCAGCCAGTTGGTGTCAACATTGTTGACCACTATGATTCTTTCTGGAACAAGATCGTTGAAGGTTCCAATGAGATTTATGCAGCTACGAGAAAGTGCCGTGCTAACTTCATGATTTGCGGACTTAATGTTGATGCGGTTCTGAAGTGCATGAGAAACTTCGTGGCTAGCGAAGATATGACTGCTATTGGTCCTCACTTTATTGGTACTCTTGGTGGTCAGATTAAGTGCTATGTCAACCCGAACTACAATCCTGATGAGTTTGTTCTTGGTTATAAGGGTTCTAACATGATGGATGCTGGTTATGTATACGCTCCGTTAACAAATCAAGTATCAGATAATGATACTATGAAATCAGCGGCATAAAGAAATTTATGAGAATCTGGTTAATTCAGGGAAAATCCTAAAGCTTTAATTACTAAGTATATATAGTAATATGTATATGGATGAAGTAATGACTCATGTATAGTAACAAGATTAAAGATATGTGGACAACCTCTGAGCCAAGCATCTTAATTAAAATTTAATATTAAGATGAAGGTGCAACGACTATTATGTAGAGCCAAATGGTGTGGTTGGTTTCAGCGTACCGTAATACCACTTAAATCGAAATGCCAGATAAGTTAGTACATCTAACGAGTGATATAGTCTGCTCCGTTCAGGTACGCAATCCTGATTCTTTTAAGAAGAAACCGAAAGGTACGGCAAGTTTTATATGAGATAAATTAGTTGATAAATAAACTTGAAAGTGAGGTTTTATGGTAATTCTCATAGAAAGTGCTAATGAGGATGAGAATGGTTTATTAAGTTGTTCAGAGTGTGGAGCAACTAACTATCAAACTTTAATAAAACATATTAAATGCAAGCACCAAATGAGTCCTAAAGATTATTTAAGCAAATATCCTGATGATAAGCTCTATACTGATGATATGCAGAAAAAGTTTTCACAAGGTGGATATGCTGCTAATAAAGCAATGAGGGATAAGGGGATTGATTTTTCAGAAAGATCAAGAAAAGCAAGGGCAACTGAGCTAAGAAATGACCCAGACGCTTATGTAAAAAGAAATCGAAAACTTTCCAGTAATCCTGAGTTTAGAGAAAGAGCAACCCAGAGAATAATGAAAGCAACTAGGTGGCACGGAGATAGATATTATTTTAATGGAAAATCTTTTAGGTCAACTTGGGAAGTTAAATTTGCTGAATGGTTAGATTCCTTAAATATTAATTATGAATATGAAGGGGTTAAAGTTCAATATTACGATCCTACCAAAAATGTCTACCGAACTTACTACCCAGACTTCTATTTTCCTGATATCAATCTTTGCGTAGAAGTAAAACCAAGAGCATATTTAGAAGACCCATCAGTCCTTGCTAAACGGGATGCTTGCTTAGAAAATGGATATAAATTTAAATTTATTACTCAAGATGAGTTAAGTCATTTATCAACTGATTTATTCAATGTATAAAACCGTAACAAAAGGATATGCCCGTTATGACTACTGGTATGCTCTCTATTCCTGATGACTTCGGTTCCAGGGAAGGTTGGGCAACCATGTATGGTAAGAAAGCAATCAATCCGAGACTGTATGTCAAGGGTCAGATTACTGGTTGATTACCACTATACTAATGAAAGGAGAATACAAAGATGAGTAAAGTTATTGCTATTGCTGCTACTGCTACTTATGCAAATCCAGTAAACATCACTGTTACCAATACCTTTGATCCTACCAAGGATGAGGTTTCTGCTCTTGCTGAACTTGGTCTTCCTTTAAAGGATAATGATGTTTGGAATACTGGTCTCGCCTCTGTTGGTGATCCTCACATTGATGAGATTGCTAGAGGTGCCTCTGATGTTGCTATCGTTGAGGATGGTAACACCTGGACTGCGAAGCATGTTGCTTCGTTCCGTCTGTTCAAGACTAACTCTTTTGTGTACCTGCTTCCTGGTGACTCTATCACCATTGCTGCGGTTACTGCTGAAGAGGTTCTGTACTATGCTCTGCTTCACGGTGAGTTCATCACGGTCACTACTTCCGCTGTGACTCCTGGTGCTGATCACCCTGAGGAAGAGGTCAAGGTTGCTGCTCAGCTGAATCGCACTACGGGTGTTGGTGACTTTGACGACGGAGAGGCTGATAATGGAGTGTATCCGTTCCAGTTTAATACCGAGGACGCTACTGAGGGTAAGTTAGGTGCTGACAGATTTACCGTTACTGTTGAAGGCGGTACTGCTGATAAGGCTACTGCCAAAGAGGGTGACACCGTAACAGTTACGCTTGAAGCAGGTAAGACATTTGATGCCGCTACTTCTGATCCTGAGGTTGAGATCACCGAGGGTGAAGGTGTAGTGACCTTTACGATGCCAGCATCTGACATTACTGTTACTGTTACTTATACGGACTAATCCGTGACTACTCAGGTCTAATCACTTATAGTGTTTAGATAAAAGATAGCGGAGGGGTGATCCCTCCTAGCCCCTCCGCTTATCTTATTAAATAAAAGGAATATTATGAAAGTTATAATTAAGAACGATACATTAAAAACTAAACAGTTTAAGATGTATAAGAAAAATCAATATGTTAGATTAAATCCAAAAGATTCGGTTATTTTAGGAGAAGTTGAAAATCCCAAGGAATTAGAATACTATTTAAATCTTGTTAATAGCGGATATATAGTAACAACAACAGACTCAAAAGATTAAGTAAGAAGAGGTGGCATTGATGACCCGTGAAGAATATATACAAGATATAAAAACTACGTTAGGGGCTCCAGTTGTTGAATTAGCAACAGAAGCAACTATAGGTTATCAAGTTGATAAGGCTTTTAGAGAAGTCAGTCGTTTCATAACTGAAACAAGATTTAAAACTGTAAGTTATTCTTCAGGACCGATTGATACCTCTGAGATGGGTATTAATTCCGTAATCCAACTTTTTAGAACATCTAACCCAAGTAGGATTGCAGATATTTCTGACATATACTCTTTAAGTACAATCAATACTGCTGGAACTTCTTCTACTAATCTTTTATTATCTGATTATTTATATAGAACTCAACTTAATCAATTAAAATCTACAATGTCAACTGACTTAGATTTTACTTTTGATAAAGACGAGCAAAAGTTATATGTTGCTACATTTTATCCGAGACCCCAAGCATTAACGATAGTATATATTCCTGAATTCAAGGATGTATCTGATGTTAAAGAAATGTATTGGATAACTCTGATATTAAGACTTGCCTTGGCTTTTACAAAAGAGGCTGAGGGTAGAGTAAGATCAAAATATAAATTATCCAGTTCTCTTTATTCATTGGATGGTGATCAGCTTGTTTCTGAAGGAATAACTGAGAGGGATGCTATTCGGCAGGAGTTATCGGATAATAATGATATAGCCTTCCCAATGGATTAAATTAAAATTTAATTTAAGTTTTACAAGGAGATGTGATTATGGCAAACATTTTTGAGGAATTAATGCAGTCACATATGGCATTAACTGAGAGTCTTGATTCTCGTAAAAAGCCAGGATGTAACTGCAAGAAATTCAGCAGCAAGAGATTTAGAGTTGAATCCTTAAAAATTTTTGAGGGTGCTGATTTTGATGAACTTGATGCTGATTTTGCCGTAGACCCTGAAGAGGCTAGTGAGAATGAGGATGAAGTTGTCCTCATCATTGACCCTGAACTTCCTACTGATGAAGAAGTGCCAGAAGATGCTGCGGAGAACCTTGTGGGTGATTTTGTTTATAAATGCCCCATCTGTGGTGCTAACTATGTTTGTGATCCTAATTCAGAAAGTGAATATGTTTCACTTGATGAAAATGGTGTTCCTACTGAATGCCCCGTTTGTGGTGAAGACACTGATCAGATTTTAGTTGGTGAGATTGCACCTGCTGAAGAGGTCGAGGGCGATGAGGAACGTGAGTTAGATCCTCAAGAAGTAGAGGGTGAGGAAGAGTCTGAAGAGGACTTTGGCGAAGAGGATTTCGATTTTGAAGAGGAAGAGGAAGTTCTTGAGGATTCCCTGAAACCCCGTAGAAGAGTTACTGAAGCCAAGATTAAAGTAGATGAAATTAAGTCTAATGACCCTGACTTCGCTAACCTACTTGATATGAAAGCACTCTTTAAGGGACCTAAAGCAAATAAGAAATCCTTTTTAGGTACTGTTGAAGATGTAAAGAAAACTAAAGACGGGTATGAGATTTATCTACAGCAGAAAGAACAACCCATTGTTGTTCAGAACAATTCTCCGAGAAAGTTCTATGTTGCGGATACTGGATCCAAGGTTGCTAAGAAGGTCGGTAAGAAGAATTATTATGATGACCAAGCATCTAAGGACAGGAACGCTACGGAGAAGAGAGAGCGTGAAGAAAGAGCTGCGAAGGATAAAGCAGACGAAATGGATAGACTCGACAGAAAAGCTCGCAGACTATCTGCCTCATATCACGGGTTAAGAGAAGATCTTGAAGAAGATGAAGTCGATATTGATGTTGATACTGATGAGGTTGAAGCAGATGACTTCCCGAATGAATTCCAGGTACAAGATGGTGCTACTGTCGATGACTCTAGTGCAAAGGTTAAGATCAATGCTGAGACTGTCAATGTAAATCTTGGCGAGGGTAAGAAGTCCAAAGCTTGCAAGGGTAAGGATTGCAAGGAAGATGAGACTTGCGAAGAGGCTTGTGAGAAAGAATCTAAACT
>JAEEGL010807598.1_pt1 | contig 11829 bp, 7 predicted proteins | sample 9134231 | NCBI WGS metagenome assembly JAEEGL01 (sample SAMN16246548, study PRJNA631951) | gut metagenome | biome: gut microbiome; feature: rumen; material: fiber-attached | host: Bos | place: Iran: Karaj | collected 2018-10 | reverse complement strand
CTCATCAGCTAATGCCTTTAATACTACATCTCTTCCGGCACCTGTTGAAAGAACCTGTGTCATTACTGCATTTATAATATTACATTCATCCCATGATACTCTTCCATCACTCTTACCTTTTGTTCTAACACCATCAAGGTTAATTAAATCATCGATGAAGTAATTAATATAAGCTGTAGTTTGAACACCTCTTATGTTATTATCGTATTCATTATCCTTTGCGGTAAAGTAAACACCTTGGATAGTATTTGTAAACCAAATACTATGATGATAATAAATACCAGTGATTAATGAAGCAGTTGCATAACCTGTAAAATAGTGATTTCTATATTGGTGATTGTTGCCACTTCCATTAGTACTATAATCAACACCATTAGTAACTAAGTTAACGTTAGTATTTTCTATAGTAATTGTTGTTGGTTTATTATTAGTTAAATTATAGTAAGTGTATGTACCTGCAGGCAATTGTTGAATACAACGTCTATCATTGTATACATTTACGCTATTAACTAATTCGGGGTTGAAATCATAATAGTTATAAATGTATTCTGTAGTAACTTGACTATCACCATATGTGTAGGTTGAACCAGTTGCGTAATTCTTATATAAAATTGATGTAGAGTCTCCTGCATTTCTATCTAGAATTATCTTAGATACATATTGATATTTAGATGACTCCTTATTGTAATCGTTAATAACGAATTCATAAACCTTACTATTAGATGTATTTGATATTTTATTATATACTTCATAATAATCTGTACCCATATAGAATGGAACATACTTTTTCTTTGTAGAATCTGATTGACCAGTATCCTCCAAATCTAAGTATCTTCTATTGGCACCAGTAGTAAATACTGTATTTGTTTTAGTTGTATATGGTCCATAATAATGTGTACCATAAGAAACTACTGGATCTGGAGTATATAAAAATCTATTTCTAATTGGAGTTGTAATATTTTCTCCATTACCATATCTCAAAATACCTGTTGAACTCATTGTTAAACCATTATTTGTTCCGGCAGGAGCATCTAATGTTTGATATGTATTATTCATTTCAGTAGCTGGAGCATAAATACCTTTTCCTTGAGCACTATCAGCAGAGTATACAGTACTTAATGTTGATTCAAGGTAATTTCTAATTCTTGAATTATTCTTAATTGAATTCCATAGAGGAACATAGTCCTTTGATGGGGTAACATTTAATGATGTAATATTTGCATCATTAGAAGTGTAATCTGCTGTTGTTGCATCAACATCGTAGTCAGTATCTGCTATGTAAGAAGTTAAGCTATTTGTAAAGTTAGTTGCAAGTGTAGAATTATAATTTTCACTTGAACTATCAACACTCAATTCTGATAGCATATTTGATACATTAAATTGTTGTAATGAAGCATTCATCGCATTAGTGAATGCAGAAATTGATTCATTTGCACCTTGAGCAATAATATTAGAGAATATATTCTTTGCTACATCTTCATGCTCTAACAGATATGAGTAGTACTTAACACCTGATGCATCGGCACCACTACCAGTGATAGAGTTATAAATCTTATTGATTTCATCAGAAGAGAAATCAGTTAATATAGTATTTAATACATTTAACTTAGATTGTAGATACTTAGTTTGATATGTAGTATATAAAGGATCTAAAATTTCTGGATTTGTATCCAATAATCCAATATATTTTTCTACTACTACCTCTAACTGAGCAGTAGACTTAGCATTAATTATATCTTGAATTTGTGTTTTGATTGCGGAATAACTATCTGTAGCACCAGAGATTATTTTTGATAATAACTCATCATATAATAATGCATTTAATAAATCATAATAGTTTACATTTCCATTTGAATCAGTTTCAATAAAGGCAAGAACATTTTCTATTAATTGATTTCTATACGCTGTAGTAATACCACTTCTACTATCCGCTATATATAAAACATAATCAATAACAGCCTTAATGTCTGAAGTTAATAATTGACCAGTTTCAATTGACTCATCAAATAAGTTTCTAATAATTGATATATCGGCATTTGATAACCATGTGTTTGTTGATGTAGCATCAGAAACCAATGTTGAATAATTATTTGTAGAACCAGAAATTGTATTTAAAAGCTCTACTACCTTATCTAGGTTAGTCATGAACTTCTCGGCAGCAGCCTTATAAGCTAATGACTTCCATCCAATTTTATTAATAATACTATCTGATACCTTTTCAAAAGGAATAAATTGGAAGAAGTTACTCAAATACTTATCAGTAACTTGTGTAGAGTCAATTACAGTTTGATCTCCTTCTATTGCCTTTCTAAATACGAAATTAGTATTAAATACACCGATATTTCCAGAAACAACTTCAGTAGAAAGTGGAGCATAAGTTGCTTGACCATTCATGATTTGACTCATACCAATATCTGATTCAACGTTAAACATTGTTGCAACGTTTGTAGTAACAGCACTATTGTTATATTCATTATTTACAATTTTGATACCACCACTAAAGAAGTTCAATAAATATCTTATTGAAATAACATTCTTGTTATTATAATTTGCTATACCAATTAGGGCACCTATAAATGTATTAAATGCATTACCACCTGTTCTTAAATATACATCATCACTATCCGTCAAAGCTTTGATAGTATTATATGTACCATAAACTGGTGATTGAGCCTGAGTATAATAGTTAAATACGCCCTTTATATTACCATAATTAATTGTGTTTGCAATTTTAACAGCTGATGGATTATTACCATAAATACTTAAATCAAGCTTAGCAATCATACCTCCGCCATTTTCACTTGTATAAACATTACCATAATTAACTGTATTAACTATATTACATAAACCTAAAGTTAAAATACCTGAAGCTTGAGAATATTTTGCTGCAGTTGCTGATTCATTTCTATCGTCAATTTTCATATTCAAGAATGAATATATTGAACCATAGTTAATTACGAAGGCAAGTACCTGCTTCTCACTATCATTTGTAACTGAAACACCAGATGCCTTTACATTAGCAGCGGCGTTTGTAATAATAATATTCTTTATTTGACCATTATTAGCACTATCTCTAATCTGAGCATATTGTCCCTTATTTATATTTGTTAGACCAGCACAATAGTAATTCTTGCTAGCTGTACCTATCATACCTAGGAATACATCACCAACATTGAATGTATTAGAGATGATACCACTATTTTCATATGCAATACCGCTTAAATAAACACTACCAGAATAACTAGTTTCTTGAATAGTATTTAATAATGTGTTTCCACCAATATATGCAGATTCCACAGAAATCTTACCATTATTAATTGCAGAGTCTAATGAACCTGTAAGTGATGAATCAAAGTTTGCATCAAGTGGGTTTTGATTTTGATCATTAATTACTCCATTACTTGAATAGCAAATACCTGATGCATATATATCTAGCTTCTTCTCAACATTATTAACATCACTAATTGTAATATCTCCGCCATTATATACAATGTATGCACTACAACCTGCACTTATTTCTTCAAATACTCCAGACACCTTAAGTGTAGATTGAGTTGTTATTGTCTTATCGATTGTGAATGTTAAATCTCCTTCATTTCTAACATTCCTATATGAAATATATTGTCCTAAAACACAAGCAGCAATATTATAATTAGCTGCAGTAGATATATTAGCTGATGTGGTGAAATTAATAGGTCTTAAGCTATATAGATTTTCAGCATAAGTTGTATATCCTGTTGCTCCGCCAATTACATTTAATAATCCAGCAAATTTTGCAACTCCACTAAGGTCAATGCTTTGTGCATTCTTCTTTTGTATTGTCTTACTAGCAGAATTATTATAAATATAGCTATACGATAGATTATATAAATCAGAAACCTTAGATCTAACATGGTTTCCAGCTTTAATATTTAATACATTTGAGTATTCAACACCAGTTAAACTACCACTAACTGTAACATCCTCACCATTAGCAAGTGAAGCAGCATAGAATAACTTGTTGCCCTCGCTATCTACAAATTGAGATGCCTCAAGCTTGGTATTGTTTATAGCTGTAGCAATAATATCAGCATTTTCTATACCAGCAACGTATGTACTATTTCCATTTGCATATACGGAAATACTTGCCTTATTTGTCATTTCTGATACTTCGTTTAATTCACCTGTATGTCTACCAATAATACCTGCGACATATAATTCACCATATTGATGATAAGATGAATTACCAACTACAATAGTACCAACATTTTCAAGCTTACCAGTGTTAATCTCTTCTACTACTACACCATTTACCACTCTCTTATCGTAGTCCATTGTGTAGCCTGCTCCGATAACTCCACCAATTGCGTATGTTACTGTAGATGCACCAACATAAGATGTAATATCAACGGCATTTAATGTATTATAAACAGCACCATTTGAATTTTCTATGTATCCAACGACACCACCAATTGCAACGCCACCCATATAGTTTGATGTAGCCTGTAATGTAGTTTGAGCAGCATTTAAAGTGAATGTACCTGCTGATGTAGCATCACCGATCTTACCATTACCACCTAGGATACCAGTAATACCACCAAGATAGTACTCACCAATATTTGAATTTGTATTTGAAACAGTTAAATATACGTTAACATTTTTGACTGTACCACCTTCAATATATCCAGAAAGTGCACCTATACCTTTAGCGTTGTTACTTGATGCTATTGATGAGAAATTCATTGTATTAGGAACAACGTTTAAATTTTCAACTGTACCTGTCAAATAATTAAATAAACCATAACAGTCAACACCTGTAGATACTGCAACTCTTGATGAATTCATTACATCAACATTATAAATTGTTGGGTATGCAGAATAGCTATTATTTGCCATTCTAGGTCTACCTGTAAAATTATCTGTATTACCCTTAATTGTAGAACCAATACCTTTTGTATATGTATATGAGGTAACTGGAATCATTGCTAGGTTTAGATTTGCATTAATAATGTATGTTAATTCGTTTGATGCAAACTTATCATCAGTATTAAACAATTCATACATATAAGCAAAATCGTATTCATTATTAATATCAAATGTTGTACCAGATAATGAGATACCTCTATAGATTGCATATTTGATACCAGTATAGTCCTTATAAGCACCATAGTCATTCTTAGTATACCAACCAGATACATTCTCGAACGCAGCAATTATGTCGCTTTCCTTTTCCTCGTATGTACCAAAATAATCATTTTCCTTATCAGGAATTTTATACGCAGACTTATATGAAATAGTAGCCTTTGAACCATTTACAGTTAAAGTTTTGATTGAATCGTTGAAAAAGCAAACATTAGTGATTGAACCACTATTGTCCAAACAAACTTCATTATACTCAGCAACACTTTCAAGCTGAATATTATATATTGCACTTGTTGCAATATAACAATTACTAAATTTAGCACCACTAACATTATTAACTATTAAGCCTGCGATTCTGGCTACGCCACCAGCAGCATAAATACCAGCCTGAGCACTGAAAGCATCACCATCATCTATAACAAAGCAGTTCTCAACTGTACCTGCATTTTCACCAACTAGGTATGATACACCACCAGTTGTTAAATAATCTGAAGCATCGGCAACAGTCATAACAGGATGAGATAGGCCTAAATTTATAACCTTACCATTATTACCAACGTAGTTGAACATACTGAAGTATATACCGCCTGGGTTAGCACCATCAGCTAGGTTCATTGACAAATCATTTATTTGATAGCCTTGTCCATCAAATGTACCTGTAAATTTATTACCACTTGTACCAATAGTATTGAAATAACCATTTGGCCAAGTAATGTTAGATATTAATTTGTATTTATATCCTAAAAATGCAGTAGTAGTTTTACATCTTGTAGAAAATAAATTTAACTCTTCTGCAGAAGCAATAGTTATAGTTTTACCTGAATTATCATTACCTAATTCATCTGCTCGTGTCATTGTTATTGTAGTAATGGCATCAGCAGATCCTGGTGTAACGATTTCTACATTTGAACCATCATAATAGCTATTATATTTTGTAAAGCCTGGTTCCCTTAATTCTCTATTAGTATTGATAGAAAGTGATGTAATTATAGCTGCAATAAACACTAAAAAGCTTGTTAATGTAACAAGCCTTGTTATGAATAATTTATTATTTTTAAACTTCTTATTATTCTTATTCATAATAATTACACTTCCTTTCTACTATTCGTTTCCAATTTGACTAGGATCAAGCTTCCATAAAGTCTTAGCTCTATTTGCTTGTACAATATCAATTGTGAATGAAACTTCTACGTTTACATATTCTGTATATGCTGTAGTTGAAGCTACTTGATAAAAATAAGCTTCATTTACGTTGAATGTGTATTCCTGTGAAATTAATTGTCCTTGAGCATTGTATTCAGGAACATACATCTGCTTTAAATATACACAGTTTGTATCTGCATCATAATACCATGCAGAATCATTTACAGTAAATGGAGATTGACCTGAAACCTGGTCCTTGATTGTATAAGACTCTCTTGAAGATGTAGGATATTCCTTTATCTTTTCCCATGCATCTCTAATACGGATTCTTACATATACTGCAATTTCAGATTTAAACTTAAAATGTAAGCCAATTTGAGATAGATAAGGGTGAACTGCATGTGCTTCCTTTTCCTCAGCTGTATAATACTTATCCTCTGAAGCACTACATGTAATTGCTGCATCATCGCTAAGTACTGAATAGCCAGTTGATAATGTGTTTGTTATATCCGTATCTAACACAAGCATACCTAATCCATCTACATCAAGCTGAACTCTATAATTCTTATCATTTGATGCAGTGATTGTAGCTGCTGAAATATAACCACCATCAGCTTCAATTGTACAAGTAATAGTTACTGATACACCACCAACTGTAAATGTAATTACGCTACCATTTATTGTTTTTGATATATTCTCAAATCTAGAATTAGTTGAATCGTAATATTGAACCTTTGAAATAGATGATATACCAGTATATGTTTTAGTTTGAATATAAACTGTACCAGCATATGTTGAAACTAGTTCTCCAACATTATAATCACCCTCTACTGATTCAGTTGTTTCAATTAAAGACTCATAATTATTTCCAACTTTCTTATAGTAGGTAATTCCGTTCATAAATATTTGGCTTCCTGAAACAGATGTATATGATTCATTTGCTGAAAGGATAATACCATCGATAATTGCTACTGTATCTTTTCTTAGCTTTGCAACATCCTTATCTGCTGAAGTTTTATCATAGCTATAATCAAAGAAGCTCTTTTCTTCAATTGTGATTTTACCAAATTCACCTGTTATATCTGTAACCTGGTTAAATACGAATGCTGCAAATACTAACGAAATACTTAACGAAAGTACAAGTAGACCAGCAATGTATATAATTGTATATTTAATTCTTCTCACTCTAGCCTACCTCCTTTCAAATTTTAAAACTTATTATTCTGTAGGTTGTTCATTTTCCTCAATTACTGCATCACCAACAGGGTCTGCAATAATTGTTAATGTGAATGAATATGTTCTCATTGTTTTTACGTTTCCAACTGTTTGATAAATGAAATCATCATTTTGAGCTGTATCAACCTCTTGGACACCGTATAAATATAAATCAATTGTTGTTAGGGCTGAATCCTTGTAATATGTTGTGCCACTATTATATGAACCTGTAATTACAGATGAGTATACATATGGGTCTGCTGCTGTACCGGCACCTGACCTTGTATATAGTGAACCATCAGTTTTAAATGTTTCTTCTTCAACTGCTACTGCTTCATATGTTGTACCATATACAGGTAATGCCTGATCAGGCTGCTTCATTGCTAAAACCTTAGTTTTGTTATTTTCATATGTTATATCAGATGCAGGATAGCTCTTAAATTGATCTACCGTTGTATAATTTCTATCATTTACAACACTGAACAAGCAATCAATATAGGCATTTGATTTATCTGTCTTTTCGTAATATGTAGCACTTTCACTAAATTCACCTGTTGTTATAGCAGTGAATACATATGGGCTTTGCTCTGTTCCTGCACCACTTCTAGAATATAATGAGCCGTTTGTATCAAACGTATCCTCAGTAACTGTTGCTACCTGGTATTCATCATCATTCTTAAGTATTGTCTTATTAGCTTGGAAGATAATAGTATATTTAACACTACTTGAGCTATTGTTCTTTAAATTGATTGTAAGCTTTGTAGCCATATCCTCAATATAAGAAACCTCATTTGTAGAATCTACATCGAAGAATGCTAAATTCTTAACAGTATATTTAGTTTGATTCTTTTTAGTGTTATTGTCGAATGTATATTCAATTGCTAGATTCTTTGTTGATGCATCAATCTCACCTGTTTGAATCATTGATACATACCAAGCAAATATTACCACTGTTGCTGTTGCTGCTACCAATAATACTGGAGCAATAAGCGACAATATTAAACTAAACTTTTTTAATTTTTGCATGTTTATTACTCCTTCCCTTTAAAAGTAGCTTAAGAATTAGGCTTCCTCAACACTAATTCTTCTAATAGATAAAATCTGAGACTCATATAAGTTACTATCCTTCTTTAGTAAACCATCAAGGTGCTTATATGTTTCCTCAGACAATTCTTCATTGAACTCCAAAGCAAAATAACCATACCTCACTCCAGCTGTTGGAATGTTGTACAGTGCATTAACATTCTTTATTAAAGTAGAATTCGCTTTAATATCCGCATCGTTATTTACATCATCATCGTAGAATGTTGTAGTACCTGGCATATAGAAGTTTTGAGTACCAGAACCATAATCATAAAACTTAAATGTGTTTTCAACCAAGAAATCACCTAATGTAAATTTACCATGCGTATAATAATGTTCTTTTGAATCATATGAGCCTGATGTTACTGGAAAATAATTATTTCCGTCCTTAGTGAATAATGTTCCGTTTCTAACAAAATCAGCCTCTGCTATTGCTGTTTCGAAATAGCCGTCATCGTATGTGTATAAAGTTCCTAAAGATGTATCAGATGAACCCACAATGTCAACCTCTGTACCTTCTGAATTCATTTCATACTTCTTTGCTCCGTTTACAGTGACATAATATTTATTTACGTTCTCGCCGTCAATGTACTCTATTTCTGAAATTCTATCAATAATGTCTGCTTGGACATTTGACTCTATACTCTTTAGTGATGCCTTCATAGTTCCTGCCTTAGCTGCAGTAATCTTAAATCTAAAGAAGAAAGATTTACCAGGAATCATCTCACTTATCGCAAGCGATGAAGTTGACTCCCATTCCCAGCTTTGGTGATAGCTATCATAAGTTCCTCTTTCAAGTGTCAGCTGGAATGCATCATCCGCTGTAGAACCTTGAATACCTGTTACGCTTACCTGCTCATTAGAAATGTACCAAGCCATAACTAGGAACACTAATAATAGTGATGTAGTAACTAGAGTCGCTATGTTTAATATTAAGTTTCGTTTCATTACTACCTCACCTCCAATAAGCACAAAAAAGCCAATAATACTTCTTTTTTTCTAACTGGCATAATAATTTTTATATTCTAACCGTTATATTAAAATATAATATTCTATTCCTTCACCGAACCATTCTTTACCTAATTATACAATATTTTACTACGTAAAACAACACTTTTTATTTTCGGAGATTTTCGGAAGAAAATATTAAATTCTAAATTGTTATTTTTATAAAAATAAAAAGCCAATTACAAATAATGCAACTGGCTATCTTTTAAAAGACCCTCTAGCTTTGCGTCACAGGATCACTCCTGCTTTGCCCTCTTATACGAAAATTATAATACATTTGTCAATTTTTTCAAGTCTTTTTTACTCTTTTGTCGTTATTTCCGACTAAAAAATACACTTTTTTACTGATTTTGTAGGATAATTTCCAATAATTAAATAAAATTGAGCCCAGCATCACTGAGCCCAATTAATTATATTTATAATATAATTCTATCTAGTAAACTTACCTACAAGCCAGAAAAATAATAATGATACTACTCCTCCAGCTCCTAATATTATTCCACCAATTACCTTATTTTCCAAATTCAAAAGTAGTGATACGCCAACCCATACAACACTTACAGCAATCGCAAGTACAAAGCATATCATTGTTAATTTAAAATTTGATGATTTTGAATGTGATCTTTCTAGTGATGACATATTAGATAGCACCTCCATTGAACTTGAAATATAGGAATATTAAAATACCTAAAGTTGCTGCTTGCATTAATAATGATAGATAAATTACAAATGAAAAATAAATCTTATCTGTCTTATGGTGGAATATAATTCTGCCAAGGAATCCTCCTATTGCACCACCTATTGCTACAGCGCTAAGTAATGTCTTTTCTTTTATTCTTTCTCTTCCTGCTTTAGCAAGTGATTTATCCTTACCATATAGGAAAAATGTAACTAAGCTCATAAAGCCAATAAAGCCAATATAAACAACTAATATAATTAAATTCTTATCCATTTAACGTATCCTCCAAATTTTATTATACCATTATTATAATATTTCTTCCATAGTTGTCTTAAGTGGCTTTAAGCCCATCTTATCATAAAATGCCCTAGCCTCAGGATTAATTTCCCACACATTTAAGGTAATATTATAATAATTATTTTCTTTAGCATACTGTTCTACATGCCTATAGATTTTAGTTGCGATACCCTTTCCTCTTTCGTTCTCATCAACACATATATCATCGATATACAATGTCTTGATATCAGTTAATAATCTATTATTTTCATGCTTAATAGTATTAGTCATCGCATAGCCTAATACTCTATTATTTTCTACATAAACAAATATTGGATTTAATTTATCACCAATTAAATTTAATAATTCATCATAATCATATTTTGTATTTGGCTTAAATATATCTGGTCTTTTAATGTAATGAACATAATTAACCTGCTTTAATAGATTTAAAACATCATTAATATCTTCTTTTTCTATCAGTCTAATCATTATAAGTCTTATATCCCTTCAATGTTTTTAGATATGTGTTACTTAATGTATAATAGCCAAATATTTCAGTATATGTTTCCTGATATTTAAAGGCATTATCATATACATTCTTCATTGTTTTTGGAAGCTTTAATGTCTTAAATACTGTATAGCTAAATGAGAATGCCCCAATAGTTTCTACACCCTCAAGTAGTGTAACATTTTCAAGTGCTGTACATTTATAAAATGCGCTAGATCCTACATTTTTAGCACCAATTACTAAATTATTAAGCTTCTCATCATATGAGAATGCATTTCTCTCAATTAGCTCTACAGAAGATAAATCTATTTCCTTTAAATTCTTGCATTCAGAGAATGCTAATCTTTTTATTTCCTTAATATTTTCCTTTTTAGCAAATGTTATTTTTTCTAGGCTACCATGTTTATAAAAGGCTCTAACATTTATACCACTTACTACCTTACCTTTATATTCCTCTGGTATAGTATATTCCTTACTAAAGCCATATGCCTTATCAACTAAATATGTATCTGTTTTAGAATCATATACATATTTTAATCTTGGCTTTAAGAAATATATTCCAACTAATAAGCCTATTAAAATTACACATACAGATAATGGAATTATCCATCTTAATTTATCCTTCATAAATTACTACCTCAATAATTTCCTATCTATTATTCTATCATATCATTGAAAAATATTACATATTTTTATTAATTATTCTAATTACTAACATTTCTTTTTTTATCATATTTTGTTATACTTAATCAGGTGGTGATAATATGATAGATGGAATATTTTTAAATAAAAT
>JAEEGL010619876.1_pt1 | contig 11829 bp, 6 predicted proteins | sample 9134231 | NCBI WGS metagenome assembly JAEEGL01 (sample SAMN16246548, study PRJNA631951) | gut metagenome | biome: gut microbiome; feature: rumen; material: fiber-attached | host: Bos | place: Iran: Karaj | collected 2018-10 | reverse complement strand
GGTTCAACCGTCAGCAGATGCAGCAGCCCGCAAAGCCCGTGCCCAACCAGACATTGGACGAGGTGAAGGGCTCATGGCCTGCAGGTGATATCGCAGTGCGTTGCGGCGACTATATGTTCCGTCCACATCAGAGATGGACCGTGACTGCAGTGCCCGAAAAAGGCGGCTATTTGGGCGGTCCCTATTACAAGATTACCATCGAGGGCACAGAGCGCGCCTTGGCTGCCACCGCCAATAAAGAGGTGACCACCGTGCCGGCTTATTCTGGAGCTGACGAGCAACTGTGGCGCATCGAGCAACTGACTGACGGCACCTTCCGCATCATGCCCAAGGTGATACCCGGACAGGAAGGTCTCAATACCAAGTTCGTGCTCTATTCCGCAGCCGACAGTACTCCCACCCTCGCTGAATATGATTTCAACAGCGACAACTCCAAATGGAATTTCCGAAATCATTAAGAACATTAAAAATCCCGCCGAGGCGGGATTTTTTTATGAATACAACTTACAAATCACATTACTACCATCTAGGCCTTGATATCGTGCCTCTATGCAGGGATATACTTATGTATATCCGTGTGTATATCAACCCTTGATGTCGGGCATACATAAAGTAAGCCCCTGCAAAACAAACGGGCGGGACCAGAACCACCGCCACCACAGTATGGCGAGATGAATTTGTGAAATCCGTTGTCTTACAATAATATGACGATATTTGGAATTCGTATAATTCGTGTAATTCGTAGTCGGGAAAAACGATTTAACAGTAGAATTTAGTACACATGTCGTTTCGACCTTTCTTTTCTACCGGTTTAGTGCTGGCAGGGTGGCGGGGTCGATGACGGCTTTGCTTTTGCGGATGGCGTCGTCGAGTTCTTGGGGAGAGAAACTGTAATCAAATGGTTTGCCGCCGTTTGCACCTTTGTATATATGATGTAATTTGCGGTCAGTCTCGCAACATGCCTTGAGACAATTCATCAGGCTTTCGCCTGCCGGTGTGCGCATCATTTGGATAAAACCTGCCAAATGTTCTTCTTTCAGTTGTCCGACCGTTGTAGCTGTGATTTTGTCTGCCGTTAATTGCTCGTCGTCATAAGTATAATGATAGGTGAACTCCGTTTTGCTGAGCGACACACTGTCTAAAACGGTCACAAAGTCTATCTCCGTCGGGGTCATCAGGTTCGTCAACATCGCTTCGCTTTGAAGTGTCAGTTCGTAGTCGTTGCCGGCAGGTCTCTGTAGTATTCCCTGCAGTTCTTCGGGTGTGAAATCGATGTCCATGTGGGCAGCTGAACGGGCGTCGGTGATGTCGAGCCGCAGGGCCGCTTTTGCCTTGACGATCTCTTGCAATAAGGCTCTGACCGTGCCTTTCGACAGGTTATTGCTGAAAACCTGTTTGGCCTCATTTCGTTTCACTTTGAGTTTGTCAACGCTGATCAAATCATTGTCGATGGTATAGACAAACGAGATGATGTCGCCGTCATAGTCGATACGGTCGAAGGTGCCGATACCCGTCTCGATGGGGCATTCTTTGTTCGCCTCTTCAATGGCTTGGTACAACCGTGCTTGGGAAATCTTGGAACAGCCGGTAAACATGACGGCTATGAAAGCCCATGCGGCAAATAATATAAAATTCTTTCTCATATTGAATAAGTGTTGAAGTGTTAAGGTTATAAGGTCTTTTATTTGACCCTTCCGGCCTCTTTCACGCATTGCTCAAAGTCGTCGCGGTCAACGATGGCGTTGCTTTTCAGGCGCGCGCGATAATTATAGATGGTATTGACGCTGTAATTGAGAAATTCCGCTATCTTTGAACTGTCGTCGATGCCAAGACGGATAAGCGCCAAAATGCGAAGGTCAGTATTCATACGCTTGTCTTTCTCCAATGCTAACCGTTGGTCAGGTTTCAACAGTTGGTTCACCTCTTCCACGAAATTGGGGAAGAGATGCAGGAAGGCGGCGTCGAAACTGCCGAACAACTCCTCTAATTGCTGGTTTTTCGAGTCGTGGCTGCGCGTCGTGTTGTACAGTTCCTCATATTCGTGGTTTTTTATCATCTTGTTCACCCGTTTGCGGAACACGTCCATCTTATCGATATAAATGGAACACAGTCGCATGAAGCGCCCCACATATTCTTCTTTCACCCTGTTCGACTCCGCCAGTTGTGCGTTGAGCAGGTGCAACTGGCTGTTCACGTCAGACAGTTCTTGGTTTTTCTCATGCAACAACTCGTTGGCATTGGCCAGCATGGCGTTGGTCTTCTCCTGCCGTTTTTGCGTGGCGGCCAACCGCTTTCGTTGTCGGTTCACATAGAAGAGCGACGCCAGCAGCAGCAACGCCATCACGCTGATGACGATGATGGTCTGTTGCAGACGGTGGCTGTTTTGCTCGCTTTGTTTCTTATAATTGTTGGCGATGGCCGCCAACAGGGGCGCGATTTGCCAACTCCGCTGACGCGATCCGTATTTCCCTGCGCAATCGCTGGTGAAGGTGATGTAACGGTACGAACGGTCCACATCGCCCTGCAACATCAGTTGGTTGGCCAACTCCCATAGCGACCCTTGGTCGAGCACGGCGTTGCGCACGTCAGAAAGTGCAGACTCCGACAACCAGTACATCATTTCTATACTGTCGTTCACAGCTTTATATTCCAAATAGCGGTAGAGAGCCACCAAGGCATAACGGTGGCTGCCGGGCGTGACATGCTTCAACCACTCGTCATTGATGGCTTTCGACTGCTCGTATCTGCCTGCCGTCATGTCAATCATCTCGCGTCGCAGGAAACTGACGTCGGAGGTGTCGGGCACCACAGCCAGCAACTGCTCCTGATATTTGTCGGCCGTCTCCTGATATTTCACTCGCATGTCTTCCAGATGTGTGTAATACGCCAATTCGTTATAGACATGGTTTTGAGCCTCGTAATACACCCCCAGTGCATGCTGGTCCAATGTCGCGGGCTGTATTTGCTGCAGTATCTCCAGCGCTTCGTCGTACATGCCGGCGTTTGAGCAGCGCAGCGCCAACAACGAGCGGCATTCGCCTGCGCGTGAGGGATGTTGCAACCGCTCAGCCAGCGTGATGCACTGGTTGAGATAATAGATGGCAGAGTCATTGATGAAAGGGCGGTATTTGTCATAGAGACGGAACGATAGGTCGTAGCGCAATTCGTCGTCATCGGCCTGAGCCAGTTCGTTCGTCAACAGTGCCACCTCTTTGTCGTGCATAGCCACATATTCAGGAAAGCGTTCTATCTCTTTGTCCAGACATTGGTAGAGAGAGTCGAGCGGGCGCTGTGCGTGAATGGTCCCACAGACTACGGCAAAGAGTATCAGGATGATGTGTCGCATGGTTTACAATACTAAGAGTGTATATTGGTTTCATTTGCAAAGATAGTGCAAGTCGAGGACAAAACAAAGAATCTCGTTCTTTTTTTGTTGAGACGCCGCCTGTCTTATTGAAAGATAGTGCAAGTCGAGGACAAAACAAAGAAACTCGTTCTTTTTTTGTTGAGACGTCGCCTATCTGCACTTGTATGGGCGGTGCCTCCGTGCCCGCCCATACGGCCCTTAAGGCCGTTCTCTCCCCCTCGGGGGAGTCAGAGGGGGGCTCCCTGTGAGTCAGAGGGGGGCTCCTCAAAAAAAAGAAGTGAGCGCATCTCTCTTGCACTCACTCCTCAAATTGCAGTAGGATATTGAATCTCAGTTATTTCAATGTGAATTTTACTTTCTGTGTCAGACGGTCTGACGCAGGACCAATCAGTGCCTCGAAATCTCCGGGCTCAGCCACCCACGCCTGTTTGGTGTCGTCGTAGAAACTGAGGGCGGCTTTGTCGATGGAGATGTTTACCTGACGGCGTTCTCCTGGTTGCAGATATACCTTCTGGAAGGCTTTCAGTTCCTTCTGCGGACGAGGCAAAGACGATTTCACGTCGTGCACATACAATTGTATAACTTCAGCGCCGGCTCTGCTGCCTGTGTTGGTCACATCCACGGTGAAGGTGATGTGCTCATCGGCGGTCATCGTCTTTTTGTCGGCTGTAGCCTTACCCACTTCGAATGTGGTATAACTCAGTCCGTGTCCAAAGGCGAATAGCGGGCGAGCCTTGTATTTATCGGCACCACGGTAACCCACATAGATGTCGTCGCTATAGGTCTCATCGATAATCTGATGGTTGGGTCGCCATGTGCCCGGGTAGGTGTTCAGACGGTGGGCCGGCACGTCGTTCAGGGCGGCAAACCATGTGAAGGGCAGTTTACCTGAAGGGTTGGCCTCGCCGGTAAGCACATCAGCCAGGGCGTTTCCGCTCTCGCTGCCGATGAACCATCCCTGCACGATGGCACTCACCTTGTCTTTCCAAGGCATAGCCACGGCATTGCCGGAGATGTTGACAAACACCACGTTCTTGTTGACCGCAGCCAGTGCTTCCACCAGTTTGTCTTGTCCGTAAGGCAAGGCATAGTCTTTGCGGTCATGGCCTTCACAGTCTTGGTGGTCGCTCTTGTTCAGTCCGCCGAAGATAACCACGTAGTCGGCCTCGCGGGCTTTTTTCACGGCTTCATCAATCAAGACCTGTGCCGGACGGTTCTCGGCGATGCTGCGTCCCACCGTCACATTGTTGTAACTCTGCACGGTGTCGCCCACATAGCCGCGGGCATAGTCACACTCCACTCCATAGCGGGCGCATTGGGCTGCCAGTGCGTCGAGGGGCAGCACTTCGTGTTGCACTTTCAGAGACGAACTGCCGCCGCCCACGGTCATCATCTTGATGGCATTCTCGCCTACGACGAGTATGCGCCGTTTGCCTGTCAGTTGCAGGGGCAGAACGTTATTGTTGTTTTGCAACAACACGATACCCTCGTTGGCTATCTGCCGGGCAGCGGTGTAGTGCGCGTCGCTGCACAGGAAGCCGTAGCCTCGGTTCGGGTTCATTGTAGTGCGGAAGAAGAGTCGCAGCACACGGCGCACCTTGTCGTTCAACTCGCGTTCAGTGTATTTGCCGCTGAGGATGCGCTCTTTGTAGGCCATGGACAGGTGGTACATGTCATAGGCGTTGGTCGCGCCCATGGTCAGTCCGTCGGTCCATGTGCCAAACTCCATGTCCAGTCCGTTGCGGATGGCTTCGTCGGTGTCGTGTGCACCGCCCCAGTCGCTCACCACAACACCGTCATAGCCCCAGTCGTGTTTGAGTATCTGGTTGAGCATCACCTCGTTATGGCAGTTGTGCTGTCCCTTGTAGAGGTTGTATGCACCCATGATGCCCCATGTGCCTGCTTCGGTCACGGCTGCTTTGAAGGCGGGGAGATATATCTCATGCAGGGCGCGGTCGCTGACGACGACGTTCACCTGATGGCGGTACTCCTCGTCGTTGTTGAGCGCATAGTGCTTCACACAGGCGGCTACGCCTTTCGATTGCAATCCCTGGATGTAGGGTACCACCATGCGGCTGGCCAGATAGGGGTCTTCGCCCATGTATTCGAAGTTGCGGCCGTTGAGCGGCGTGCGGTTGATGTTCACGCCCGGACCCAATATCATGTCCTTGTCGCGGTAGAGGGCTTCTTCGCCCAGACATTCGCCGTAGATGCGCGCCATCTGAGGGTTGAACGTGGCGGCCAGACAGGTGAGGGCAGGGAAAGCCACGCACGAGTCATTGGTATGACCGGCCTGTACCCATTCGTCCCACAGCACGTCGGGACGTACGCCATGAGGCCCGTCGTCGGTCCAGAAATCTGGGAATCCGAGCCTTTTCACGCCAGCCGACGAGAACTTGCTCTGCGCGTGAATCACGGCGATTTTCTCATCGAGCGTCATGCGTGACAGGGCATCTTCCACCCGCTCTTCTATGAACCGGTTGCTGTCGAGGTAAACTGGCGGCTGGGCTTTCACACCCAGCGCGCACAGCAACATTAGTCCTGAAATAACAAATCTTATCATAATTTTTAATTATTTCTTTTGGAATACTCGCAAATAATCGATTTCCATCGTAGCAGGCAGGGCACCTTCATCTACACCATTCATACCACCCCAACTACCTCCCCATGCCAGATTTAAGATGGGATAGAAGGCATAGTAGAAAGGCCATTGTTCGTGCTCAGAACCCAACTCCTGCTTGGTTTTAGAGAGCAACACCTTACCATCGACGTAGGTGATGATTGCTTCAGCAGTCCATTCTAAGGCATAGGTATGGAACTCGCCTTCAGCACCAGAAATAGTCCTCTTTTCGGTCTTTTGGGTTTTCTTGGTGTGGTTGTAATCTTGTGTGTGTAGTGACGATGATACCTCATTGGGTACAGCGCCTACCTCTTCCATAATGTCGATTTCTCCACATCTCGGCCAAGGATTGGTGGTCCAGTCATTGTTCACAGGCATCATCCAGAAAGCGGGCCATGTGCCTTTGCCTTTTGGCAGTTTGATGCGTCCCTCGATGTATCCGTATTTCCAACCTTCATTCACTTTCGCATACACACGTCCGGAATAGATCTTTCCGTCTTCTTTCAGGCAATGAATTTGCAGCGAGCCGTTCTTCACTTCGGTCACCAAGTTACCGCCCGGTGTCATATGATTCACGTAGTTCTGCAATTCGTCGTTCACCCATCCGGATTTTTGAACCTCATGGGTCCAGTCATTCGCATTGAGTTCGGAGCCGCTGTTGAACTCGTCATGCCACACCAGTGAATAACCGTCCGGGGCAGGATAGGCGGTTGATGCGGCGGCGGCTTGTGTCACTGATACCTGTTTTCTTGCCGCGCCCGACATGACTGTGATGGTAGCGCTTCGGCTCTCGGTCAGGGGATTAGCCTCGGCCGTGACCGTCACCGTGCCTTGCTGCTGAGTGGTGTTGGCAGTGTTGACTTTCAGCCACGAGTCACTGGTATATGCACCCCATTCTTTGCCTGTGGTGGTCACGCCTATGTTGTAGGTGCCACCCTCGGCAGTAAAGTCGAGCGATGCTGGCTGCACACTGATGGTGACGGCACTGCCGCCGCCCGACGGGGTGTTGTTGTCGTCGCCCCCACCGCAGCCCGTGAAGGCTACGGCGAGAGAGAGCAATAAACTATTAATAATCATGAATCTTTTCATCTTACATTTCTTTGAAGACTATCTTGCTGATTTTCACATGGGTACCAGCCGGTGAACCTCCGAAATCGAAGAACATACGGATGCCTGATGCGTCTTTGCCTTCTTTCAGCGTTAGGCCGGTGCGTTTGAACACGAAGGGTTCGCCGCCGGGTACATCTACACGCTCCTCGAAGAAGAAGTTGGTGTCGCCCGAGTCGGTCAGTTTGAAGGTCACCTGCGGCAGGTCATTGTCTGCTTCCATCACCAACTGGAAGGCATACTGCTTGTCGGCAGAGGCGGTCAGTTTGGTGTCGATGTGGAACTGTCCCTGCCACTGAGAACCGCCCAATCCTTCGGGAAGGTCAATCTCATAGACGTTGCCACTGTGGGTAGCCTCGGAATAAGAGATGGAACCCCATCCGTTGTCGGCAAAGTAGTAACCAAAGGTATCGAACATAGAACCGTCATCGACTGCTTTCCAGAGGTTGTCGGCATCATCGTAGTCCATGCTGAGGACTTCTTCGAAGTAAATCTTGCTAATTTTCACGTGTGTGCCACCGGGTGAACCTCCGAAGTCGAAGAACATACGGATGGCAGAGGCATCAGTGCCTTCTTTCAGCGTCACACCTTCTTTCTTGAAGATATAGGTGCCGGAGGGTACATCATTGCGCTCCTCGAAGAAGAAGTTGCTGTCGCCCGAGTCGGTCAGTTTGAAGGTCACCTGCGGCAGGTCGTTGTCGGCTTCCATCACCAGGTAGAAGTTGTACTTCTTGTTGGCCGAAGCGGTCAGTTTGGTGTCGATATGGAACTGTCCTTGCCATTGTGAACCGCCCAGTCCTTGAGGCAGGTCTATCTCGTAGGTGTCACCACTGTGAGTAGCCTCGGTGTAGTCGATGGATGCCCATCCGCCATCGGCGAAATAGTAACCGAATGCATCGAACATAGAACCGTCATCGACTGCTTTCCAGAGGTTGGCTGCAGAGTTGTAGTCCCAGTCCATCTGTGCCTCGGGGGTGTCGCCACCACCGCCTTCTTCTGGCAGTACGGTTCCGTCATCGTTGGCATGGTCTTTGATTACGATGTTGCGGATATTGATGTTGGTCTCACCGGTAGCATGTCCGAAGTCGAACACAATCTTCAACTGGCTCAGGTCTTTGCCCGGCACGTCGCTCTTCCAGCAGATGTATTCCTCGCCTGCTTTCAAGTCGATGTGCTCCTCGATGATGAAGTCGGCGTCTTTCTCGTCGGTCACTTTCACTATCACACCATTGATGTCTCTGTCGGAGAGCAGGATGGTCGAGAAGTCATAGTGACTGGCGGCAGAGATGTTGATGGGTGTATGGAAGTGCACTTGTGCCTGCCAATCGGAGTAGCATTCGTCGGGAACGGTCACAGTGTAGTCGTTGTTACCCTTCTGGAACAGTGATTCCAACACTGGAGTCTGCTCATTTTGCCATCCCGGATCGGGGTTATAGTAGAATGACATGGTCGGGTCAATGCCTTTCCAGAGGTTGAAGTCGCTGTTGGCATCGAAGCCTTCGAATGTTTTCGCAGCTTCTTTGCTGGTGAGGATGAATCGCCATGAGATGCCGTCGCCCTCATAGATGAGCACCATTTGCGTAGCGGTGAGCGACTCGATGCGGAAACGCGGGTTCTGATACTGTGCGTCGCTGCTGATGTAGGGGAACAGCGTGTTGGCACCCAATACGAGATAGTCCACGTCGATTTCTTTGCCTTCAGAGTCTGTCCATGTGCCGCGCTGGAAATACCAACTGCTGGTCTGCGGCTCTGTGGCCACGTCATAGTCGGGTTCGGGTTGCGAGCCCCAGATGGTAGTGCCGTAGTTCACATAGGTCATGCCATCAGGTCCGGGATTGTAGTTGTAGGTACCGCCCTTGTTGGTCTCAACAGTGAAGGTGATGCGGTCGTCGTACACACCGAAGCCTTTTTTGTCATCGGGGTTGGCACTCCACCAACCGGTACCGTCGCCACCGTTAGGTCCGCACGCCATGTGCGCCACTTGGGCATTGTCGATGCGCCATTCCTTATCCTTGATGCGGTTGAACATGGCGGTGTAGTTAATCTTCGTCTCGTTGAAGGTGAAGTATTTGGTGATGCTTCCCTGGCTGAAACCGTTGCGGTTGGCCAATCTCAATTCTACGGGATAGGTGCCGCGTTCCACATTCGACCATCCCACCTCATTCAGGGTGGAGTAGGTGGCACCGTTGATAACCCATACGGGATAGATGCCCTTCATCTCGGGAACACTCAAAAGCACTTGGTTGACCTCCTGGTCAACGGACATCGTGAAATCGACGCCATCCATGGTGGGCAGTCCGTTGGGATCGGCTCCCTCAAACTCATCAGGCGAGCATCCCCCAAGTACAGGAAGCAGGGCGAAAAGACCGAGCGGCAGGATAGCCTTCGATAATCTCTTTGCTTGTTGATATATGTTTGTTTTCATCGTTGTTTGATTTAGTTGTTTTTCTCGTTTTGTTGTTTTGGAGTGTAGAAGTGTAGGAGTGTAGGAGTGAAGACATTAGTTATTGCATATAGAAAACTATTCTCATACCTCATACCTCTCACCTCTTACCTCTCACTTCTAATAATTGTTCTGCACCAAAGTCGGGTCGGCATCAAGTTCTGATTGAGCCAGTGGGATGTGTTTCTTGCTGGGTGTCCATGAGGTGGTGCGATAGCCGTACTTGTCAGGCACGAGCACTGTGGCTGCACGGCCGGTACGCACGAGGTCGAAGTAGCGTTTGCCCTCGCCCACGAATTCCAGATGACGCTCGTTGATGATGTCGTCGTCGGTGATGTTGCCCAGAGCATCCAGTCCGGCGCGCTGGCGCACTTGGTTCAGATAACCTGTAGCCTCGCTGTTGCTGCCACCTGTGGCCAGAAGCAGTTCGGCGGCGTTCAGCAGGGTCTCGGCATAGCGGTAAACGCGCTTGTTGTTATTGTAGTTGAGGTTCTTCGAGGTGGGGCAGTCCTTGTTGTTGTCAGAGAAAGGACGGTATTTGCCCAGCCAGATGTGTGTGTCTTGATAACGGTTGGTGTATTCTATGCCGCGCACATCCCAGCAGGTGGCGTCGCGACGGAGGTCGTTTGGTGCGAACATATCATAGGTCTCAACACGCATGGGCAGGAATCCCCAGCCGTCTTCACCGGTGTTCCATCCGTCGCCGCCCGGCCATTTGTTGGGAGAGATGAGGGTAGGCACCACCGTGCCGCCGGCATTGATGGCAGCTCCGCCCCAGTCGCGCTGGGCCTGGTCGTCGTTGTAGTTGATTTCAAAGATGCTCTCCTCGCACCATTCGCCGCTTTCTTTCCAGATGGCAGCAAAGTCGGGGTTGAGTTGGTAGTCGCTTGAAGCAATCAGTTCCTTCATGTAAGAAAGAGCCTGCGGATAGCGTGCTGTGTCGTTCTGATACATCACCATCTCGGCATAGAGCATGTAAGCCATAGCCTGTGACACGCGGCCGGCATCAGAGGCTTTCCACCGCAGCGGAAGAACTTTAGATGCGATGATTTCTTCAAGTTCTACTATGAGTTTTTCATAAATCTCGTCGGCTTTCAATTGCGGTGCCGTGTAAGGCATCGAGAGGTTTTCCAGATAGAAGGGCACATTTCCGTAGTAATGCCACAAAATGTTGTAGTAATACACGCGCAGCAGACGGGCTTGTGCGTCAATTGATGTGCGGGTTTCCTGTGTTCCGTTGCCCCATGAGCAGTATTTGATGGCATCGTTGCAACGCTTGATGCCGCTATAGAAGTCGGTCCACAAAGTGGCAAGGGTATTGTTTCCGTTGCCTTCGAAATTGAACAGTTTGTGCCAGTGCAGGTTGTCTGCGGCATGCTCGCCGCCTACCCAGAAGTCATCACCCAGAATCTCGGCGTCGATGGTCAGGTCATTGTAGGCTGTACCGTCCCAGTCGGGCCAGTGGAGTGGGGCATAGGCTGCCGTCAGCGCCTCGTAAAGGCGTGCGTCGCTCGTATAATATTCCTCGAGAGGCTCGCCGTCGGGCTTCTTCACCTCCAGAAAGTCGTCGCTGCAAGAATCCAGTGTAAAGACTGCTGCAGCACACAAGGCTATGATGGAAATATATTTTTTCATAATTGTCAGATATTTCTTTGTTACTGTTTTCTTCTTTTCCATTACAACGAAATGTTGAAACCGATGGTCCAGGTGCGTGCTTGCGGATAGACACCGTAGTCAACGCCCATTGAGGTGCTGCTGGTACCAATCTCAGGATCGAATCCCCAGTATTTGGTCCATGTGAACAGATTCTCTGCGCGGCCGAAGATGCGTAAACGGTCGATGCGGATCTTGCGTGTGAGTCCCTGCGGCAGGGTATAACCCAAAGTGAGGTTCTTCAGACGGAGGTAGGAACCGTCTTGGATATACAGGTCGCTGACAACCCAGTTCTTGCTGTCGCCTATAGTCGGCACGGTGTTGGAGGTGCCTTCGCCGGTCCAGCGTTGCAGCATCCAGGTGGGATAGTTACCCGAGGCGATATCCTGACGGTAGGTGGCGTCGAACACGTCAACACCGCTCACTCCTTGGAAGAAGAGGCTCAGGTCGAAGCCCTTCCATTCTGCGTTCAGACTCAGACCGAACGTCCATGTGGGAGTGCCGTTACCAATGTTGGTACGGTCTTCGTCGCTGATGAGACCGTCGCCGTTGACATCCACGAAGCGCATGTCGCCAGGTTTGGCGTTAGGCATGATGAGTCCGCCCTGTGCATTGGTATAAGCGTTGACCTCGGCCATG
>JAEEGL010481919.1_pt1 | contig 11829 bp, 4 predicted proteins | sample 9134231 | NCBI WGS metagenome assembly JAEEGL01 (sample SAMN16246548, study PRJNA631951) | gut metagenome | biome: gut microbiome; feature: rumen; material: fiber-attached | host: Bos | place: Iran: Karaj | collected 2018-10 | reverse complement strand
CTGTACCAGTGGATGTCATCGGAGGCTCCGGTGCCGAAGGTGTAGCTGACTTGCAGGTCGTGGTTATTATAGGTGTAGCCGGCAAAGACCGAGGGGCCGCCCATCGTGCGGATGGTATAGCCCAAACCGAAGTACAAGGCCTTAGCCTTCACGTAGTTGATGCGCTCCAGCGTGACGGTGTCGGCCGTAATCTGGTAACGCGCCACATTGAATTCGCGGGTCTGGCTGACGTAGCCCTTACGGCTGAACTCGATGGCGTGTGTACCCACGGGCACGGACTGCGCCTCGGTCAGGTCAACGGGTGTGCGGCCGTCGAGCAAGGCGGTGAGACTACGCGGGCGCGTATATATATTAAGGTATCCCGTGTGGGGCGTCGGAGGCGTGGCCTTGATGATGTTCTCCTTCTGCGCTGTGACGGTGAAGGCGGTCTTCACGCTGTCACAATTGCTCTTGTAGGTCTCCAAGATGTATTTGCCCTCGCGCAGCTGGCTCTGCCAGCGGCCGGTTCCAACCTTCTGCCCCTGGAAGAAGATGTCTGCGCCCTCGACCGTTGTGACGTCGATGTCGCCGTAGTGGTCGCTCATATCGCGCATATCCACGTTATAGACGAGTGCCTTCTGACGGTCGGGGTCGCCGTCCTTGGCGGTGGTGACATAGACGGTGTCAACACCCTCAAAGCGGTTGTTCACAGCCTTGATGGTGTGCTTGCCGTAGCCCAGATAACGGTTGTAAAGCGGGGACTTGCCCACGTACTCTCCGTCGATGGTGATCTCTGCGCCAGCTACCGTGCCGCTGATGTTGGCGTAGCGGCCTGTGCCGATATCAATCAGCATCTCGTAGGTGCGGCCACCCTCCACGGTAACGGGGTAAACGTAGTTGCGCAACGTGCCGAAGTTGGCGTGGGTGATGGTCAGGCGCTGTGCGTAGCGAGGCACATACAGCCATAGTTCGCCAGGTTTCTCCTTGGTTCCGACGATACCGAGCGATCCTCCATCGAAGTTGAAGCCACGCTCCAAGGTGACAATCTTGATGAGTGCGGCCGTCTCGCCGTTCTGGTCCATCTCTGAGGTGCCGCGCGTGTTGGCCGTCAGATCATTTTCCAGAAGCCGGAAACTGAGAACCGACATTTCGTTCTGCGCTGTAGCGGTAAGCCCTATCAGCATCCCGAGCAGGGCTAATGTTATCTTTCTATACTTCTTTGCCATAGTTGTTTACTCGCTCAATAAAGCACCACGAACGTGGTTGGTATGTTGATTGAAAATCCATTGTGTGGAATCAGCTTTGTTTGGCCTGATCGTTGTCCAAGAGAATGAGGCTGACGTCTGTGCAGTCCTTGAACTGGTCCATGCACTCGCCGACGGGGGCTCCCCAGCCCACAATGGTCGGGTCGCAGACGTAGTAGCGTTCATTGCCAAGAGTGTAGTAGGTGCCGGTCACGGGTTCCTCGAAGTGAGTGGCCATAGCCAGGTGACCCGGATAGTAAACCAGCACGCACTTCAGACCCACGAGATCGCGGATGAGGCGTGAGAGTAGGATGGCACGATCCTCGCAGTCACAATAGGGATAGTAGAGCGTCTCCTCAGCGAAGAAGGCACGGTCCTTGCCCCACACTTGTTCGTCAAAGCGGTATTCATAACCCGTCTGAATCCAGTTGAGCAGCTTGTTGACAGCCTGCAGCGGAGTCAGGCCCTTGAGCTGGGCTTCCAGTTCGGGATAGAGCTGTTCCTTCACGCTCTCATCCAGAGGCGTGTTGGCATACATGGCCCAGCGCGTCATGAAGTCGTCATTGACGGTGGAAGAGGGATATTTGTTATAGAAATCAATGAGGTGCTGGTTCACCGTGTAGGTGAGCTTCTGGTTGGGGAAGCGTTCTGAAACAATAGTCCGTACGGCTGTGGGGTCATAGTCCAATACCTGCTGCTCATACATGGCCAGTGACATGGACTGCTCGTCGGGATAGGGAACGTTGCAGATGGAGATGGCTCCGGCTTCGCATTCGAAAGGATAGAAGTACAAGCCATCGATGTTGAAGTAGTCCTGGTCATAGATATAGTGTTCGCTGCCGAAGAGCATGAACAGTCTCTGTCCATCACAGCAGAGGCGCATGCGATAACCTGACTGGCAATAGACAAACGCCATCAGCATGGTGGCCTCGTTGCCCTCACCCATGCAGGCAATGCCCACTTGCTTGAGCAGTTGAAGGTATGCCCAGTCTCCCAAGTGGTGTTCAAAGCGCAGCTCTAAGCAGTCGCGAATCAGGTTGTTATAGTTCTTGCCTGACAGTTTCTTCCATGCATCGGACAGCGCATTGGGTGATACATCGGGCAGTTTGAAACGGTCTTTCGGGTCAAAGCGCACGGTGAACTTGGTGCCCCAGATATTGGCTGTGACTGTGCCAGGAGTGCCTTCGGCCCAGGGGTCGGCAACCTTCTTGACATGCACCTTAGGGGCGTTGGCTGCCGCGGGTGTGACCTCGGTGGTGGCAGCGGGTGCATCATCGTTGCCTTGCTCATCGATGCGTGTGATGGGAGTGGGCTGATCTTTGGGTTTCTCCACAGACACCACCTTCTTGTGTTTGCGGAAGAAGCTGTTGGTCTGCACGGTCTCATTGGAGCGTTTCTTCACCACAGGTGCCACGTGCTCATCTTTGGGTCGGGGCGTGCCTGGCGTGCTCTCGAAGGCTGCCCAACCTTTCTTCATGAACTCGGCATATTCCTGGTTCACCTGGTCGCGGAATGCCTCGTATTCCTTGTTTACATTCTCACGGAACTGCTCAAACTCGCCTTCCAGGTCCCATTCGTCGTCGGGCTGCTGGTCCAGCGGCTTCTTGGTAACCTGCAGTTCACGTGTGACGGTAGCCACGTCGGAATGTTCCATCTTAGTGGATTTGCCGCCGTCGCTGATTTGGGCAATGATGTAGTTCAGGTACTGTCCCGTAAGCTCTGTGATGGAGTTGCGGTTGTCCTTGGTTAGCGTGGCAATTTTTCCCGAACCGGGGGTCTTCAGCACTACCTTCTTGCTGCTTTGGCTGTCAATCAGTTGTATCTGTCCGTTATACGGGATGGTAATGCTGGCATTGACCGTGAGGCAGTCTCCAGGCTTGATGGACTTTTCGCCCCTGGCGGTTGACACGGTAACCTTACCCACAATGCGGTAAACGGTGTAGGTCTGTGCTGACATCTGTGTGGCGAAGAGTGCCATCATGGTCAGCAGGCAAAGGATGAATTTGTTCTGTCTCATATTCTTCTTTTGTTGTTATTCGTTTCTAATTCGTTTTACAGGTTATTTCAGAAAACTTTTTTCTTAACAATGTGTGTTCAAAGAACCTTCAATTCAGTTCGGAAATGATGCCAAAATCGGCTGTGAAAATACAGAGTAAAGCCTTGCGCTGAACAGTGTATTGCTTTCGGTCGAAAGTTATATAACTATTTGCAAAAAGCAATACAACATGACGCCTTAGGGAGCGCTCTGTAGAACGATAGCCACTATCCTTGTATTTCCCTTGTTTTGTATCATGGTCCAAAAGAGTATTTTGTGTGCATGGTTATGACTTAACCTTCTTATGTTCAGGTTCAAAGATGACGCGGTAGAAGTTCTCGGCGGTGAAACGGAAGGCGATACCGGAGAAGGCCCATCCGAAATTCAGGCTGTAGGAGAAAAGTGCGAAGACCACGAAGCCGATGTAGGTGAGAAACGCCATCCAGATGAAGGTGATGAATCCCGTGACAATGGCCGAAGTCATGAAAGTGCGCCAGTAGTCGTTGTTGATATGTGCGTTGGCCCAGCGACCATAGACGGCAATGAGCCAAGAGGTGAATGCCACGATGAGCAATGACATGATGATGGTCACCCACGTGGGCAGGTATTTCAGGGATGTTCCGGTGACGATGGTCTTCACGGCGTATGCCAATAATTCCACTCCGGCAATCTTTCCGAGCGGGCAATAGTGCATATCCGTCTCCTCCTTCATGGTACCGTAGAGGACGATGTGATCCTTGATGAGCTCGGGATGGTCCACGACTTCAGATGCGTGAAGGCAGGGGAATTCGGCGTGGCGGAAGTTGATGTTGATGTCCTTGACCGTGATGGGCATGATTTGCTCGCCCGCGTAGGTATCTGCAACAGAGTTGACCCATGAAGTCACCATCTCACCATTGAGTGTGCGGCCCACAGGTGTCTGGCGCTTCACGCCTTCATAGAGGTCACGGGGCATATTGGTGAAGCCCTCCTTGGGTGATGCCTCCCAGGCAAAGAAACTGTGTACCTCGCCTTTATAATCCTGCTCGGTGGGGTCAAAGTCCATGAGTTTGAATGACCAGGTGATCTGCGGATAGTTCTTGGCGATATCCATGAGCCACATGTCGCTGGCGGTGTCGGGCTTCAGACCCTCAAACACAATATCGATGCCGACGGCCTTGGGGTCATAGTCCAAGATGTCTTGTAGGCCGGAAGCAATGAATTCGCGATTGGGCAAATCCGTCATATCCACAATGGTAATGAAGCGGCAAGTGTCTGCTACACCCATGCTTTGCTGGATCTGGTAGTATATGTCCGTCATGGAGAAGTTCTTCAAGGCGTTTGCCACAGGACCCATGAAGGACAGGTTGAAGGTTACCACACCGTAGAATCCGACCACCAAAAATGCGATAATCGATACGATGAGATATTTGAAACGACGTGCAATCTTCATAACTAATGTGCCTTTTACATGCAATTTGGCTGCAATATTACAAAAAACTTTTGATACATGTTTAAAAGTGCAACAAAATTTAGCAAATTAAGCTCCGCACAGGTCAAAATTGTTCCCTTTTCCACCAAAAACCACCAAAAACCGCCTTAAAGACACTTGTTCGATTCGTTCATTGAGTCATTCATTCACTTCAGGGTGAAAGAGTACAGTTAGGGGTTTTTCGTCTGATTCTTTGATTAGCTCATTCAAGTCTCAGTGGAGCAGAAGGCTTTCGTCGGTAGTAGGATTGTTCGCTTTATTTATTGGGCTATACGTTTTTCATACGAGCAATTATTCTCTGATATATGGTTTGTTGTCTGGTTCATTCACTATGACATTTCAACCCCAAGGAGTCGAATGATTCTCAGCAAAGGGTGTCTTGTTCACTTTAGTCTTTCGATATACTAAACGACTGGGTGAAAAATTTCAGGCAAGGGTGCAATGAAATGTGACTTCCTAATACGACGATACAATGATAGTAAACCGAGAAGGGGCGACACATGAGATGATATCATGTGCCACCCCTTCGGGGTTCTATAATCGTTTTCAGTTCACAGTTGGTGGTTCATTAAGCTCCACCTTAGTCTGTGATCGGTCGTCAAGTAAAGACTTTCTTTTGGTGATGCGAATGTGACTTCTCAAGCTTTACTTGACCACGACCTTACGACCGCCAATGACGTAGATGCCTTTGTGCCTGGGGGTGTTCTGTGATACCCTTGTTCCGTTCAGCGTATAGAAATCTCCGTTGCGTTTGACGGTGATGTCACCGATAGTAGAAGAAAGAACCACTTCTAACGTTCCGTTGACGTAGGTGATGGTATAGTCCTGACTTTCTGCTCCCGAAACGATGATGGGATAGGTGCCAACAGGACTGTCAGCCGTTGCTTCGCAAGTGATGACAGGCTGCTTGTCGAAGTCAATGGCAGTGTCATTGTTTTTGAAGCCTTCATAGGTTGGCGTCACCTCGGGGTTCTCTTCTCCCTGCTCTCGCTGGTAGTTACCCACAGATATGGTGAGTGGAGCAGGCGTGATGGAAATAGAGCCAGCCACGTAGGTGAAATCATAGTTAACGCTTTCGGCACCTGCTGGTGTTAATGGATAGATTCCGACGTGACTCTTCTCTGTGGCCTCTGTCTGCACCTCGGCCTGGACAGTCAAGCTCTTAGTGGAATCACCGTTCTTCCAGCCGGTGTATGTAATCCTGAAGTTCGGGTTACTGTCACCATATTGGCGGGTGTAGTAGTTGCCCACAGATGCTGTGAGCATAGCCTTTGTTACCGTGATCAGGCCGTTGACGCAGGTGATATCGTAGTTTTGGCTGGCTGCGTCTTCTATGGAGAGGACATATTCTCCGACATTACTCTTGGCTGTGGCCTCGGTCTTTACTACAGGTTTTGCTGAAAGGTTAGCTTGCGTGTCGCCATTCTTCCAACCTTCGTAACTGATGGAGAAGGTCGGATTCTCACTGCCATACTCGCGACTATAGTTGCCCACAGTAGCAGTCAGAGGAGCCTTTGTCACAGAGAGCTTTCCGTTCTGACAAGTAATGCTGTAGTTTTGACTGACGGCTCCTTCTATCGTGAGGGCATAGTCCCCGGCATCACTCTTGGCCGTAGCATTTGTCTTCACGGTAGGCTGTGCTGTGAGGTTTGCCAGTGTCTCACCGTTTTTCCATCCCTCATAGGTGATGTCGAAGGCAGGATTCTCCTCCCCGTACTGACGGGAATAGTTACCCACCTTGGCTGTGAGGGGTGCTGGTGTAATAGTGAGTGTGCCGTTGACCAGCGTAGGTGTGGTGTTTACCACGTCTCCACGGGCGATGGAGATAGGATAGGTTCCGGCAGGTGAAGTGGCTGTGGCTGCACAAGTGAGGGTTGGCTTTCCTCCGAGGAGTGTGCCACTGACAGTAAAGGTCAGCTCTGGATTTGATTCGCCATATTCACGCGTTACGTTGACTGCGGTCAATGTCACAGGTGTCTTCAGGCGTTCCTGTTCTTTCCAAGTGGCATAGTCGTCTTCGCTCAATACCTGGATTGTCTTGGGAGCGTTGGCCGGAACCTTAAGGTAGGCTGTGTTATGCGGGACGTAAGGTACTTCCGTGTTACGTACGAAAGCCAATGAACCATCACTCGCGGTGCCAAGAATGCGGATAGTTTCATCATTCTCAATGCGGTTGATGTGTCCAGATACGCTGCTGGAGAAATAAGTTCCCTTGAGCTGATTACCTGTAATGGCTGTCAAACTGGTGTGTTTGGGAGTGACCTTGTGATCGGCCACCACATTACTGTTGGCGCTGATTAATACGGGCGTATTGGCTGGAATATCGCCGGTTACCTCTTTATAAACGGCTTTGTCACCATCTACCAGACTGATATAATAGGCTTTGTCTGAGCTATTGTTGAGACTCATGACAAAAGAGGTAAAGACAGTGGTAAAGAACTGATTACCGGCTTTGACGTTAGGCTCAACAGCAAAGTATTGTTCTTCATCATTAGTAACTGGAATGATGTACCAGTCTGCCAAACCTTTGTTAAGCAGGCCCGAGGAAAGAACCTTGCCTACTTCGCGGTCTACGTCATCCAAGTCAAAGAGGTATCGGGTGAGGCCGTTCATTGACTTGTAGGCGCGGTAGCAGCCGTTGTCACGCTTCTCCAATTGAACCGTGATATTAATAATGTTATAGACACTGGTTCCCTGACCTTCCAAATCCCATTCAGAACCCATTTGTTTGAAATAGACAACCGAACCGGGATCCGTTGCCACACGTTCAAAATACTTGATGGTCTGAATGGCGCCGACGTCGGCATTTGTGGAGGCTTTGTCCAGCGAACCTTTGTTATCAATTACGCTGATGTATCTCTTGGTGCGGTAATTCCTTACGCGATAGAAACCGCTGCCCTGTAGTTGGGCGAACGAAGTTATCGCCACCAAAGATATCAGCACAGTCGAAAGTATTTTCTTCATATTAGGTTTGATTATGACTTGCGTCTTGACAGTTTTCTGTTATTATCCGATGAGACTGCAAATCAAGTGTCCTGCTTCGCACTTGTCATGAAGCGTGAAGCAGGACGGTTAATGAGATGAGACGTTGTGTTCGTCTGTCTCGCTTACTGAGCGATACAGATGGTCACACGGTTCTTGTCGTTCTCAGCGAAGGGCTGTTCTGTGTGACCCTTGTAATCAACGGTGATGCGTGATGCATCGATGCCATATTGATTCTTCAGGATGTCAGCAACGGTCTTAGCGCGCTTCTGGCTGAGGTTGGTGTTGATTGTAGCATTACCTGTGCCCTTATCAGCATAACCAGTTACGCTGACCTTGGCATTGGGATACTTCTTCAGATAGTCAGCAACTTCCTTAACCTTATCCTTGTTCTCCTGGCTTGCAACCTGGGTAGCACGGATGGTGAAGAAGATGTCGCGACGCAGAGGAGCGATGCCAGACTGAGCAGCTGCGGTAGCAGGAGCGGGAGTGCGCTGTGCTTGAACAGGAACTTGCTGCTTCACATAGATGGTGTCCACGCGGTGGATAATCTGAGGAGCGGCATTGCCCTTGGCAGCCTCAGTGTGGTGAGTCTGACCGAGGTTGATGCGTACGCCAGCGAGAGCGTTGAAGTACCAGTCGAGGTTACCAGCCTTCTTGCTGTTGTACTTGTCGGAGAGGGCATTGGCATTCACTTCGAGACCTACGCTAAACATGTCGTTGATGCGGAAGTCACCGGTTACACCTACACGGCCAGTAAGATAGATCTGTGTGCCGTCCCAAGTGTATTCCATGGACTGATAGTTACCCACTTGTGCGGCACCGGGAACCTGTCCGGGATTCAGTTTCTTGAAGATATCGTTGGCTTCGTCGTTGCTGAAGGCGATATTAGCACCGAGACCGGCAAAGATGCCGAAGTTGAAGAGACGGTCATACTTGTAACCGAGCAGCAAGTTGGTGAGGTTCACGTTAGCATCCACCATGGGAGCTACATAGTTCCACTTCCATGTTCTGGAGGTTAGGCCCTTCATTTGCATGTAGTAGTCGCCCACGTCAAGTCCTGCTCTGCTCTGCCAAGCGTTGGCCGTGAGGCGGAGTGCAAGCACGGGGTTGAACTGATAGCCGATACCAGCCTGTACGTTATAGGAGATGAGGTCTGAGAAGTCTGCTTCGCCAAGGGTGTACTGTGCACCGAGGGGCTGCACCTGTACGAACCAATGGGGATCAAAGACTTCGACCGTCTGGGGCTGCTGGGCCTGTGCAGAAGCACAGAGACCCAGAGCAACCAGTGTTGACATCAATATTCTTTTCAGTTTCATAGTCTATTTAGCAATTTTTACGGTTAGACATTGTGTGATACTCGCATTCGTTTACTTGACTTTGATGAGATACCTCTTGGCGCTAACATAGCCGCTGTAGTCCATAGCCTGGTAGCAAACGACGTAGGTATAACCACTCTTCAGGTTCAGATTGACTCGACGAGTCGTACCGGGCAGTACCTTGTTGAGTTCGCCGGTGTTGGCAGCGCTCACTACGCTTGCAGGAGCCTCAGTGCCATCTGCATTGTAAGCCTTTGTCACAGCCACCCACTTCTTGTATGCAGGAGCCAGGATTTCAGCAGTACGGTTGGTGAGGATGAGGGAGAGGTTGTCCTTCTTCACGCGTACGGCTTTCGTGCCGCTGGTGGTGAGGCGGTGCATCTGACCATCGTATGCAACAGCGAAGGGCTGCAACCAGTCACTAATGGTCATGTACGGAGCAAGCTTAGCGTTGACCTTGTCAAGATAGTCCTTCAGGTAGTCAACCAAGTTATCGACATAGCCGTCGAGAGAATAAGCATTCACGCGGTCAATCAGGTCGTTGATGCTGCCCAAATAGCCTCTGATGTATTCAAGCATAGGATTGATACCCTCAAGGCTGGCCTTCATCTCGTTGAACTTAGTCTGAATCAGCTTTGTCATCTCAGGATCTTCATACGAGAACTTAAGGTGAACAGTACGTGTTCCAACGGGAATCGTTACCTCATCAACGTCAACGGTTTGATCTTCTATGGTTATCGTCACAGGCATTTCGTCTGGCAGACCTTGTACATTTTCATGAACTGTTAAGCCTGTATTCGGGTCAACATATTCAAAGTAGAGATTGCTTAAGTCATCAAGAGGTATTGTCGTTTCAATGGTTTGTCCAGGAACGAGAACTTGCTTGAGCGGAACGGTAATTTCGCCGATGGGCACTTCAATGTCGTCATCGAACTGCACAGCAACTTTAAATCCGCTGAAGTCAACATCTTCCAGACTAATCTCTACAATTCGAGTTAAGTCGAATTTTTTAACGTCAAACTGGTCTGCTAAATGATTAGGCAGTTGCTTTTTAATTTTATCAGCGAACTTGTCAATTGCGCTCTCGATACGACCAAGGCCGGGAACGTGGTCATAGGCGAACTTGTCTTCTGCCAGGAAGCTGTAGCTGATGGGATGGATGGCAGTAGCAGCCACATTGTAAGCGGAATAGACAGCGTGATCACCCTCGGAGTCATTCCAAGGAGCCTTGATGCCATAAGCGGGCAGGATGTCGCTGGTAGCAGCCTTATAAACAGTCTTGGCAATGGTTCCAATAGCAATCTTGCTGGGAGTCTTGGCATTCTCCTTGACATCCTTGAAGATAGCCTTCAAATCATCAACACTGACGTTGAGCTTGGGAGCTGCCTTGTAGAAGCCCTCATGAATGGTAGCCTGAGCGCTGTAGAGATGATTCTCAACAGAACGTGTGTGGAAACCGAAGTACTTGGTCCAGTCTGCGGGCTGAAGCTTGCTGAGCGTAACCTGGGCGGCCTCGTCCTTGGTGTTCACAAGTTCGAATTGAACTCCAGTGAAGTCTTGATTAGCGGCACTGTTCACGGTCAGATAAATCGTACCGGCGTTGCCGTCCTTCCTGTTGTAGAATTGGTCTTCATTGAAATCTCTGTTCGTGCAGATGCCTACTTCTTCTGCAGTCAGATAAGTGCGGCCACGGGTGTAATCTTCTTCACCGGGATAGTAGTAATAGCTGGTGACAGCTGTCGGGAACTCATCGGTACCGGGCACGTTGTTGCCATAATAAGCAGCGAGGACGTTGCTCTCAATTCCGAAGGGCGTGTAGAATGTACCATAAATGGTGTTCATAGTACCCTGAACAATGATGCCAGTGATGAGGCTGTTGAGGCGGTCGTTGAGATTATCGACTCTACCTTCCAGCTCGTCAACTCTTGCGATGAGATCGTTGAGTTTTTCGTCGAGTTCTCCCACCTGGGTCTCAATATCGGTCAAGCGAGAATCCAGATCGTCAATGGCGTCTTCAGCTGCCTCCATGCGCTCTGTCAGGTCAGCAATCTTCACCTCGTTGGCACGGATGAGGTTTTCGGCAGCACTGATGCGCTCGCGGGTGTCGATGGCAAGGCTATCAATGCGATAGTTGAGCTGATCGCGGACGTCATCGAGTGCATCCATAGCGTCGTTGTAGAGGTCGTAAGCCAAGTCGCGTGCAGCTTCGATGCTGTCATGCAGGATGGAGCAGCGACGGTTGAGAGAGTCAAAGTCCTGATTGATGAGAGCCTCGAGTTCGGCATCCTTAGCTGCGAGTTCCTCATCCTTGGCAGCGAGCTCACTCAGCTTATTATAGATGTCAGTTTTTGCGGTCTCATATTCATCGCGGAGAGCCGTAACATTTTCCAGAGCGGTCTGGGCCTTGTAATAAGCAGCGCGAGCGGTGTCAGCCACTTCTTCCACACGTGTACCCAACTTTGTGACATCCTGACGCAGGGTAGTAACGGTGCTGTTCAGTGTGGTCACTGCGCTTTCCAGAGCCTCTACGCGAGGTTTGAGATTCTCAGCCAGTGCCTTGGCGGCATCGGCTGTAGCTTGAGCGGCGGCGGCATCGGCCTTGGCAGAATCTGCTGCAGCCTGAGCGGCCTCGGCAGCAGCCTGAGCGGCGGCGGCGTTGACTTTAGCGGTGTCAGCGGTGAGCTTAGCTAAATCAGCAGCCTTCTGTGCAGCATCAGCCTTCTGTGCAGCAGTAGCAGCATCGGCGATAGCCTGATTCGCTGTAGCCTGAGCATTCTGGGCAGCCGTCAGAGCCTGGTT
>JAEEGL015922976.1_pt1 | contig 11830 bp, 6 predicted proteins | sample 9134231 | NCBI WGS metagenome assembly JAEEGL01 (sample SAMN16246548, study PRJNA631951) | gut metagenome | biome: gut microbiome; feature: rumen; material: fiber-attached | host: Bos | place: Iran: Karaj | collected 2018-10 | reverse complement strand
ATTGTGAGCAAGAAGTGTTCAATTGGATCAGTCGCAACAAGCAGCTCAGCATCCGAACGAAAGTGAAAGACCTTGTAGAGTACTTCCGTGGCAACACATACGGCTGGTATGAGACTGCAACGCTCTGCATTCTTGCCAAGCTCTACAAGATGGACAAGATTTCTTTCCGTTCAAATGGAAGTCCTGTTGCAGATCGTGACCTCTACTTTAATATGACCAACAGTAACGCACAAGCAGTATTGCTCGTTGATATTGAGGAAACGATTTCTGCTTCACAAATAGCAAAATTGAAGGGGCTTTACAAAGAATTCTTCAATGATGAAAGTTGTGCTGCTCAGAGTGCCAAAGAAGTTCATCAGCAGTTCATAACCCGGCTCAATCAGGTTATCTCTGAGCTGCGAAGCATCAAGGATCAGAACGATTTTGAATTCACAAAGCCACTTGGACAAATCCTTCCTGAGTTCCAGCAGTTGGCAGGTTGCATATATCCTGCTCTTTACAACAAGACTGGTCAGATTGAAGCTGCCATCGACCGCAAGATTGAAGAAGCCGATGTTATCAGCGATTTCGTACTGGGCAATCAGTTCAATATCTTCAAGCGTATCGATACAACCAAGAGAGGTAATCAGGCCAACTTTAGCTATGTGCCTAGGGAACTTACCAAGACTCTCGATGAAATCTACGTGGCAAAGGAGCCATGGAAACTGATGACCAAGGCAAAGGAAACACTTGATGCCGTCAGCACAGAGATTCAGACCCGTCAAAAAAACGAACGTGATGCCATTATATCTACGATAGAAGCCAAATTGGCTACGCTCACGTCCCTCTCAGCTTACGCAACTCTCGAAGTATCACAGCAGAGTCAGGTAACAGCTATGTTTGCCGCTTTGAAGGCAAATGCTCAGAGCGAACGCTTCATTGGTAATCTCATTGCCATGAATAGCGATGTTACCAACGCATACGACCGTTGCCTGAAATCCATCAATGATTGGGTAGAGGCTGCGGCAGAAGCAGAGCGTCAACGTCAGGCAAATGCCGCAGGGGGTAATGCTGCTACTCCCTCAGCACGTCCTGTCAAGACTTTTGTTAATAAACAGAGTGCAATGAATGTTCAGTTCTCAAAGAACGTACTTGAAACCAAGGAGGATGTAGAAGCATACATAGAAGCACTTAAAGCACGTCTTCTTGGCTTCATCGACCAGAACAAGAACATCATGCTTCACTAATTTTATAACGATAGATCATAGATATGGCAACAAATACATCAGTATTGAAGACCTTCGCACAACAGACACGTGCAAAGCTCATATCGCTCATCACTACCAAGATGCAGTTCGTTCTTAATGGCGATACGGCAGAACTTCGTGGTTATGAACGTGAGATTAATGAACTGCGTAAGCAGATAGCCGAGAAGACAGAGAAGATTGTCATTGAGGAAGTGGCCTACACCTGGTTCAACCGTGTGATGGCACTCCGTTTCATGGATGCCAACGGCTATAATGCCCCCATGGTGGTAACTCCCGCTGAGGGACAGATACGTCCTGAGATTCTTCAGGATGCCATGGGCGGCAGCATCGATGATGCGCTGATGTTGACGGCTGAAGAAAAGGTCTTGCCTGAAGCAAAGCTCTACCGCAAACTCCTTGTAGCTGTTTGCAACAAGCAAATGTCTCAACCAATGCCATTCCTCTTTGAACATATCAGCGACTACACGGAGTTGCTTTTGCCCGATGACCTTCTCTCGGATCAGAGCTTTGTCACAGACATTCGTCGTGGCATGACCGATGAAGATTGCCAGAACGTGGAACTGATGGGCTGGCTCTATCAGTTCTATATCACCGATCGTAAGGCTGATGCCGAAACCAAGAAGTCTAAGAAAGGTGGTTTGAAAAGTGACGAGCAGGCTGCAGCCACACAGCTCTTCACGCCTCACTGGATTGTCCGCTATATGGTGGAGAACAGCCTCGGTCGTATTTGGATGACACTCCATCGTGACATCCACCTGATTGATTCCATGCCTTACTATATACCCGCGCCTGAAGGTCAGACAGATACTATTCCCGAAGATATACATTCTGCCAAGGACATCCGTTTCCTCGACCCTTGCATGGGTAGTGGTCATATCCTCGTCTATGCTTTCGACCTCTTCACGAAGATGTATGAGGAGGAAGGAGAACAGGCGAAAGACATCCCGACCCTTATTCTCGAAAATAACCTCTTTGGTATTGACATCGATCGCCGTTGCCACCAGTTGGCCAGTTTCGCACTGACCATGAAGGCACGTGCCTATCATCGTCGTTATCTACGTAATACAGTCAATCCAAACGTTATATCTCTTGAAAAGATAGACCACGATACGATTGACTCTGCTGGTGCATGGGGCAAGAAATCACTAATGTGGCAGTTCGAGAATATCGACACGATTGGTTCACTTCTGAAGGTGACACCAGAAGAATGTGCAGCAATACAAGTAGAAGAGAATAGTCTGTTCGGCATCAAGCAGAAGTTACTGAAAAAACAGGCAGAATATCTATCTGGTAAATACCATTGTGTGGTAACGAATCCACCATACCTTGGAAAAGGATTTGGAGATGAATTAAAGACATATTTGTGGGAATACTTTCCAAATTCGAAGTCTGACACAATGGCCACCTTCATGGAACGCTGTTTTATGTATTCGTCTGCTCATGGCAAGATTGGTATGATTAACATGCAAAGTTGGATGTCTATTTCTTCATACGACAAACTCCGTGCAGATATACTTAAGAATTACAAAATTGACAGTCTACTACATCTTGGAGCAAGGGCGTTTGATGAAATCGGTGGCGAAGTTGTACAATGTGCGTCATTCGTTTTTGCCAACCATAAGCCTACAACATCAGTCTACTTTCGACTTATAGAAGGAGGTAACAGTAATGAAAAAGAACAGATGTTCTTGAACCACGCAAATTGTTTTGACAATGTCAGCCAAGTAAAGATTTACAACATTCCGGACCACGTTATTGGATATTGGGCAAGCGATAATCTGCTAACAATTTTTGAGAACTACGATTTGTCTCATTATGCGGAAACTCGACTTGGTATGGCTACAGCAGATAATAATAAATTTTTAAGGCAAACATGGGAAGTCTCGAAGGACAACATCTTTGATAATTGTAAATCCACAGACGATTCCTTGAGTAGTAATTTATGTTGGTATCCATATGCAAAGGGTGGAGAGAATCGGAAATGGTACGGAAACAACGACTATCTCGTAAATTGGTATCAAAATGGTAGAGAAATACAAAACTTCAAGGATGATAATGGAAAAGTCCGCTCTCATAACTATAACCTTGATTACATTTTTAAAAAAGGAATTACTTGGAATGCTCTGTCATCGGGAAATACAAGTTTTAGAATAATGGATAATTCATTGTTTGATAACGCTGGTAGTTCTCTATTTTGTAAAGATGATGATCATTATTATTATTTAATTGGTTTTTTGAATTCAGTTCTACCAACAGCTATACTTCCTATTTTCAATCAGGGTTATAATTATCAGCCAGGTATAATTTCAAAACTACCAATAATACTTCAAACAGAAGACAAGAAAGGTATCGAAGAAATTGTAAAACAATCAATATACATCTCAAAACATGATTGGGACTCACACGAAACCTCATGGAACTTCCTGCGCAATCCCATCTGGGAACAACAATTAGAGTCTATACTCTATGATATGAAGGAGCGTAGTGTACTTTCAGAGGATGCTGCCATTGATGATATTGGACAATTCAATCGGCCAGATTTGCTACTGCCTTTGGAGATTCTTGTTGATAACTACAAGTCTGAATGGGAAGGTCATTTCCACACCCTTCACCATAACGAAGAAGAACTCAATCGCAAGTTCATTGAAATCTATGGTTTGCAGGATGAATTGACTCCAGATGTTCCATTAGGCGAGATTACTATTTTGCAGAATGGCGAGATAAGCATTGAAGACAACAAGATTGTCTGGCACGATGATGTTATCATCAAGCAGTTCATCAGCTATCTCGTGGGCTGCCTAATGGGACGCTACTCCATTGATAAGCCTGGACTCATCATCGCCAGTCAGGGGCAGAAGTTAGCTGACCTCAACCTGCCGGCACATACCATTGAGATAGACGATGATGGCATTATTCCTGTTATAATGGAAGAGGACTTCTTTGCAGACGATCTCACACAGCGTATAGAGACTGCTGTGAAGACGCTGTTTGGTGAACGAAATTTCTACGAGAACATGAAGTATATCAAGGCTGCCCTTGGCATGAATCTACGTGACTACCTCTATAAGAACTATTATGTTGACCATCAGCAGATGTACAGCGTAAAGGGAGCCAAGCGTCCTATTTACTGGCTCTTTAGTAGTCAGATGGGCGAGAAGAAAAAGAAAGGCCACTTCAAAGCTCTTGTCTATATGCATCGTCTGGAGTCTGACACTCTGTCGAAACTTCATGCAGACTATGTTCATCCATACCTCACCAAGGTTGAGCAGCAACTGCGTGAAGCCGAGGACAATGCTACACGCGATGACCTTAGTCAGACACAGCACAACAAAGCCATAAAACTGGCAGAGGAACTGAAGGAGAAAGTTCGCGAAGTGAAAGCCTTCGAGACCCAACTGGTGGAGATGGCCAGTGCTCGTATCACCATCGACCTCGATGATGGAGTAAAGGCAAATTACCCGAAGTTCTATCCACTCGTGGAGCCAATTAAAGGACTTGATTCAAAAGACGAATAATAAGCAATGGCAGATTCAACTCAACAAAAGATACAGCAGGTTCTAAGCGACCTCATTGACAGGTACGGACTCGTATTCTGGTATGACGAAGGCGGACACATGCAGTTTTTTGCAGACTCGCTCGACATACCAGGGGTGGAGGTGCTGACTTTGCAGAACAACGCTTTCTCCCTGAAATATCGCATATTGAAAGGAGAAAAGCCAGAACGAGGCTTAATAGTCTATAGTCCAGAGGCGAAGCCCGAAGATGAAGACAACTGGCTTCTTGACCTTCAGATGATGGCAGCACCATTCTCTGCTGACATGGGTTCGCTCTATGCAGCTGAGTGTGGCATACCACTGGAGCTGAAAGAAAAGGTAGTTGACAGACACTTGGAATTCTTCAAGAATGCAGACAACCGCAAACGGCTGACCAAACGGCTACGCTCCAATATGGATGTTGACGATATGGTGAAGCAGATGCAAGCTGTTGTCTGTAAGACTGAACCTACCTATGACCAACTGACGCTTGCCCTTGCAAACGAATGCTTTGTTGACAGTTCGGATATGTTCGAAAAGCTAACGAAATACAACCTTATTGATTCGTACTGGCAAGAGGCGAAACTAACTTTTGGTTATGACAAACGACATCAGATAAAAGACCTGCTCATTGTGCTCTTCAATGATGATATGAACCGCTATTTTGAGGGTAGCACACTCCATAATGAGGCACATATCTTTATGCGTGACTGGCGTGATAGCCGTCAATATGGGGAACTCTACAAGCAATGGGCAGAGAGATTGGAGGTCGAACTTGGCATCTATAATCTGATTAAGGGTTATGACATTAACCAACTTGTGATGGTGGAGACCTTCCCTTGTGTTGACAAGATTATTGCCATGTATCTTCAGAATGAGGTTCTTGAAAGCACTATGCCTGTAGAGAAGATGGAATCTATCGTAGACGAACGTGAGCATAAGATCTTCTTCTCTGTGGCTGCCCACACTATCAAGGCACTTTTAGAGGCACGCCGTATGACGGAAGACATCGACCAGAAGATGCAGAAAGGACACCTTCACATCAATTCTGCAGAAGATGGGTTCCAGATGTATCAACGTGAACTCTACACCGTTGACATGCACTACCGTCATTACTTCCGAGAGGAACGGCTTTCGGAAAGTAAGAACCTTCTGGCAGATGTAACCAAGATGGTGGAACGCAAGTACACCAACAGTTACCTGATGGAACTTGCTAAGAAGTGGCAACCACTGGTTGATAGCATGGCACAATGGCGAATCGATAATGTAATGTCGCAGCGTTTGTTCTTTGAGTATCATGTTGCACCATACATAAGGAAGGGGAACAAACTATTTGTCATCATCAGCGATGCACTCCGCTATGAGACCATGGTAGAAATGGAACAGCGCATTGCGCAGATGAGTCGCATGGTAACTACAATGAAACCAGCCTTGTTAAGTACTCTGCCTTCATATACCCAGTTGGGTATGGCTGCATTATTGCCCAATAGAGAACTTTCATACGAGAAACAGCAGGATGAAGTTTTTGCAGACGGCATCAGTACGAAGGGTACAGATAATCGCAAGAAGGTTCTCTCTACACGAGTGCCTTTGAGCCTTGCCATCTCGTCAAAAGAATTCTTAGATATAACTTCTCCCAAGACCTATTTCCGAGACTTCGACCTTATCTACATCTACAGCAATAAGATAGACTTTGTTGGTGATAAGCGAGAAACGGAGAAAGAGGTATTCAAGGCTACGGAAGAAGAGTTTGACAACATCGTCAAAATTGTGGAGCTGATTCGCAACGGTAACGGTTCGAATATTCTGATAACCTCTGATCACGGATATCTATATCAAAATGAAGAGTTGAACGAGAGCGAGTTTACAGACTTTAAAGTAATGGGTGATGTAATAACAGACACTCGCCGTTTTATCATCGGCAATAATCTTCAACCCGGTTCTGCAGTCAAGACATGGGACAGCAAAGACGTGGGACTGAAGGAAGGACGGCAGGTGCAGATAGCCAAGGGCATGATTAGGATGCGAAAACAAGGCAGTGGCAGCAGATTTGTACATGGTGGATCTATGCTGCAAGAGATTGTTGTACCTGTACTCCATGTGAACATCAAGAAGGTCGCAGATATCAGTCAAGTGGATGTAGACATACTCAATAAGCGTGCCCAACTTACCACGAACAACCAGACTATCAGTTTCTTCCAGAGCGAAGCCGTAACGGAAAAAGTGAAGGGCTTGACACTACGTTTGGGATTCTATGATGCAGAGGGCAACCTCATTTCTGATTCACTAACCATGGTGTTCGACAGCGATAGTAGCGATACAACGCAAAGAGAGCAACGGCACGTTTTTGTATTCAAGAATCAATTGTCAAGACTCAACGGACAAGAGGTTACGCTGAGAATGGAACGCCAGGTGTCTGGAACGGAGCAATTCGTAGCATACAAAGAGTTTCCTTACAAAGTAAAGGTCATGTTCCAAGCAGAATTTTAAACATCAATGAAGCATGGAAGAATTAGATAGAAAGTTAAATGAATACTATGGTGGCAAGGTTGTACGCAAAGACCTCACCAAGAGCATAAAGGAAGGTGCCAATGTGCCAAGTTATGTATTGGAATACCTTCTTGGAATGTACTGTGCTACAGACAATGAAGAAGACATTGAGAATGGTGTGGCCATGGTAAAGCATGTCCTTGCCGACAACTTTGTACGTCCTGATGAATCTGAAAAGATAAAATCGAAGATTCGTGAGCGTGGACATTACAAGATTATCGACAAGGTATCTGCCAAGTTGAATGAGAAAACTGATTCATACGTTGGCCAGATCTTCAACATTAACATCAACGGTATCCATATTGATGATAGCTATATCAAGAACTACGAGAAACTACTGTGTGGCGGTATCTGGTGTATCATTGATATGGAATATAGTTATGACGAGAACGAGAAAGGTTCGCCTTTCCGCGTTTTGTCTCTGAAGCCTATCCAGATGCCTGCAACTGATATTGAGGAATATATAGACAACCGCAAAAACTTCACCCTCGATGAGTGGATTGAGGTTATCTGTCGCAGTGTAGGCATGGAGCCTAATAACCTTGACCCCCAGACTCGCTGGCATCTTGTAGCTCGCATGATTCCGTTCGTAGAGAATAACTACAACATCTGTGAACTTGGTCCTCGTGGAACTGGTAAATCGTATGTTTATGATGAGTTGTCGCCATATTCCATTCTAATATCGGGAGGCCAAACAACAGTTGCCAATTTGTTCTATAACATGGGCAGGCATACAGTCGGACTTGTTGGTACATGGGATGTAGTTGCTTTCGATGAGGTGGCAGGCATCAACATGAAGGATAAGGACGGTATTCAGATAATGAAAGGCTATATGGCAAATGGCTCATTCAGCCGAGGGAAAGAAAGCATCAATGCAAATGCCTCTATGGTATTCGTCGGAAATATCAATGGCAGTATTGAGAATCTGGTGAAGGTAAGTCACTTGCTCTCACCGTTTCCAAAGGAAATGATTGATACGGCTTTTTTTGACCGTTTCCACCACTATCTGCCAGGATGGGAGATTCCGAAGATGCGTCCAGAGTACTTCACGGATGCTTTTGGCTTTATCTCAGACTACTTCTCGGAGTGTCTTCGTGAAATGCGTAAGCGCAGTTTCAGCGATGCCATTCAGAAGTATTTTCGATTGGGTAAAGATTTGAACCAGCGCGACACCATCGCTGTAAAGAAAACTGTCAGTGGTCTGTTAAAACTGCTTTTCCCAGACGAGAACTATGGCAAAGAAGACGTACGAATGTGCTTAGAGTATGCTCTTGTTGGTCGCCGACGTATTAAGGAACAGCTCAAAAAGATTGGTGGATTGGAGTTCTATGACGTACATTTCAGTTACATCGATCTTGAAGATGGTGAGGAAAGGTATGTCAGCACACCAGAGAATGGTGGCTCTACGCTGATTCCTGAGGGAGAACTGCAAGCAGGTTCCCTCTACAGCATTGCTCACCAGCCTGGTGATGGACATCTGGGCTTGGTACGTCTTGATTTGCAGGTTATGCCAGGAACTGGAAAGTTCACACATACGGGTTTCGGCAGCGGCAGTGCTATCAGCGACGAATTGAAGGAGGCTGTCAACTATTGCCGCTCTAATCTTAGTCGTATCTCTCAGAGTGCAAGATATGCAGAGAGTGAAATGCACATGAAGGCTACAGACATACACGGTATTGGAACTTTGGAAGGATTAGAGCTTGGCGTATTTATTTCCCTTGTGTCAGGTCTTACCCAACGACCTGTTCAACCACAGATGTGTGTACTTGGGTCAATGAGTATTGGCGGTACTATCATACCGACCAGTGACCTTGCAGGAGCATTGCAGATAGCTGCGGATGCCGGAGCAAAGCGTATTCTCATTCCTGTAGCAGACATGATGCAATATTCCAAAGTCCCTGCTGACCTTATCTCAAAATTCAGTTTGGAGGTTTATTCAGACCCAGTTGACGCAGCATTTAAAGCTTTAGGTATTAAATAGATTCGAATAATTATGAAAAAGACTATTAATGTAAATTTAAAAGGCGAGAATGTCAATTGCAAAGGAAAATATAACTGTGAGACAAAGAAGCTCACCATTTTGGCTGGCAGCGTTATAAGAAAGAAAGTTTCTCCCAATTTTATGTATAACGCCAAGCGACTTTCTCAAATACAGGATTATTGTTCAGAACAGGGAAATAGCTATATTCTTGTTAAGGATGCGATATTTGAAACGCCATCAGCCGCAGCTAAATTTAGTCTGGGATATGAGGTGAATGGACCTGTTTATTGGAAAACAGATGAAAATATAAAATTGAAAGAATGCATCCAGAAATTAAACAAGTAGAGATGCATCATATAACAAAAAACTGAATAATATGGAATATGGAATTGTTTATTTGCTAACCAATCCTGTTATGCCTGGCCTTGTAAAAATAGGTATGACAGCGCAAGAGGATATAGACAAAAGAATGAAAGAGCTCTATACTACGGGAGTCCCTGTGCCCTTTGAGTGCCAGTTTGCCTGCCGAGTTAAGAAATCTGACTGTGTAAAAATTGAGAAGGCTCTTCATACGGCTTTCGAACCTCAACGTATAAATGCTAATCGTGAATTTTTCCGTATTCAGGTTAATCAAGCTAAAGCAATTCTTGAACTTTTCCATCATACAGATGTGACAGAAGAAGTTACTGATGAAATTCAAAATGATTTAACTGACGATGACAAAGCGGCATCGGCCAAGGCTCAGCCACATCGTCCTGCCTTAAATTTTTATGAGATGGGAATGCAGAAAGGTGATGTCCTAACTTGGAAAGATGACCCGGATATTTCGGTAACAATAATATCTGAACGAAAGGTGAGTTATAATGGTGAAGAAACATCAATAAGTTCACTTTCAGCTCAATTAAAAGGCTATAAATCTAAGCATATATCTCCAGGTACTCATTGGCTATTCAAAGAAAAATTGCTGAGTGACATCTATGATGAAACCTATCCTTTTGAGGATTAAAAAGTAGCTTTCTGTTATTCTTTAAAAGGTATTAATGCTCACAAACGAACATTGATCTATGGCAAAAAAGGAACCTAAAAATACTAAAGAGGATTCCCAACGAGGTAGTGAAATCGAGCTTATCAGTGGGGTTACTGCACGAAAATATCTTAAGTGTAGTAAAGCAGAGTTTGAGAGTCTTGTCGATCAGGGCATCATTGAAGCATATCGTGATGAGTATAGACGATGGAGGGTGTCGAAACAAAGCATTCTTTACTATGTTCAAAGGTCTCAATCTTCTCAGATAACTCGTCTAATCGTAAACGAGGAACACTATGAAGAAGTGATTCAGCGCATCTGTTCAGCCGAGTCGTCAATAAGAATAATGACGGCTAACTTCAAGCGTTTTCGCCTAAAACCAACAGCTAACCAAGGTAAAAACTACAATGACGGAACTCCATTCATTGTATTTCTTATGCAAAAGGCTGTACAGGGAGTATCTGTTCAGATATTATGTTCTATGCCATCACAATCCTTTACTGAAGAATGGGAAGAGTGTTATCATCAGATGGATGATCCAGAACTATTTGAATATATGTTTTGCATAAGAAATCATGCTAAGGTAATCATTATTGATGACAAGTTGGCCTATGTTGGATCGGCCAATGTAACATCAGCAGGTCTTGGGCAAGGACACATTTCTCCAGGAAACTTTGAGGCTGGTATTTTGACGGAAAATATAGAATTGGTGTCGGCTGTAAATGATTTCTTCTCGATGGTTTGGGATGAAAACAGATGTGGTAATTGTCATAGAGCAAGTCAGTGCACCGAATAGGTGTATCAACAAGATTATTACAATATTAAAAAACATTTGGATAATTGCAGAAAAAAAGTAAAAGCGAAGCAGCATGACAGGAATTTGCAGTTATAAAGATTTAGCATACTATTGCTATTGGGATCAGAAGTTTGGTTATAGAGACCGAGGGTGGTACATCTTAATTCTTGGCCATTTAAACCCGTATCAAGAGTCGCCTGCCTTAAAGTTAATTCTCGACCAATATACCTACTTAAATAGGTTGACAAAAGATGTTCGGTATTTCATGCCAGGATTTCTGATTGGAGAAAATGGTATTATCGCATCAAGAAAATACAGACACTTCGATAAATTTAATTTTGATGAGGTCGGATTTCTTGATACCGTTGAATGGCTTGAAGGCTCATCTAACTATGAATATAGTGAAGATACGGAGATGATTCTTCTTCCATATCATATTATTGATCAAGAAAGACATGAACCTATTTGCGATTTTGAACATCTACTGAGTTATAACCTTGACACACTATTGAAGGATGGCATTAACCTACATAAGTTTATAAAAGAGGCTGTCAAGGTTGTACAACAAAACATGACGTACGATGAAACCAGAAGACTAATGGATGGCGTTCTTGAAAACGTCAAAAATTTGAAAAGTCATAAGGTGTTTATTGCAGGGGCAAAAGCCCTGGATAGAGAAAGAGATGGCATACGTTCTGT
>JAEEGL014431287.1_pt1 | contig 11830 bp, 7 predicted proteins | sample 9134231 | NCBI WGS metagenome assembly JAEEGL01 (sample SAMN16246548, study PRJNA631951) | gut metagenome | biome: gut microbiome; feature: rumen; material: fiber-attached | host: Bos | place: Iran: Karaj | collected 2018-10 | reverse complement strand
GGTACCGGCGGGGGTGAATCCGCTCAGACCTACGTTGTCACCGTTCTTTACAAAACGTGCTGCCTCGGCAGCTGTGATTCTCTTGAAAGCCATTATGATATGTTTTTAACTTGTTTGACGCGGAAGTAACTAAAAACGGCGCAAAATTAACCATAACCTTAAATAAAAACAAGAGAGCGTCCCGGTAATTCCGTGTGTGACGGAAAATGACTACTTTTGCAACCGCTTATCACAAAGGAATATGGAAGAGAGCACAAAGAAACTTTTCATTGAGACATACGGCTGCCAGATGAACGTGGCCGACAGTGAGGTTATCGCATCGATAATGCGCATGGCCGGTTATGAGCCTACTGACAATATTGATGAGGCCGATGCCATATTCCTGAACACCTGCTCCATACGTGAGAACGCAGAGCAGAAGATATGGAACCGCCTGGAGGCCCTGTATGCCATGAAAAAGAAGAAAAACCGCCTTTTCATCGGTGTAATGGGCTGCATGGCAGAGCGTACCAAGGAGGATCTTACGGACAACCATCACGTGGATGTGGTGTGCGGTCCGGATGCCTATCTGTCACTTCCTGACCTTATGGCTCAGGTTGAGGCAGGCCATAAGGCAATGGATGTGGAACTCTCTACAACCGAGACTTACCGTGACATAATTCCGGAGCGTATCTGCGGCAACCGCATAAGCGGATTCGTATCCATAATGCGCGGCTGCAATAATTTCTGCCACTACTGCATTGTCCCCTATACCCGCGGACGTGAGCGCAGCCGTGATCCGCAGAGCATCCTCAATGAGGTTCTTGACCTTAAGAAAAAAGGTTACAAAGAGGTGACTCTCCTGGGCCAGAACGTGAACTCATACAAGTTTGAGAATGACGGTTCAACCGTAGGTTTCCCGCAGTTGCTGCGTATGGTTGCCCAGGCTGTTCCTGATATGAGGGTTAGGTTCACCACATCACATCCCAAGGATATGAGTGATGAGACGCTGCACGTAATTGCCGATGTTCCCAATATCTGCCGTCACATACATCTGCCCGTCCAGAGCGGCAGTTCCCGCATACTCAAGCTGATGAACCGTAAATATACCCGTGAGTGGTATCTTGAGCGTGTAGATGCAATCAAACGCATCATCCCTGATTGCGGTCTTACAACCGATATGTTCACCGGTTATCACTCAGAGACAGAGGAGGATCACCAGGAGAGCCTGTCGCTCATGCGCCTGTGCCGATATGACGCCTCATTCATGTTCCGCTACTCGGAGCGTCCGGGTACATATGCCAGCAAGCATCTGCCCGATGATGTACCTGAGGATGTCAAGATCCGCCGTCTGAATGAGATGATCGCATTGCAGAACGAACTCTCGCTGGAGCGTAACCGCGAGTGTATTGGCAAGGAGTATGAGGTCCTGGCCGAGGGCTACTCAAAACGTTCCCGCCAGCAGCTCTACGGCCGCACTGAGCAGAACCGTACCGTAGTATTTGACAAGGGCAGTCACCGCCCGGGAGATTTCCTTACAGTTCGCATTACTGACGCTACGTCAGCCACACTTCTGGGTACCGAGGTCTAATCCTTCCTGTACCTGGCAATCAGTTCCAGGATCTCCTCACCATACTGTTTCCATTTGGCGGGTCCGAATCCGTTTACTGCCAGCAGCTCCTCCTTTGTGGTGGGGCAGGTATCGGCTATCTCCAGCAGAGTGCGTTGCGTGAGCACCCAGTATGCCCGGATGTTCTGTGCCATGTACTGCTCGGTTCGCCACTCGGTAAGCGGCACAATCAGCTCCGGATGGCGGTTGCCGGCATATATCTGTGAAATGTCAGGCTTTTCTTTCTTCTCTTTCTCCTTCTCCTTCTCCTTCTCCTTACGTTTCTTACCTCCCTTACCGTCATTGAGGACTATCTCGTTTCTTGTATTGAGATACATCTCTATGCTGAATCCGCTCTCAGCAATCTTTTTCATGCATTCAATGAACAGGGTAAGCTGTGGCAGCAGCTCGGCCGATGCATCGGAGAGGTTTTTCTGCACATCCTTGTTGTCTGCCGATACCGACATGGCAGGTACCGTGACGGATGCCACATCGGCCAGTATGGGTAGGAAATAGCCCGATGCCTTGGATATCCTCTCATTAAGGTAATCCCGATTGTCCGCCCCTATCCTGTCCAGTTCAGCCCTGAACTTTACTGCCACCTCCTCCATGTCGCGTATCTTGCATCGGCACTCCTCCATCCTGGCGGTCTGTTCGGGATAGGTGCTCTTGAGGTCCTTCTGGAATATTCCGCCGGCCCATCCCGACAGCCTAACAAGCTCCCCGAAACTGAAACACTCCTTAAGTATCGTCATATAGTACTCCTTTCGGGATGATTCCAGTTGCCTCTCCATCTCACTTACCGGCATGAAATCGTCATGGAACTGCGATACGTCCGCATTGTTGTATAGACACGACTGTGATATGGGGCTGCTTAGAACAATACCTTCAAGTGTGCGGCAACGTGAAAGAGCCACGTAGACCTGCCCAAAACTGAATGCCGATGCCGCGTCAATTATGACATGGTCAAATGTGAGTCCCTGGCTTTTGTGTATTGTCACTGCCCATGCTGCGCGCAGGGGATATTGTATGAACGTACCTTCAACCTTAGGTACTATCTCCTTGGACTCCTTATCAATTTCATATTGGATGTTCTCCCATTTTTCACGCGGAACCTGTATCTCATCTCCGTTCTCATCCGTTACGGTAATGCCGTTTTCATCGTCAATTTCAGTGATTGTGGCAATCTTTCCGTTGTAGTACCGGCCCTCCCTTGAGTCATTCCTCAGGAACATCACCTGAGCGCCCTCCTTAAGCTGTAGGGTCTTTTCGGCAGGGAGCGAGTTCTCGGGGAACGTCCCTTCTATATCAGCATAGAATATGTGCAGCCTTGACTTGAGCGCGCTCATTTTCTGCTGGTTTATGTTATCCGCCTGTCGGTTATGGGTGGTGAGCCTGATCCATTTGCTTCCAGCCGGTGCTGCTGAGTCATCGGGGTCAAACATAGGATCGAACCTGCTGTTGAGTTCTCGGTATGTGGCGTTGTCCATCACTCCGCCGCGGATGCTGTTCAGGATATTCAGGAACGCGGTATCTGACTGCCTGTAGACTGTCTGCAACTCTATTGTCACATACTGCAGACGTCTGAACACCTTGGAGTGAAAGAAAAACGGTGACGGATACACCTTCTTGAGCCATGGCTCCTCTTGCTCCGTAACTACAGGAGGGAGCTGATGCGCATCGCCTATCATAAGAACCTGCACTCCTCCGAACGGGTTGTCATTACGCCTGTACTTGCGCATAGCGGCGTCAACCGCGTCCAGAAGGTCGGCCCTAACCATTGATATCTCATCTATTATCAGCAGGTCTAGAGTCTTGATGATCTTGAGTTTCTCCTTACGCAGTTGTCTGTGTGATTCGGGCATCTGGTACTCGGTGACCAGCTCCTTGACATCGGGCAGATAGGGACACAGAGGCAACTGGAAGAATGAGTGGATTGTCACTCCACCGGCATTGATGGCTGCGACACCGGTAGGCGCCAGCACGACACAGCGTTTAGGTGTGTTTTCAACTATATACTTCAGGAAGGTTGTCTTACCGGTCCCGGCCCTACCGGTTAGAAAGACTGATATTCCAGTCTGGGAAATGTAATTTTCGGCCAGTTCAAACAAGTTATCTTTTTTCATAGTAATAATGAGTACTGTTCAGAAGCAAATGTATGAATAAAAACGCTATAAATGCCAGTCATGACCACATAACTTATAAAGTACCGCGCGCGAGCAAGTTAAAATGTGTTAATCATATTGCGGATATAAAAAGTGGGAGTATCTTTGCGGTGTATTAGTGACTTAATACACCGATATTGACAAAGAAAACAACACTTTAAACAAGAACGATTATGATTAAGATCAGTAATCTTGCTTTCAGTTATGACAGCGTCGTTGTACTGAAAGACATCTCCTTGGATTTGCAGGAGGGCCGCATCTACGGTCTTCTGGGTGAGAACGGAGTGGGCAAGACAACTTTGCTTACGCTCCTGTCCGGTCTTAAGAGACCTGAGAGCGGAACTATTGACGTAGACGGTCAGAATCCGTTTGACCGCAAGCCTTCATTCCTCTCCAACATCTATTATCTGCCCGATGAGGTTGCAGCTCCCCATCGTAAGGCACTGGATTTTGCGCGTGACCACGGACAGTATTGGGAGAATTTCAGCATCTCCAAGTTCTCGGAGATAATGAAGATATTTGATACCGATGAGGAGTTCCGTATGGACCAGATGTCATACGGTCAGCTCAAGAAGACTTACATCAGTTTTGCGCTGGCCTGCAACACCCGTTACCTCTTTATGGATGAGCCCACCAACGGACTGGACATCCCCTCCAAGGCTCAGTTCCGTAAGGCTGTATCCAAGTACACTTCCTGTGAGTCCACGCTGCTCATCTCAACCCATCAGGCACGTGACCTGGAGGCAATCATCGACCCCATCATCATCCTGGACCGCAGGGATGTACTGCTTAACGCAACACTCGATGAAATCGCCCAAAAACTCTATTTTGACTATTCATCCGAAGTCAATCCCACATCTCTCTACTCCGAGATGGTACCGGGCGGCAACATTCAGGTAATACCCAATGTTGACGGCCTTGAGAGCAAGGTCAATATTGAGGCCCTGTTCAATGCAGTGCTGCAGCACAAGAAAGAGATTAAGGCTATGTTTAACAAGTAATGGATAGTGGCTATGAAAAATGATGTTTTCAATTTTAACCGTTTTGGTCGTTACCTTGTAACTGACACAAAGAATGCCATCAACAGATACGGCATATCATTACTTGTGCTGGCCGCATTCAGTTTTGCAGGATACCTGCTGGCAGGCCTTTTCTCATCAGTTGTAAACGGAAGCTGGTACAGCATGCCTGTTGCCGGACGAGTTACAATATTCCTTTTTGTTACAACCATAGTGCTGGCTATGGGACCGGCCAAGATGTTCGGTTTCATTACCGATAAGAAAGAGGGATCGGATTTCCTTATGCTGCCGGCATCTCCGTTGGAGAAGACCATTTCAATGGTCATTATCAGCTGCATTTTTATGCCTTTGGCTTTCTTTGCCGTATACCTGTCACTGGATATGGTGTTGTGCATGATTGACATCAATTGCGGAGATTCACTGGTAGTCTCAATCCATGAATTCAGATATGACAGTGTGGCACAGGTGGCTAGAAGCATGCAGTCCGATGAGAGTTTTGTATTGACCCGTCCCGCCGTAATGTGCGATGACGTAGCTCAGTTTGTATTGATATTCCTTCTGGGCGCATTGCTGTTCAAGACTTCAAAGACCGCCAAGACTATCGGTTGCATGATCCTTCTCTCTGTGGTATTGGTCATGATTGCCATACCTTTGTTGACATCGGGAGCCTTTGACGTGCTTAAGGAGGCAATAGTTAACGGTATGACCCCTGATGAGATGTTGTCGGAGTTTCCTGTCATGGCATGGATTACCAGACATCCGTTACTGACAGATTTCATTTCTGACACTATTGTGAACGTTATCCTGTTCCTGCTTATATGGTTGAGGGTAAAAAGGATTAAACACTAAAATAAGATTATCATGGAATTCAGTCAAAACAAACCGATTTATCTGCAGATTGCCGATGGAATCAATGAAAAGATTCTGAGCGGCGAGATCAGAGAGGGAGACAGGATACTGTCTGTTCGAGAACTGGGCGGCGAGCTGGGTGTAAACCCCAATACCGCCATGCGCAGTTATGAAAAACTTACTATGGATGGAATTATCTACAATCAGCGAGGCATAGGATATTTTGTTTCAGAAGGCGCCAAGGCCATAGCCCTGGAAAAGATGCGCACCGATTTCCTGGAGAACGAGCTCCCGCAGATCCTGCGCAAGATGCGTCTTCTTGAACTCAAAGCCGAGGACATCCTTAAGTAATCTCACACAGATATTATAACCAACGCAGAAACCGCAGTTTTTTTTCGCGATTTCTGCGTTTTCTGCTTGAGGTTTTTTGTATCTTCGTCACAAAAGACAATTGATATGGGTAGATCATTCAAAGGAGGTATCCGCCTAAACCGCAGGAGCATGACGGATATTATCACGGATTGGTTCCGTGACAACCAGGACAGCAGTATAAGCGTAAAGAGACTCTATGATGAGCTCAAGCTCAAGACTCATCCCATGCGCAGCATGTGTCTGGATATAGTACTGGATCTTGTTGAGGACGGATTCCTCAAGGAGAAAGACGGTCAGTTCAGCCTCATGCAGAAAAGCAAGTTCGTGGAGGGTGTGCTGCAGCGCCGTGTGGGTGGCAAGAACTTCCTTGTGCCCGATGGCGGCGGTGATCCCATATTCGTGGCTGAGCGCAACTCGGCCGGTGCGGTGAACGGTGACCGCGTACGTATAGTGCTGTTTGCCCAGCGTCCGCATACCGGACCTGAGGGTGAGGTTACCGAGATCCTTAAACGCGCCAAGGATACGTTTGTAGGTACGCTTCAGGTAAAGGGCAAGTTCGCCTATCTGGTTACTCCTGACAAGTCTGACCGTGACATATTCATTCCGCTCTCCAGCCTCAAGAAAGGCCGTGACGGTGAGAAAGCCGTGGTAAAGGTTGTTGAATGGCCCGATACCCCTGACCGCAATCCGGTTGGTAAGGTCATTGACATACTGGGTGCTGCCGGTGAGAACAACACAGAGATGCATGCCATCCTGGCTGAGTACGGACTGCCCTACAGCTATCCTGAGAACATAGAGGCTGCTGCCGATGAGATACCTGCCGAGATAAATGACGCGGCACTTGCCGGACGTGAGGATTTCCGTGATGTGGTTACATTCACTATAGACCCGCGTGACGCCAAGGACTTTGATGATGCACTCTCCATCCGTCCCATCAAGAAGGGACTCTGGGAGGTAGGTGTGCATATTGCCGATGTCAGCTACTACGTCCAGGAGGGCAGTATCATAGACAAGGAGGCGTTCAAACGTGCCACATCGGTCTATCTGGTGGACCGCACCATACCTATGTTGCCCGAGAAACTCTGCAACAACCTCTGTTCACTGCGTCAGGATGAGGACAAACTCACATACTCAGTGATCCTGGAGATGACTGATGCCGGCGTGGTAAAACGCTCCCGCATAGCACGTACAGTGATACGCAGCAACCGCCGTTTCACATATGAGGAGGTGCAGGCCATCATAGAGCGTGAGCAGCAGGGTGGCAAGGAGCCGCTGCCGGGCGACGAGTTCAAGAATGAGATCATGACCCTTGACAGCCTGGCCAAGATCCTGCGTGACAAACGTTTTGCCGACGGCGCCCTGAGTTTTGACCGTGTGGAGGTCCGTTTTGACATAGATGAGAAGGGCCATCCCGTAAGCGTATTCTTTAAGGAGTCAAAGGATGCCAACAAGCTGGTTGAGGAGTTTATGCTGCTGGCTAACCGCACCGTGGCCGAATCCATAGGCGCCGTTAAGGGCGGTAACCCCAAGACATTCGTATACCGTGTCCATGACGAGCCGGATCCAGAGCGTATTGAGAACCTGCAGCAGTTCGTAGCCAAGTTCGGATATAAGCTCAAGATATCGGGTGACCTCACGGAGATGGCCAAGTCCATGAACAAGATGCTCTCCGAGGTCAAGGGTAAGAAAGAGCAGGAACTCATTGAGACAATCTCAATACGCTCCATGCAGAAAGCCTGCTACACCACAGACAACATCGGTCACTATGGTCTGGCATTCAAATACTACACCCATTTCACATCACCCATACGCCGTTATCCGGACCTTATGGTACACCGCCTGCTCACCCGTTACATGAGTGGCGGCCGCAGCGTGAACCAGGCCAAGTATGAGGAGTACTGCGAACATTGCTCGGGTCGTGAGCAGTTGGCCGAGCAGGCTGAGCGCGCCAGCATCAAGTACAAGCAGGTTGAGTACATGGCAGACCGCATGGGTCAGGTGTTTGACGCCGTGATTAGCGGTGTGACAGAGTGGGGTATCTACGCTGAGATCATAGAGAACAAGTGCGAGGGTATGATAAGCATCCGCACTCTGGGCGGTGACTACTTTGAGTTTGATGAGAAGAACTACTGCATCATAGGCCAGCGCACCCGCAAACGCTACCGTCTGGGTGACCACATCAAGATCAAGGTGGTACGCTGCAACCTTGAGAAGAAGCAGATGGATTATGAACTGGTATCAGCCGATGAGTGACCGTACTGCCTGAGTCATCTTTGACCAGGAGTATTTCTTCTTTTCATCCATAACGCCTTCAGTGAACTGCTGGAGGCGTTCGTTTTTAAAGAAATCCACCAATCCATCGGCAATTCGGGCCGGTTCCGGCTCAACTGCGTAGCCGGCTTTGCCGTCGGGGACAATCTCGGCCAGACCGCCCACCTTGGTAACCAGCATGGGCTTGCCAAAATGGTATGCTATCTGTGAGACACCGCTTTGGGTTGCGGTCTTGTAGGGTTGTGCTATGATATCGGCCGCTCCAAAACAGAAACGTACGTCATCGGCCGGGACAAACTCATTTTTCCATATGATGAGACCCTCCAGTCCAAGCTCTTTCTCCAGCTCAAAGTACTTGTCAGAACTGCCGTAGAACTCGCCGGCCACCAGCAGACGTACGTTCATTTCACGCAGACGGCTGTCAGCATATGCCTTAAGCAGCAGGTCCAGCCCCTTATAGTCACGTATAAGACCAAAGAACAGGATATAACGGTATGCCGGATCCAGCCCCAGATGCTTTATTGATTCGTCACGTGAGGCAATGGCACCAAAGTGGTCATAGAGCGGGTGTGGGCAGAACGTGCGCGGCTTTTTGCTGTCAAACAGGTCTATATCGGCCAGAACGGACTCTGACAGGGCTACATAACCGTCTACAGAGCGTATGAAATAGCGTGAAAGGATCCTGTCTCCGGGTTTATGCTCATGCGGTATGAGGTTATGGAGTATGGCTACCCTGCGGGCTCCGCATCTTTTTGCCAGACGTGATACGGCGCCGGTTGACACACCCATGAAAGGCATCCAGAACGGCACGATAAGCAGCTCCGGTTTCTCCTTGCGGATGCTGCGGGCCGCCTTTATCCAGCTCAGGGGATTGACGGAGTTGAGTATCCTGGTTATGTTGAGGCCCTCAGGCTGCGGATCGGGAGAGTACTGTGTCTTGCCGGGAAACAGGAATGACGGATACTGCAGGGTAAAGGTGATTATCTTTACCTCGTTACCTTCACTGATGAACTCCTGCGCCAGACGGTTGTTGAAATCTGCTATACCTCCGCGATACGGCCAGGCTGTACCCAATATGACGATTTTCATGACTGTGCATTGTGGTTGTGGAGACAAACTTACACAAAAAACACCCAGCATGGCTTAAATGCGGATAAAAATCGTATTTTCGCATTCCAAACAATCTGATTTGAAATGAATAGGAACTTTTTGCAAAAATGTCTGCCGTACATAGTGGCCGTGGTGCTGTTTGCTGCACTCTCATGCATTTACTGCTCCCCGGTTTTCCAGGGTAAGGAGCTCTATGCCGGTGACAACGTAAGTTACAAGTGGGGTGTACATGAGTCTACCAAGTATCATGAGGAGACCGGCAACTACACATGGTGGACCGGATCCATGTTCGCAGGTATGCCCAGTTATCAGATTGGAGGCGGCCATTATGATTCCAATGACCTTATGAAACCGCTCATAAAACTGCTGCATCCGTCACATAACACCCGTCTGCCTATGGTGCTCATGCTCTATTTCTGCTGTTTCTTTGTCCTGCTCAGGGCGGTGGGTATAGACCGGTGGCTCTCCATTGTGGGTGCCATTGCCATAGGATTGTCATCATATTTCTATATCATAGAGCCTGCCGGACACTTTACCAAGGCGTGGTCCATTGCGCTGATGTCAGTCGTTCTGGCCGGATTCCTGTTTATTTTCCGTAAGAAATATGCTCTGGGCGTATCGCTGACAATGATATTCACTGCCATGGGATATACGCATCCCCAGATGACATATTATATGTTCATGCTCATTGGCGTGCTGTATATCATGCAGCTCTATATCCATATCAATGAAAAGAGGTTCCGCGACCTGATAATCGGCACAGCTCTGTTTGCCGGGTCTGTTGTGGTAGGTATCGGAACCGGTTCGCCAAATGTGTTTGCCAACCGTGAGTACCTTAAGGAGACCATGCGCGGCGGCCACTCCGACCTGGTTGAGGATCCCAACAGCGTTCCCAAGGGTCTGGACCTGGATTATGTGACAGCATGGAGCTACGGTGTGGATGAGACCTTTACGCTCATGATTCCCGGATTCAAGGGAAATGCCTCCACATATGATGTGGGCACGAACTCAAACACATATAAGGCTGTGGTCAAGGCCGGATATCCCAAGTCTGCGGCTAAGGACCTGAGCCAGAATGCCTATATGTATTGGGGTAATCAGCCCGGTACGTCTGGTCCCGTTTATGTGGGTGCCGCCATCTGCTTCCTCTTTGTACTGGGCCTGATGCTTGTAAAAGGACCGTTCAAATGGGCCATTGTCGTGGCAACCCTCTTCTCGCTGGGCCTGTCATGGGGTAAGAATTTCATGTGGCTCACCGAGCTCTTCTATAACTGGTTCCCCATGTACAGCAAGTTCCGTGCGGTATCGTCCATACTGGTCATTGCAGAGATTATCATACCGCTTCTGGGCTTTATGGCCGTTAAGCAGATAATGGAGCAGAAGATAGAGAAGAAAGAGATTAACAACGCCATCTATATCTCAATCCTGGTTACAGCCGGATTGTGTCTCTTCTTTGCCCTGTTTGGAGGTGCCATCTATTCATTCTCGGCGCCCATAGATGCCAGGTTGCCGGAGTCATATGCTCCTATCATACAGGGAATGATGGCCGACCGTGCAGCCATTCTGCGCAGTGACTCGCTGCGTTCATTCACCTTCATAGCGCTCACAGCCGGTGTCATCTGGCTCTTTGCCAATGACAAGCTCAAGAAACAGTGGATGATCATGGCTCTCGGAGTAATAGTTGTGACCGATATGTGGCCCATTGACAAGCGATTCTTTAATGAGAACAACTTTGTAACCCATAAGCAGATGCGCAGCATGTTTGACGCGCGTCCCTTTGAGAAGGCCATCCTGGCCGATACAGATCCCCATTTCAGGGTACTTAACCTGACCGGAGATACATTCAACGATACCCATACGTCAAACCTGCTCAAGTCTCTGGGCGGTTACAGCGCCGTAAAACTGCGCCGTTACCAGGATATCATTGACCGATACCTCTCCAAGGTTGACCTGAAAGTTATCAGCATGCTTAACGGAAAGTACATCATAAGCCAGAACAAGGAGGGGCAGATAGCACCTATGCGTAATCCTGATGCTTTGGGAAACGCCTGGTACGCAAGCAACCTCTCACTGGCTTCTACGCCCGTGCAGGAGTGTGACCTTCTGGGTAAGGTTGACCTGGGCAGCACGATAGTTGTGGGTGATGACTTCAAGGATTACGTGAGCGCATTCAAACCTGCTTCAGAGGGTAGTGAGATCAAACTGACCTCATACGCTCCCGATGTACTTACCTACCGCTCTCAGTCTGATTCAGACGGTACTGTGGTATTCTCAGAGATCTATTATCCTTACGGTTGGAAAGCCTATATTGACGGTAAGCCGGCCGATATATTCCGTGCCAACTATCTGCTGCGTGCCATGAACATTCCGGCCGGCCAGCATGAGATACGCATGGAGTTCCGTCCCGTCAGCGTAGTGAAGGTAAGCAAGTTGGCTAAGGTGTTTATCCTGATTAT
>JAEEGL013661848.1_pt1 | contig 11830 bp, 6 predicted proteins | sample 9134231 | NCBI WGS metagenome assembly JAEEGL01 (sample SAMN16246548, study PRJNA631951) | gut metagenome | biome: gut microbiome; feature: rumen; material: fiber-attached | host: Bos | place: Iran: Karaj | collected 2018-10 | reverse complement strand
ATAATCTAATTGTAAACATCTACTTATTATGGGAATTCTTAAAAACAAAAACGTATGGGTGGAGATACTGCGGTTGGCAGGAGCCATCATCACGGCTCTGCTGACAACCCTTGGCACTACATCGTGCATGGGATTGCGATAATCATGGCCGCATGGCTGCTTATGTAGAAGGTATAAAAACAGGGCGTTTTCTTCGGAAACGCCCTGTTAATATTGGAAGCGCAAAATTAGATATTTAGAAATTTAGACTTTCGGTCTAAGAACCATGTCCGGGCATACAACTGCAAAATTATGAAAAACCTGAGAACTGACAAAGAAAAGTGGCAAAAAAATTTGGAAGGAACGAGAAAAATGCTTTCCTATTTCTTGCACAGATTTTCCAAACGAATGCCACGAATCTGCTCCAAATAATCGGCACGGATTGAAATAGCCTTTGACCACTCTTCTGAAAGCAACTGCTTGACTGGCAGACTCAGCGTCCAGCGGCCCTGTGCCTCTAAACGGTCAATCATCACTCCAACGCTAAGGTTGCTGAGACTCTCGGCTGGCACGTATGTCGATGCCTCTCCTTTCTCATCGGGCGACACCTCGAGCACCAGCCGTGCTTCGATGAGCCGGAAGAGCATGTCGTTGACAAGGCGGATGGGGATGGTTGTCTGTGCCCGCAGTTCATCGGCCGTGGGTGCTGCCTTGCCATCAGTAAAGGCACGGCAGATGCGCGACATCAGTATGGCCGCGAGTGTCAACTGATAGCGATGACTCACATCATCGGTATGGGCATCGTAGTCATAATAGTCCAGGTTCTGCGACGTGAAGGTGAGTTCGGCACCAAAGAGGCAGATAGTCCACGAGATCTGTACCCAAAGCATGAACAGCGGCAGGGCGGCAAACGAACCGTAGATGGCATTGTAGCCCGTTACCCACATCTGCGAATGGATATAGAAGAACTGCACCAACTGCATGGCTATACCCGAGAGGATGCCCGGCACAATGGCGTTCTTCACCTTGACATGGGTGTTGGGCATAAAGACGTAAAGGCCAATGAATAGCAGCGACATGAGGATATAGGGTGCCGCATCAAGCAGGAACCTGACCGCCGAGCCCAGCAACATGAAGTCGGTCATGGAGTCGGCCATCGTAGCCAGGAAGATGCTGAGACCCGAAGACACGACAATCAGTATAGGGAACATGAAAAACATGGCGATATAGTCGGTAAAGGTGCGGAAGATGCTGCGCTTTTTCTTAACCTGCCATATCTCGTTGAACGTCAGTTCGATATTGTTGACCAGCATCATCACCGTGTAGAGCATGAACACCAGACCTACGCCCAGGAAGATGCCGCTCTTGGTGTGTACCAAGTAACTATTGACAAAGCCGATGATGACGTCGGCCACCTGCGGCTGCGACGAGAAGGCATCGCGAAACCACATCTCTATATATTTATTATAGCCGAAGCCGCGCGCAATGGCAAACACCACGGCCAGTATAGGAACGATGGCCAGCAGCGTGGAGTATGTGAGTGCCGAAGCCTGGTTCATCACGCGCTTGGTAGTGAAGAAGCGGATAGCCAGATAGGCCGTCTTGACAACAGCATAAAACAGCCTCATCACCGGCGAAAGATCTTCGTCGGCCGTGCGCCAGATATCCACCTGGAAAAACCGTTTTATACTCTCGATACTCATTAACTATAAACCATTCAAAACTATTCACTAAAAGAAAGCACTACCCCTGTAAGCCGGGTTCTGTACCGGCATTGCTGCCGGCGCCTGTCATTTATCTACTACGCACGTCACCATGCGTCTCTAGCGTTCTACCCTCCATCGCATCCTTGGGGGAACTCGGGCGGGCCGCCCTCTCATGGCGATGGTTTACATGAACTTGCGTCCTCCAGCAGGAACAGCACAACGGTCGCCCGCTGCCTGGTGGTCTCTTACACCACCTTCTCACCCTTACCTCATTTTCAATCTTCAATTTTTCAATCTTCAATATCCAATGGGCGGTCGTTCTCTTCTTCCCTCACCAGCCGTCGCCGACTGCTTCCATTTTCAGAAGTGGAGTGCCCTGTGCCGCCCGGACTTTCCTCCCGCTCATTGTTCAGTCTTCAATTTTTCAATCTTCAATCTGAAAGAGCCGGCGACAGGCCGGGGCAGTGCTTTAAATTTCAAAACGAAAGCTTTTTATTATATGATGCTATAAACATGGATGCAAATGTACATATATTTTTTCAAACCTGACAGTTTTATTAACCTTAAATAACATTAAAGTTTAAGGCTTTTGCTCGATTTGCACTATCTTTGCACCGTCAGAACGGCTGACAAGCATAACAAAAAAATGACAACGAATGCAAGTATGATTATAAGAGACGCTGATGTGGCTGACGCAAAGGCCATTCAGGCCATTTACGCTCCATACGTGGAACAGACAGCGGTGACATTCGAATATCATGTGCCGTCGGAAGATGGGTTTCGCAGACGTATAGAAACCGTCAAGCAGAAATATCCCTGGATTGTGGCAGAAAGGCGAGAGGGCGACGACACGTCGGGAATGGCAGATGGAAAAATCGTTGGTTACGCATACGCCAGTGCCTTCAAGCCGAGGGATGCTTACCAATGGGCAGTAGAAACATCCATCTATGTTGACCAGAGCATGAAGCGATGCGGAATGGGCCGCCAACTCCATGAAGCCCTCGAACAACGGCTGAAGGCTCAGGGCATCCTCAATATGAATGCTTGCATCTCCTTTATCGAGACGGAAGATGAATATTTAACGCAGGACAGCGTCCGCTTCCATGAGCAACTTGGCTACAAGAAGGTGGCACATTTCCACTTATGCGGAAAGAAGTTCGGACGCTGGTACGATATGATTTGGATGGAGAAATTGATAGGAAAACACCAATGAAAAGAATATGTGATTTTATTGCCCGATGGATGGGAGCGATGGTGCTGATAGTGGCGGCATTGGCCCTGGTTGCACCCACGACACTCTCGTGGACCGGCACATGGGTTATCAACCCCATGCTGGGCATCATTATGTTCGGAATGGGACTGACGCTTTCACCCGCCGATTTCAAGGTCGTTCTGAGCCGCCCCAAAGACATACTGATTGGCTGCCTCGCTCAGTTCTCGGTAATGCCGCTGCTGGCGTTGGGGCTTACGTGGGCCTTCGCGCTGCCCGAGGAACTGGCCATCGGCGTCATCCTTGTAGGCTGTTGTCCGGGTGGTACGGCATCGAACGTCATCACCTATTTGGCTAAGGGCGACCTGGCGCTGTCTGTTGGCATGACCGCAGCCTCTACGCTGCTCGCGCCCCTGCTGACGCCCCTGCTGGTGTGGACGCTGGCCGGCACGATGGTCGATGTCGATGCACTGGGCATGCTCTTGAGCATCGTCTATGTGGTCATCGCCCCTATTGTGTGCGGCCTGCTCTGCCAGCACTTCCTGCCCATGCTGACTAAGCGCGTGACGCCCTATCTGCCTGCATTCTCGTCGGTGGTGATAGCGCTGGTGGTAGGCATTATTGTGGCTCACAATGCCGACCGGCTGTTGACGGCAGGCCTGCTCGTGGTGGCAGTCGTGGTGGTTCACAATCTACTCGGCCTTGCCATTGGCTTCGCCGTTGGTCGGCTGCTGCATCTTCAGAAGCCCAAGTGCGTGGCGCTCAGCATCGAGGTGGGCATGCAGAACTCGGGGCTGGCCTCCTCTCTGGCCGTTCTCCACTTCGCTGCCTATCCGCTTGCCACCATCCCCGGCGCGGTATTCAGCGTGTGGCATAACATCAGTGGCGCCCTCGTGGCCAAGCTGTATTCATTTAAAGTGACCGCTGCCTGCAAGCGTAAGGGAGAGGACATTTCTGATCTTATGGGCTGAACAGCGTTAAACTTCCCTATTTGTTTTGCCATTTCAACTTTTCTTCGTATCTTTGCCAGCGTATGAAAAGTATAATGATGATAGGCGCAGCCCTGATGATGGCTGCAACAACGGTGCTGGCAGGCCAGCAACTGAGTTTAAAGGATATTACCGACGGCGATTTCCGTCCGGAATCAATGACGGCAGTAGAACCCCTGGCCGATGGAGACAGTTATGCCCAGATATCGGCAGACAGAAAGCAGGTGGTGAAGTATTCGTTCCGCACGGGCAAGCAGACGGGCGTGCTCTTTGATGCCGGCACGGCCCAAGGCCCCAAGGTGGAGCGTGTGGATGGCTACGTCATGAGTCCCGACGGCCGTTACATGCTCATCCAGACCCAAACGAAGAGCATCTATCGCCGGTCGTTCACCGCTGTCTACTATATCTTCACCGTGGCCAACAACAAACTGGAACCCTTGAGCGACGGCGGCCCGCAGCAGACGCCGGTTTGGAGTCCCGACGGCAATCAGATAGCCTTTGTGCGCGACAATAATATCTTCCTGGTCAAACTGCTCTACAACAACGCCGAGAGCCAGGTGACCAAGGACGGCAAGGTGAACGAGGTAATCAACGGCCTGCCCGACTGGGTGAACGAAGAGGAATTCTCGTTTAATTCCTCGATGGTCTTCTCGGCCGACTCCAAACAGATAGTCTGGGTGCGCTACGACGAGAGCGAGGTGAAGGAATACTCGATGCCATTATTTAAAGGCCTGAGCCCCGCCCGCGATGAGTATGCCACCTATCCGGGACTCTACACCTATAAATATCCGAAGCCGGGCGAGCAGAACTCGAAGGTGAGCGTGATGAGTTACGACATCAAGAGCCACCAGACGCGACAGATGGACCTGCCGCTCGATGCCGACGGCTATATACCTCGCATCAAGGCAACGAGCGACCCTACGAAGGTAGCCGTCTTTACCCTGAACCGCCATCAGGATGACCTGAAAATATTTATGGTCAACCCCATGAGCACCGTTTGTAAACTGATTATTGAAGACAAGGTGGATAAATACATCAACGAGAATGTATTGGCCAACGTCAGGATTACCGACAACAACATCCTCCTGACCAGCGAGCGCGACGGCTATAATCACCTGTATCTCTATAACCTCAACGGACAGTTGCTGCGCTCGGTAGGCGACTTTAACCAAGGTGTGCGCATCGGAGCGCAAGGTCATTCTATTGTTACCGAGGTCTACGGCTACGATGAGCAGACGGGCGACATCTATTTTGCCGCCCTGAACGACCGCCCCGCCGACCAGAAAGTGTACGTGAACCACAAGAATGGCAAGACCGACTGCCTGACACCCGAGAACGGATGGAACACGGCCATCTTTGCCAAGGACTTCAAGAATTTCGTCTGCACCTGGAGCGACATCAACACGCCGCCCGTCTATTCGCTCTGCAACAATCAGGGCAAGACGCTCGCCACGCTTATTGACAACAAGAAACTGACAGAGAAATACGCCTCCTACGACATGGGCACGAAGGAGTTCTTCAGCCTCACCACACCTGAGACGAAACTTCTCGGCTGGATGGTGAAGCCCAAGGACTTCGACCCGCAGAAAAAATATCCCGTCATCATGTATCAGTACGGCGGTCCGAGCAGTCAGGAGGTCAAGAACACCTGGAACATCGGTATGAACCGCCAAGGTGCCATTCTGGAGCAGTATCTCTGTCAGCAGGGTTACATCTGTGTCTGTGTCGACAACCGTGGCACAGGCGGCAGGGGTGCCGAGTTCGAGAAGTGTACCTACCTACGCTTGGGCGAACTGGAGGCCCGCGACCAGGTAGAGGCAGCCCTTTGGCTGGGCCGCCAGTCGTATGTTGACAAAGACCGCATAGCCATCTGGGGCTGGTCATACGGAGGTTGGAACACGCTGATGTCGATGAGCGAGGGCCGTCCGGCGTTCTGCTGCGGTATCGCTATCGCTCCTCCTACCTGCTGGCGCTATTACGACACCATCTATACCGAGCGCTTTATGCGCACGCCCAGGGAGAACGCTTCCGGCTATGATGAGGTGAATCCCATTGCCCGTGCTGAGAAATTACACGGTGCGCTACTGCTCTGTCACGGGCTGGCCGACGACAACGTACACTATCAGAACACAGCCGAGTATGCAGAGGCCCTGGTGCAGGCCGACAAGGACTTCCGTCAGTTGGTCTATACCAACCGCAACCACAGTATCTTTGGCGGCAACACACGCAATCACCTGTTCCGCCAGTGTGTCAACTTCTTCAACGAGAACCTGAAATAAAAAACCACAACGAATAGAACGAATTAAACTAAATTGGTTATATGAAGAAACTAACCCTACTGCTGATGGCTTTGGCCGTATGCTTCACCACCGATGCCAAACGTAAGAAAAAGGTGGAGCCCAAACCGCTCACCACCGTGGAGATAATTACCAAAGTGAACGACTACTGGCAGCAGAACCACAAGCCGGAGGTACGCTCGTTCTGGGACGAGGCGGCCTATCATACCGGCAATATGGAGGCCTATAAGTTGCTGGGCGAGGCTCGTTGGCTGGCCTATAGCGATGCGTGGGCACGACATAATCTCTGGCAGGGTGCCCGCGAGAAAGACCCGTCGAAATGGAAGTATGCCAACTACGGCGAGGGGCAGGACTATGTGCTCTTCGGCGACTGGCAGATTTGCTTCCAGACCTATCTCGACCTCTTTGAGATGCAGCCCGATGATTACAAAATTGCCCGTGCGCTAGAGGTAATGGACTATGAAGTGCGCCAGCCGCAGAACGACTTCTGGTGGTGGGCCGACGCGCTCTATATGGTGATGCCCGTCTTTACCAAACTATATAAAACGACGGGCGAGGTGAAGTATTTAGACAAACTCAACGACAATTTCCGCTGGAGCGACTCGCTGATGTTCGACAAAGACGAGCAACTCTACTACCGCGATGCCAAGTATATATGGCCTAAGGTGAAAACAGCCTGCAACGGCGGCAAGAGTTTCTGGGCACGCGGCGACGGCTGGGTGCTGGCCGGACTGGCCAAGGTGCTGGCTGACATGCCTCGGGACTATAAGCATCGCGCCTTCTTCGCCCAGCGTTTCTGCCAGTTGGCCGAGGGTGTGGCCCGTGTACAGCGCCCGGGCGGCTACTGGAGCCGGTCGATGCTGTGCGAAGCCGACGCTCCTGGCCCTGAGACCAGCGGCACGGCTTTCTTCACCTACGGCATGCTCTGGGGCGTGAACAACGGACTGCTCGACCGTGACACCTACGAACCCGTCATCGAAAAAGCATGGAACTACCTGACCACTACCGCCCTGCAACCAGACGGCAGCATAGGCTACGTGCAGCCCATAGGCGAGAAGCCCGACCCCACCAAGACCGTCGATGCCCATTCGCAGGCCAACTTCGGCGTGGGGGCCTTCCTGCTGGCTGCCTGCGAGCACCTGCGCTACGAGGCGGGCAATAAGAAAGGCGGCTCTGTTTCAGTTACTGTCGAGAATAAGTCTGATGAATACCGTGAACAGATTGTGGAACTGCCCGCCGATACCATCTTCAAAAAGTTAGACTTGCCTGGCGGTCGTCAGTTTATAGTCTGCGACGTGGCCGGACTGGAGGTGCCCTATCAGTTGTCGTCCGACGGCAAGGTGCTCATCGAGGCTGGCGTCCGTCCGAAGGGCTCGCAGACCTTTACCATCCGTCGCGGCACGCCAAAGGCCTACAAGACGGTGTGCTACGGCCGTATCTTCCCCGAGCGCAAGGATGACTTTGCCTGGGAGAACGACCGCGGTGCCTATCGTGTCTACGGACCTGCCCTGCAGCAGACTGGAGAAAAGAGTTACGGCATCGATGTATGGACGAAGAATACGCCCGAACTGGTTCTTGACCAGCGCTACTGGATAGAGGACGTGGTGATGATGCCCGCCGTAGAGAAACTGCGCAAAGAGAACCGACAGCGCGGCGACTCGCTCTATAGGCTCAACTCCTATCATCACGACCACGGACGCGGTTCCGACCTTTACAGGGTGGGAGCCACGCTGGGATGCGGCACGCCTGCACTGATGGTCGACGATGAGATGCTGTTCCCCTATTGCTTCAGCACGTATAAGATGCTGGACATGGGGCCGCTGCGCATGCGTGTGCAGTTAGACTATCAGCCTGTAGAGGTAGGCGACGACTCGGTTACCGAGCATCGCATCATCACCCTCGACAAAGGCTCCAATTTCTGTCAGATGACCGTATGGTACGATGGTATCAGCATCCCCGTGGAACTGGCTACAGGCGTGGTGATCCACTCTGAGGCCAAGAAGGGTATCGTGCTTGGTAAGGACTATCTGCATTATGCCGACCTTACCGACAATCTGCCTGTAAACAACTGTCAACTCTTTGTGGCCACGCTCTTTCCCAACGGGGTGAGAGAGACCAAGGTGCTGCCGATGAAAAAGAAGAGCGACGGTGCCGAGGGGCATGCCATCGGCATTGTAGACAACTACGCCGGCGAGCCCTACACCTATTATTTCGGCTCTGCCTGGTCGAAGTTTGACGTTCGCACGGCTGCCGAATGGCAACAGCGCATCGACTGGACGATGCGCTGCATAAAAGAACCGCTGAAGGTAACGGTCAAATAAAATAATAAAATCGCAAATTCTAGAATTTGCGATTTTATTATTGTCCTTATTTCACTACCACTTTCTTTCCACCTATTATATATATACCAGCCGGCAGTTGCTTCAGTTGGTCGGCTGTGCCTACCTGCTGTCCACGTAGGTTGTAAACCTTGCTGCTGCCTTGCGAGGCCAGCGTCATGCTGCTGATGCCTGAGGGCGGCAACGAACCGATGTCGAAACGCTGCGTGTCCAGGTAGTTCAGGCGGCGTGTGAACCAGTCAGTAAGGTATTCCATCTCGTCATCGAAGTCCAGAGCAAGGTTGGAAATGTCGCTGTCGCCGTTCCATTTGTCGTATTCGCGCTGGTCGGCGCCGCACAGTTTGAAGCGGTTCAGGTAGGTGCTGAAGCGATTCAGGATATTCTCTGTCGCCAAGTAGTTGTCGCGCAAATCACGGTAGCGCAGGCGTACCTGCATGTTGAAATCGTCGGCATTGGTATCGCGCAGGCGCTTGAAGAGGTTGTAGTCACCGTGCTCGTTGTTCCAGATGTAGGTGGCATAGTCTTGTTCGGGCTGCATGCCGCTCCAGTGATAATACTGGTCGCTCCATCGCTGGCCGCAGGTGGCATCCATATCCCACACGCCGAAGGTAATCTTCTTGTCCGTCTGCATGTCGTAGCAGGCAAAGAACATGTTCTTGCCGTGGTTGTCGGTGGCGAGAATGGTCTCAAGAAGAATGTAATAGTCGATAACCAATGGCAGGTCGAAGTATTCGGCAATATGCTCACGGAAATCTGCGTCGCTGCTGTGGCACACGAAGTCAACGGCATTGTAGAGCGTAGTCCAGTCGGTCTGGTAGCCATAGTCCTCGAAGTCGGGATATTTCACCTCATATTTGTCCCACATGTCGCTATTAGCGTTGGGAGTGGTGAGATGGTCGGCGGGGGAATAGTGGCCTCTGTTTGGCCCCATGAACACGGCATAACTCCAGTCCTTCGACTTCCACAACTGTCCGTGGGTCTCGCCTTTCTCCTCGTCGTATTTCTTCAGTTTCATCTGCTTGCGGTCCATATTCTCGGTCATGCAGTAGATGCCCCGGTATTCGTCGTTGAGGATAAGTTCCACAAACTGTCCCTGCGTGCCGGTCTTGGCTTTCTTCTCCTTATCGATGTAATAAGGTGGCGTAGAGTAGTCGTTCCACAAATCGGTGAGCACGCGGTTGCGTATGCGGCTCATGTCTACCTGACACGACTCCAAAATCCACGAGTTGTCGTTGCGCAGTCCGAAGAATTTCTTCTCCAGTTTCTCGCCGGTGGCATCCTTCAGTTTCACGTGATAGTTGCGCTTGTGCTTGCCGTTGCCGTTGGTAATGCCTCCACGCCATTTTGCCTTCATGCTCAGCAGGTCGGCAATGGAGTCCATCTGCGGCTCAATGACCTGTATATAGCCCTCGCTATAGTCGTTGTTGAACGAACCGTAAATTTTCACCACAGGCAGGGCGGTGAAGGTGATTTTATGTGTCTCAGTAGCCGAGCCGTCGGTTTTCGCACACGAGAAATTATAGGTCTTACCGGCTTTCATTCCCTTGAAGGTGTATTTGTTGCCCGATGCTATAGGCGAGCCGTTGATGGTCAGATAGTTCCATCCTTCTTGCTGATCGTAGGTGATGGTGGCCGAAAAGTCGGTGCCGAAATTCTCTTCGGCAACGGAAGCCAGGTACAGGTTGATAGACTCTGCGTATGCCATCGTGCGACCATCGATACACAGGTTTTTGAGGGCCTTGGCCATCGGGTCTTTCTTCGGCAGCAGAGCCACGCTACGGCGCAGGCTCTCCAAAGCCTCGAAGTTGTCGCCGCAGGCTGCAATCATCGCGTCAATATCGGCAGCGCTGTAGTAATCGGACAGTTCTGCTCTGACCTTTGCTTTCTCGCCTGCAATCAGTTCGGCATTTGTTCCTTGGAAATAGATCGTGAAATTATCAAAGGCCACCCAGTTGGTGTTGGTATCTTCAATGCGCAGGCCCACAGTAGCCTGACCATTGCTACCAATGGTGAAGTTGACGGTGTAATGCTGCGGCTTCTCGTTGCGTGTGCCGGCCTCCGTGCGTTGATTACCGGCAAAGAGATACACACCATGACCCACTTCCTCGCTGCCGCTCTCCCACCAACTGCTATACGATTGTCTTACGGCAATGATGTCGGCTGTCAGCACATAACTGCCGGTGGGCAGGTTTTCCAGCATCTGCGTAATGGCATTGTCGGGCAGCGGGCCCCAACTGCTCTCCTGCCAGCGCTCCAGGAAGGGCGACACCACCTGTGCCACGCCGTTGCGGTAGTTGCCAAAGCCGGGGTCTGTCCAGGCACTCCCCTCGTAAGTCCAGCCGTCGGGCGATTCCGTTGTTGCCACAAGCCACGACGACACGTTGTAACCGTCGGTAGTAACGGGCTCAACGGCTTTTTCCTTCACCTGTGCGCCTGTTGCATCGTAGAACATGAATCGCTGGTTCTGGTTGGCACTACCACTATTAGAATAAGTGCCTACGCAGTAGGAGTCTGTTCTTACGTCCCAGATGTGGTCGGTCTTCTGGACGTTGCGGATGGCATACACGCCGTCGGCCTGCTCTACCATAGTCCAAAGCGAGTTGTAGCCGTCTTTATTGTCGGTCATCGATATGTAGCGCCGCAGGTTGCCTGTATCTTCTATATCCTCGCGCACGCCGTCGTAGGTGATATATTGTCCCGTCATGGCGTTCTTGATGGAGAAGAGGCCCTCTTCCTCTTCGTTGAAAATCCAGAAGGTTTCGTTGGCAGTCGTTGCTGTAGGTAGATAATATACGGGTGTTTGCTGTCTGGCTGTAACACCATCGGTGACGCAGCCCGACGTAAACTGCGAGCAAACGATGTGGTATTTCTTGTCCTTGTTGAAGTCGGGTGTAGCCGAAATACCCATCGAAATAAATGATGTGGTTAGTAATAGTAGTAGTTTCTTCATTGTTGTGTAGTTTGTTTTGCAATCTAATTTAGTTTGCTTTGCAATCTAATTTAGTTTGTTTTGCAATCTAATTTAGTTTGTTTTGCAATCTAATTTAGGCTGTTTCGCAATAATTTAAAAATTATGTTGGGAAAACCTGCCCGTAGGGACATATTCTTGTATTTGTCCGCAAGCGTTTTTTTTCGGGTGCGGACAAATAAGAGAATATGTCCCTACGAGTGGGTATTAGTATGCAAACAAAGGATATTCGTTCATCTTTTCGTTCACGCGCTTGCGAACGCTGGCAATGACTTGCTCGTCCTCTGGGGCATTCAGCACCTCTTCGATGAGGGCTGCGATCTCCACCATCAGGTCTTCCTT
>JAEEGL012748211.1_pt1 | contig 11830 bp, 13 predicted proteins | sample 9134231 | NCBI WGS metagenome assembly JAEEGL01 (sample SAMN16246548, study PRJNA631951) | gut metagenome | biome: gut microbiome; feature: rumen; material: fiber-attached | host: Bos | place: Iran: Karaj | collected 2018-10 | reverse complement strand
TTTTAGCTTCTTGATAATCATGTTGAGCATAATCACATTGCCCTGATGGAACACGAAATAGTCCGCGTCCTGATAGTCGAAGCCATAATGCTGGGCAAGTCCTTTGATAGACTTGGGTGGCACCGTGATGGCAAAGGAGAACACATCCATACCTTCCATTCGAGGAGTCAGACGGTTAATCATCTTTCCATCAACATTCTCCAAATCAAATGAATGTAATGTGGTCATGTTTCTCGCACCGCCATCTGGGATGATGATAGCATTATATCCATCGCCATCCGTTCCAATGTGGAATTTAAAGCCAGGTGCCCCTTCTTCAAACTCAATAGCTGTTGCCGTTCCTGAAAACCCCATCAGTGTGTCCAACTCATATTCGGCTCTTCTCTTGGCATCACCTGCCAAGAGAAGAGCTTTTTTCACTGTGCCAGCACTCATAAGGCCACAAATGGTCGACAGACCATACACCCAGCCTGAGCAACCCAAAGCGATATCTTCGGCATAGCATTCCTTGCTCAATCCAAGCCTGGACTGTAAGATACATGCGGTTGCGGGCAGAATATAGTCAGCATTTTGGGACACAAAAACGAGTATCCCAATCTCAGATTTATCCCAACCCAAGTCGGCAATAAGTTTCTCTGCTGCGGCACAGCACAAGTCTGAAGTAGTGAAATCATTGGAATAGCGACGTTCACGAATTCCTGTCGTCTCGATAAATGCAGCGGCATCGTAATCGTCCGATAACTTCAGGTCTTCGCTTTTTACAACGTTCTTAGGAACGCCGGCGGCTATTCCGGATATTTTCAAGTTTTTGAACTCAAAATATGCCATTATGCCTTGCTAACAATAACTTTATACAAATCTTCGACGGTGACAGCCGAACGCATCTCGTCACCCTTAACCACCACATCAAATTCCTCATCAATCATGGCGATGACTGAAAGGCCAATCAGTGATGACCATTCATCCAAATCATGGAAAGCTGTCGTAGGAGTGATTTCACTCGGGTCAGTGTCGTCAAACTGCTCAGCGAAAAGGGCTACAAATTCATCCAATGTCTTCATAATTCATTCTTTTTAAAGTGATTCAACATAATCATACAATTCTTTCACGGTATTGCGGGCACGCAAGTCGGCGCCTGTCAGGAGATGTCCGTATTCCTCATCAATCATGGAGATGATGGAAAGGGAAGCCAATGAACCCCATTCTTCGAGTTCCTTGTAGTGGGTTTCTGCGGTGATGGTACCGGCAGGAGTTTCTGTCATTTCGTCAGCAAACTTTTCAACGAATTCTTCTAATGTCATGATTTTAAATATTTAATGATTAAACTTCCGGTAGTTGTTTGTAGTTCTTCACTTTTCCCAAATAGGTGTCAATATCAAGTAAAGACTGTTGGTGTAAAGCAGGATACATACGGCGGACGATTTTCTCCAAAGTGTCGTCAGTGCCCACTTCGTAGAATTCCGTTGCTCCGTCTTTCACCATATTGTGCGTCATATCCGTCCACAACACGGGATGTGTGATGTGCTGGATGAGATTGTTCTTTATCTCTTCAGGATCGGTATGCGGCAAGGCATCGACGCATTGATAAACCGGGCATTTCGCCTCGTGAAAAGTGGTCTTGCGAATAATGTCGCCCAATTCCTCGCGGGCTTCGTCCATATACGGCGTATGGAAACTGCCGCTGATAGGCAGGGCAACAGCTTTCTTGGCACCTTCTTTCATAAAGGCCTTACAAGCCAGTCGCACACCTTTGCGCGAACCAGAAATGACCACCTGACCGGGGCCATTGTAATTGGCGAAATAGATGGGCTCGCCTGATTCATCCCATATCTCCTTGATTCTCTTGGCCACATACTCATCGCTGAGACCGATGACGGCACCCATTCCCGTTTGTACTTTGTCGCAAGCTTTCTGTCCGATGATGGCGCGGTTAAGGACGAGATTCAGTCCATCCTCAAACTCCAACACTCCGTTGACCACCAGCGCGGCAAACTCGCCCAAAGAGTGACCTGCAACCATGTCGGGCTTGATTTCATCTTGGGTCAGTGCGAGAACGACTTCATAAAGGAACACTGATGGTTGCGTATTAATGGTTTGCATCAATTCCAACTCCGTTCCCTTAAACATTACGTCTGTGATGCGCCGGCCAAGATAGTCATTGGCGCGTTCAAACAATTCTTTCGCTTTGGGAAACTGCTCATAAAGGTCGCTTCCCATACCTTCTTTCTGGCACCCTTGGCCAGGAAAAATGAATGCTTTCATTTTTTCGATCTTATTGTTGAGATGGGTTTAGTCAAAAAATTGAGGACCGGCATTTTGCTTAGCCAGTACATAACAAACATACTGATAGCCGTATAGATGAACAAAAACAGGGTTGATGTAGGTGCATTAAATTTCACAACACACCAATGCATTAACCAGATGAAATAAGGATGGTACAAAAAGTAAAACATTGTGTTTTGTCCTTGTTCCGCTAAGAACTTGCAGTTTGGAATTACATTCAATACACAAATAGTAAGCGGGATCATCCAAAAATAACTTGCTACTCGTAAAAGAAACATTTTTTTCCAACTACCTAATCCGCTCCAATAATGAAAGCTTCCTGTTAACATTGAATCTGGAAAGTTTGGAATCAATAGAATAACAAGAAAATAGATTACGATTACAGTAATACACATCCAATTCTTTATTCCACGGATTTTATCCCACAAATTATATTTATGCATATAATACCCCATCAAAAAGAATGGGAAAAAAGTAAATGTTCTCTGAAATGAAAACTCTCCTCTAATAGGAATAAACCCCACCAACAAAGAAACAATGATAGAAATGGGCAAGGTAATTTTGTAATTCTCCCTCACCTTACTAGGATAATACCTCATAAACAAACGCCAAAAACATAGTGAGAGGATATACCACAAAGCCCTTCTAGGAAGATACAAATGCGAAACCCTGTTCCAAATACCTTCCCAAGAAAAATCAAATGGATCAAGCCATCCCCAAGAAAAATATATTATCTGGAATACTAATATAACTAAGAACAATTCGAGAATACCTCGCCAAAACTTTTTGGAATCTGAATCTTTGTAAAAATATCCAGAAACCAAAATAAAAGCTGGCATATGAAAAGAGTTTATGAACGAAAACAAATGAGCATTTACTCCACACATGTTTATTTGAAAAGTATGGGCAAAAACTACAAAAAAAATAAGTACAAACTTTATAGAATCAAAAGTTGTGTCTCTTGTTTTTGTAAGAGCAGATTCCATAATTGTTTATATCTTATTGGTTAATAGGACGATAAATCTTAGTCTTTGAAAGGTCACAAGCGATGCTACCCCATGACAAACCTATACCGTAAGCCGACAAAATCACCTTGTGCCAAGTGGAGGTATCAATGCCTTCGGCTCTATAGGGCCAATCCGTCAAAACCAATGGAACCGTAGTCGGACTGGTATTGCCATAGTTCATGATATCGAAAGGTGCCCGTTCGGGATGTGCCAGTTTCAGTTTCTTGCTCATAAAATCGATGGTCACCTTGGTAGCCTGATGTAGTCCGAAGAAATCGACGTCATCCTTATCCCAACCCACAAGATTCAACACTTCCTTGATGCTCTTTGGACCTACCGAAATGATAAAGGCGAACACATCGTCTCCTTGCATTTCTTTGCCTGTCAATCTGAAGTCAATATTCATGCTCTCAGGCCAATATCTGAAACCACGTTTGGGGCACAATACGGTTTCATAATCATAACCGTTCGACATGATATGGAATCCCAATGTTCCTGTACCCCTCTCAACAACTGTCGCCGAACCTCCATCACCGAACACCATATAGGAAGACTTTCTGTCTTTTTCGACCGTCTTCGAGTTGGTGTTACCAGCCAGCACAAGAACTTTATTGCAGGCACCAGAGCCAATCAAAGTGGCTGCTTGGAAGATTCCATAGATATAACCGCTGCAACCGTAGTTGATGTCGAAACAAACACAATCTTTGGGCAAGCCTAATCTTCCTTGCAAGACGCACGATGTTGCAGGGCCATGAAAATCAGGATGTTCTGAAACAAACACCAAACCGTCAAAAGAGGAACGGTCAATTTGTTCTGTATTGATAATCAGCTCGGCAGCTTCAAAACACAAATCCGAAGCAGTTTGCCCAACTTCTGCCACATGCACCCGCTCAATGCCAGCCACTCTGATGGCGTCTTCCACTTCTTTCTCCCCAAATCTGTCTTTCAATGTCGACATCTCGAGAATGCCTTTAGGCAGGCAGGTTGCTATGCTTTTAATGTCAATGTTATTGATAATGGTTTTCATGACTTTTTCTATATTTGTTATGTTAAATCAAGGATTGTCCTCCGTCTACAATCATATCGGTTCCTGTAACCCAGCGAGCCACATCCGAGAGAAGGTATACTGCGGCGTATGCAATATCGTCGGGATGTCCGAAGCCCAAAGGAATACGTTCCTCTTCTTTCTTCTGATCCTCGATGGAAAGCACGCCTTCACGAAGTCCGGTGATTCTTTTTACAATACCGGGATGAATAGTGTTGACACGGATTTTCTGAGAACTCAGTTCCAAGGCAGCCACTTTCGAGAACGAATCAAGTGCTCCTTTCGTGGCTGAATACAAGGCATTTCCTTTATAGGGACGGAACGAAGCCACCGACGACACAAAAAGAATTGAACTGTTTTCGGTAATCTTCTTTCTCTTCAACAATTGCTGCACAAACAGGATGTTACAGAATGTGTTGGTATCGAACATTCGATGCAGTTTTTCATCTGTAATATGCCTTACTACCGTAGTATCAAAAATGCCTGCACACAACACTACACCGTCTAATTTTGGCAGTTTTTCAACCAAAGCGGGAATTTCCTGATGATTCACCACATCAAAGACAATCTGTTGATTATCGGAAGAGGCGAGACTGTTGTATGTTTCTTGCAGTCGTTCTTCGTTTCTGCCCATAACGATGAGTTTGGCACCCATCTCAAAACTTCTGAGGGCTATTTGTTTGCCAATATGGGAAGAGGCTCCCGTAACCAGAATGGTCTTTCCTTCAAGTGTATATGGATTATTCATGTTTTGCTTTTTTGCTTTTCAGAAGTTTGACAAACCGTCTCATGACCGCTTCCACTTCATATTCCCCTTTGTTCTTATGCTCAAAATACTCTTCGCGGAGAAGGGACCCTATGGACATATCATAATACCGACCATTCTTGAATGCAGCTTGTCGCATAACACCTTCGCGTGTCGAGAACATCACTTCACCCATAATGTGCGTAGTCTCATGTCCCATCAAGGAATGCCCCCAAACACGATTTAGATTCAAGCTTTCAAACGCATACCCGTAAATATACAGGTACGACTCAATCCAAGCTGATCCATCGCGGTAATTTGGGTCACCAATAACGATTCCGCTGAAGTTGGCACTGCTGTTGATATAATGGATATCAGTGAGGCTCATGTATCCTATCATCTTATTGGTGTCTTTTGCGCAAATGGCCCACCATACCTGATAAGGATTGTGACGCATCCGCGCCTTAACCCATTCCAACGCCTCATCCATACATACACGACGGTTTAAGCCTGTGCTTAATTTCTTCAGCTCGTCATCGTTCATCCACTTATAAATAAGTCCTGCATCTTCTTCTTCAAATGCTCTGAAGTAAACGGTTTTCTCCATATTATAGAAATAGTTTAGTATTTTACTTTACGGCTTCGCCCCGTCAGTCACATTCCGTGGTGACAAAGGGCTAAGGATGACTTGTTTATGAGCCTATTTATCAACACCTTTATTCGCTGCGTTAGCTCATTCTAGAATTTGAGGCAAAATTAGGTAAAAAAACGAATAAAAGAAGAATTAATTTGTTTTTGTTTCCATCATCTTACGCCATTTCAGATAACCGAAGACGGCTATAACGACATACAAGGCATAAAGGCTGGCCTTAAAGGGTATGTCCTTATAGTAGTAGAGCCCGCAGGTCACCACGTCCACTACAATCCACACAAACCACTGTTCCAAGTACTTACGCGCCAAGGCCCAGATACCCACGATGCTCAAGGCGGTAGTGAAGGCATCAAGAATGGGCACGGTCGAGTTGGTGAAGCGCGACAGCAGGAAATAAATGGCTGCCCATACTGCTGCGGCAAGACCTAACCATATCAAAGCCATACGTTTGGGCATATGGCGGATGGGGAGGTCGGCGGTCTTCTGCTTATGGCGCATCCAGGCGATGAAGCCGTAGATGGTCATGGCAAGGTAGTAGAACTCCATGCCACAGTCGGCATAGAGGCCTTTTTGGTAGTAAAGCACAATGCCCAGCGATTGCATCACAAAGCCCACGACCCACATCCAGACGCTGGCCTTATATTCCAAGAGGATATAGGCGAGGCCTAGGGCTGTGGTGGTGATGTCGAGCCAATGGGCAGATAGAAATTCCATAAGTTCTTTTTACTGCTTGATTTAGAAACCTGTCAATCCTCAATAGGTAATATACGATTGGAATCTTTGGCTTTTGATGTCGTCCTAAATGGGTCTTTGTTCATAGATTCCTGTCACACAAACCTCTTTGTGGAATGGCATAGATACCGGCTATTACGCTAACATCACAACAATACCAGCGCCGCTAATTGCCATTTAGTCGGTTCGAAATCAAAATAATACACAGCCTGCCCCCAACGGTCCTTCTGCTTTAGGACGTTACCATCAAGATAATACAAGGCCTGCCCCCAACGGTCTTTTTGACGGATGGTCTGGCCATCGAAGAAAAGTAAGGCATCGCCCCAGCGATCCTTCTGCCGTACCGTATTACCATCGATGAAAAGAAGTTTGGCACCCCAGCGGTCTTTCTGGTGGAGGGTCTGATGCTCAGCGTCGTACCATACCAGCTTGTCACCCCAACGATCCTTTTGTTGCATAGTATTGTCCCTAAAGTAGTACAACTTTGCTCCCCAACGGTCTTTTTGATAGACGGTTTGTGCAGGCAATAGAGCTGTCATCGCTAGGAAAAATATACTGAATAATAAATGTTTACACATATAAGTCATAGGGCATTTCGGCCTACAGAAAACCTGTCATCTCTGCATTGAGCTGTGTAAGAGATAGAATATACGGTTTCAAAAAAATATGGTTATTGCTTCTTTGTGCCGACGTCTCTTAAAGATTGGCTACATCAAACTTCCATTTCCTTTTCGTCATCACTACTCAGGAACAACACAAGCGACCCTGTTTCCCTACAAGATTAATCCCTCTTAAAGATATCCCTAGTGTAGACCTTCTCCTTCACATCATCAAGGATGCTGTCATAACGGTTGGCAATGATGGCCTGACTCATGGTCTTGAATTTCTCCATGTCGTTGACCACCAAGCTGCCAAAGAAGGTGGAACCATTAGGTAGGGTCGGCTCATAGATGATGACCTCAGCGCCTTTTGCCTTGATGCGTTTCATTACACCTTGGATACTGCTCTGACGGAAGTTGTCACTGTTCGACTTCATCGTCAGGCGATAGACTCCGATGATGCAATGTCGTTCCTGAGCAGCATTGTATTGCCCTTGGTCGTAGTAGTCATAATACCCCGCTTTCTTCAGCACCTGATCAGCGATGAAGTCCTTGCGCGTACGGTTGCTGTCAACAATGGCACGAATAAGGTCTTCCGGCACATCCTCGTAATTGGCCAAAAGCTGTTTGGTGTCTTTGGGCAAACAATAGCCGCCATAGCCAAAACTGGGATTGTTGTAATGATTGCCAATACGTGGATCAAGACAAATGCCTTCTATTATAGATAAGGTATCAAGCCCTTTTACTTCAGCATAGGTATCCAATTCGTTGAAATAGCTCACGCGCAAAGCCAGATAGGTGTTGGCAAAGAGTTTTACGGCTTCGGCTTCCTTAAGGCCCATAAAGAGTACTGGGATGTCCTTCTCTATTTGGGAGTTGGAAGTTGTGGGTTGTGGGTTAGCAGCGTCATTCTTTGATCGGCCTATAGCACCTTCAACAAGGAGACGGGCAAATACTTTAGCCTTTTCTTCTATGTCCGTCCGAGCCAAGGCTTTGATGGCTTCGTTCTCCTCATCATAGCCAACAATAGGTTTAGGATAGCCCACGATGATGCGACTGGGATAGAGGTTGTCGTACAAAGCCTTGCTTTCGCGCAAAAACTCAGGCGAAAACAAGAGGTTGAATTTTTCAATGCCCTTTGAGGCATATTTCACATATAGTCCTCTTGTATAACCAACGGGTACGGTGCTTTTGATAACCATCACCGCATCAGGGTTGACGCTGAGAACAAGGTCTATGACTTCCTCAACATGAGAAGTATCGAAGAAACTCTTCTGTGGGTTGTAATTGGTGGGAGTTGCGATGATGACAAACTCGGCATCTTTGTAGGCAGCAGCACCATCGAGAGTAGCAGTAAGGTCAAGTTCCTTTTCGGCCAAATATTTCTCGATGTACTCGTCTTGGATAGGTGATTCCCTTTTGTTGATAAGGTCTACCTTTTCAGGGATGACATCCACAGCCGTGACATGGTTGTGTTGCGCCAGCAATGTGGCGATGCTTAATCCAACGTAACCTGTGCCTGCTACTGCGATGTTCATTTTTTCTAGTTTAGAGTGCAGAGTTTATAGTTTAGGAGTTAGAGTCGGAGGGTTTATAGGAAGTGATAAGGCCTGACAGAAGACGAGCGTCCTCTTCTATCAACACATCCATATTCTGACGGTCAGCTGTTGTAATATAGCCAAGCTCCTCAGCCACTTCAAACTGTGATGAAACCTCCATCAACGAACCGTATGCTATTTCTATGAAATGAGCTTTCTCTTTCACTGAAAAGCGATTCACTCCTTCGGCTATATTCGAAGTAACAGAAATCGACGCTCTTCTCAATTGGTCACACATTGCATAACGTTCTTCGGGAGGAAACTTCTTTAAGAGTTTATATGTTTTCTTAACCACTTCCTTAGCTTTCTGATAAGCTATCAATTCACGATATCCAAATACCTCCATACTCTTTACTTTCAACTATCAACTTTTAAACTACTCTAACTCTAAACATAAACTCTAAACTTTTTAATCTTTAAATATTACAATCTTCCATCAATAATCTCACGCGGCAAAATACCCTTCACGTCATAAATGACGCCACCTTCCCTAACAAATGATTTTACATCCATATCCAAGAACTCTTTGTGTGCTACCGCAAGAATCACCGCGTCAAACTTATTACTTGGTACTTCGTTGGTCACAGTCACACCATATTCCTGAAACACATAATCAGCATCGGCCCAAGGGTCGAACACTGTGATGTTTGGCGTGTATTCGCTCAATGTGTGATAAATGTCGACCACCTTGGTATTGCGGATGTCAGGGCAGTTCTCTTTGAAAGTGATGCCCAGGATGAGAATCCTAGCATTCTTTACCATCACGCCTTTTTTGTTCATACACTTGATGGTCTGGTTGGCCACATAGGCACCCATACCATCATTCAATCGCCTTGAAGCATGCATAATACGAGGCAACACGCCATAGACCTGTGCCTTTTGGATGAGATAGTACGGATCCACACTGATGCAGTGCCCGCCCACCAAACCTGGACTCAGTTTGATAAAGTTCCACTTGCTGCTGGCGGCCTCTATCACATCATGAGTGTCGATACCCATAGCGTTGAATATTTTCGCCAATTCGTTCATAAAGGCGATGTTGACATCACGCTGTGAGTTTTCAATGATTTTCGATGCCTCAGCCACCTTAATGCTCGGTGCCTTATGCGTGCCATTAATAAGAACGCTGTTGTAGACTGAATCAACATAGTCGGCAATCTCGGGCGTGGAGCCAGAGGTCACCTTCTTGATCTTCTCAACGGTGTGTTGTTTGTCGCCAGGATTGATGCGCTCAGGGCTATAACCGGCATAGAAATCCACATTGAACTTCAGACCACTGACACGCTCTACCACAGGCAGGCATTCCTCTTCGGTAACACCTGGGTAAACCGTTGACTCATACACTACCACATCGCCTTTTGAAATCACCCTGCCAACGGTGTCTGAAGCTCCCCAAAGGGGACGCAAGTCAGGACGGTTGTCGCGGTCGACGGGGGTGGGAACGGCCACAATATAGAAGTTGCATTTCTTGATTTCCTCGAGATTGGTGGTACAACGGAAACCATGGTTCTTGATGGCATCTTGCAACAACTCATCACTTACCTCCAGGGTCGCATCGTGTCCTGTCATCAAGGCATTCACACGAGATTCATTCATATCAAAACCAATGGTTTCAAATTTCGTTGAAAACAGGCGGGCAAGGGGCAGACCCACATAGCCTAAGCCTATCACACAGATTTTTGTGTCTTTCATATATATTTTATTTGTATTACTTTCAAGTTTATACAGGCTTTTGGAGGCATACTACGCTAGACTATAATGCGTAAGCAAGCATGGGAACTATGCTTGCTGATGCGTTCTTTAAGGGTTTTACCTAGTAAACCGCCTCCTATAGATTCCTCTCCTCCGCTTATGCCCACATAGGAATGACATAGGGGACTGGCATTACTTCCATCCAAATGGATGTCCACTCAAAGGCAGTTTTGCCATAGGATGGTAATCTCCAATGAGTCCAATGGGTGTGGCGTTGCGGATCTCATACACGATATTGATGCAACGGCGTGCATCTTCGATGCCGAAACCGCGACCAGAAAGGATTTCCTCATAACTCTTGGTATGCAGTTCAGTGAAGCCTTGACTAAATTCAAATTCCTCACCGTCAATCATAATGGTGCGGTAAGTACGCTTCTCTCCTTCCACGGCATTGGGTGGCAGTGTGTCGCCATTAATGCTGAGAAAATAACGCACACGGGCACGCTTCAATTCCAAATAGCCCGCCACACGGTCGTGTGAAGCTACATGAACGATGTTCTTTTGCACGTCGCCAAAAATCCAACCCAGCATATCGTAAAAGTGTACTCCGATGTTGGTGGCAATGCCACCGCTCTTGTTGATATCGCCTTTCCACGAGGCATAATACCAATTGCCACGCGAAGTAATGTAGGTCAAGTCAATGTCGTATATTTTGTCTTTCGGACCTTCGTCAACTTTTTTCTTCAGAGCAACAATCTTGTCATGCAAGCGCAGTTGAAGGATGGTATTAACCTTATGTCCCTGACGTTGTTCCACCTTTTGCAAAGCATCAATATTCCAAGGGTTGAGCACAAGGGGCTTCTCACAGATGACATCGGCACCGAGACGCAAACCATAACGCATATGAGCGTCGTGAAGGTAATTGGGCGTACACACGGTGACGTAATCGATATTGGTGCCACTGTCTCGCAGTTTAGTGTTGTGGCGATCGAAGAGTTCCTGCTCGGTGAAAAAGGCAGTTTTGGGGAAATAGCTGTCCATAATGCCGACGCTATCGCTCTTGTCGTAGGCGGAAACAAGGTTGTTACCTGTGTCTTTGATGGCTTTGAGATGGCGTGGAGCAATATAGCCGCCGACGCCAATTATCGCGAAGTTTTTCATTGTTAGTATTTAAAGAAACAAATCTTACATAAATCTGTTACAAATTCTTTTTATGTATTTCTTTGGTCCATTATCGTTCGGTTTGCCCTTATCGGGCTTGCCGATGGCGCTTCTTCGAAGCTTGGCTAATTAACCTCGGATTAAATCAAACTTATTGGTAAGTTCATTGAACATGTACTTTTCGGCATGTAGTCTTTGTGATTCTCCAAAATTGATTAGGATACCAAACTTTGTGTTAGTTATTCTCATGTAATTGAACAATTGTGCTCTATGCTCACTTAGAAGTTCGGTGACAGCTTTCAATTCTACGATAATA
>JAEEGL012082017.1_pt1 | contig 11830 bp, 9 predicted proteins | sample 9134231 | NCBI WGS metagenome assembly JAEEGL01 (sample SAMN16246548, study PRJNA631951) | gut metagenome | biome: gut microbiome; feature: rumen; material: fiber-attached | host: Bos | place: Iran: Karaj | collected 2018-10 | reverse complement strand
CCCATACTTTGAAGCAGAAGCTTGGTCAGGAGCTGACAATGATTTTGCTCATATTAAATTAACTGATTATAAAGATAAATGGGTTGTATTATTCTTCTATCCAATGGATTTCACTTTTGTTTGTCCCACAGAAATTTGTGCCTTCAGTGATGCAGCAGAAAATTTCGCTAAAATTAATACAGTTATTTTAGGAGCATCAACAGATAATCAATTTGTTCATAGAGAATGGGCTTTAAGAGATAGAAAACAAGGAGGTTTAGCTCCATTAAAAATTCCTATTTTATCTGATAAATCTCAATGTATTGCAAAAGCTTATGGATGTTTAATTAGAAAAGGACCAGATGCAGGAGCTACATATAGAGCAACATATATCATTGACCCCAATGGATTAGTTAGACATATCAGTATTAATGATACCCCTGTTGGAAGATCAATAGATGAAGTTATGAGATTAGTTCAAGCCTTCCAATTCACTGATGAACATGGAGAAGTTTGTCCTTCTAATTGGAAACCAGGTAAAAAAACTATGAAACCTAAAGCAGGTGACCCAGATCTTAAAAAATATTTTGAAGATGAATTAGGAAAAAAATAAATAAAAGAATTAATTTTAATTGTTTTATTTAAACTTATTTATTATAATAAATTTGGATTATTTTGATAAAAAAATATTTTAATTTAAATTTATAAAAGTTAAATAATGAATTTTATATTAATTAATATTTTAGTTTTATTTAAAATTATTATTAATGAAGATAATAATATTTCAGAATGTAAATTAAATTCAGATTCTGGTTCTTCATATAATCAATGTAAAAAATATTCTGCATCAGAAGGAAACATATGTTGTTATGTTTCAGGAATTATAAATGGCATATCAAACCGTGGATGTATAGAAATGATATCATATTTTAATAATAGTAATGAACATGATTTTTATGGAAATGAAAACAATAATGGAGATTTAATTTGCTCTGAACCAAATTCAACAAAAAATTCTTCTAAAAATATAAATATAAATATTAATATTATTTTTTTTATTTTATTATTATTATTATAATTAGATATTAATATTATTTTAGTTTTATTAATTATATTAAAAAAAAAAACATAAAAATAATATATTAATTAAATCATCATTTCAAATAAAATTTATTTTAAATGGGTAATGAACTTAGTGATGATAATATTCCAACAAATCACGAAATTTTATTAATGCAATCATCTTTTTCAAAATTTAATCTAAATTATAAAGGTGTTGAAGATGATAATCTCTCAGATAATTCAAAAAATGAAACAAAATCAAACTCGGACTTAAATTTATCAACCACAGCCCAAACTGAATATGATATCAATAAAAGAGTTCCATATACATTTATATGGAGAGAAGGAGGTGAACAAGTAACCCTCACTGGTAATTTTGCTTCATGGAATCAATTTTTTAATATGAGTAAAAATAAAGATGGAAATTTTACCTGCACAATTCCTTTAAATAAAGAAAAAATTCAATTTAAATTTGTGGTTGATAATGTTTGGAAATGTAGCTTAGATTATGAAACTATGGATGATGGTCATTTTAATATGAATAATATTATAGATTTAACTAATTTTAAAGATGAAGAAGATGAAGAAAAGAAAAAAAATAGTACAAAAAAATTAAATATAACTGAAGATTATAATAATAATTTAAATATTAAAAGAAGTGAATTTAAATTAAACCCTCCTAATTGTCCTTTTGCTTATAAAAAAATTTATAATACAATGAATAATGAAAATCAGAAAAAAATAGGTAAAAAAAAATTTTATGATTATAAACAAATTCAACTTAATATTAATGAAAATAATTCATATAAAAAATTATTATCTCCTTTACATGTTAATATAAATCATATACAAAATGGAATATATTTTAAAAATAATTATACTAGAATTGGAATTACAACAAGAATTAGACAAAAATATACAACTTTTGTATATATAAAACCTAAAATCAAAAAATAAATATTTATTTTTGAGTTTTAATTAATCTTAAGAAAACAATAAATTTTTTTAATATTAAATTAACTTATTTGTAGTATAAATGAAGATAAAAATATAAAATATTTTTAAAATTATTTTTCATAACAATAGAATTTTAAAAATATTTTAATAGCATATATAAATGTTATTTTTTAAAGATTATTTTTAAAGTAGTTTAATTAATAATTTATAAATAAACTTATTATAAAAATTTTATTACTTTATTTAGAATATAATATTATTATTTTTTCTTTTTTTAATAAATATTTAAATATTATTAATTTAAATTTATTTTATGTTTTTTTATTTTTAATTATTCCTAAAATATCAATACTCAATTGTTTAATTTGTTGATATTCAATTTTAAATTTATCATTAACTTTAATTTCATTATTTTCAGTTGAAATTTTTTCTAAATTTGGTATTAAATCAGTAAATTCTAAAATAATTTTTTTCATACTTTCATTTATAAATAAGTTATTTAATATTATCAAGCAAACTAATTTTATTTGAATGTTATTATGATTAACTAAACCAACAATTTGTTCTAAAAATGGTTTAGTTATTGATTTTTTTTGATTTTCACTTCCGTTTGAAATATTACTTAATACATATAAACTATGAATAATAATTTCTTCACTTATTTTTTTATTTGATATTTTTTCTAATATTTTATTTAATAATTTATCTTTACAATTACTAAAAACATCTTCAATATCTTCTTTATTTTTAAATAATAATACTCTAAAAATAAGTAAACTTTGAACTTGAATTTGAATATCATTATCATCTAATAAATCTAATAAAAAATCATAAGTTATTTTTTTAACAATATTTTTTTTAATTTCATTTTTTGAATTAACACTATAAAAAATATTTTTTATTGCGCAAATAGAATTAAATCTTATTTTAGAATGAGTTGATTTTAAAAATATTTCTTTTAATTTAGAAATAAATTTAATTATTTCAACTGATAAAGATTTTTCTTCTAATAAGAAATTACATAAAGCATTTGTGGTTTGAATTTGAATATCAATATTAGGATGTTTAGTTAATTTCATTAATAATATATTGACTCCATGATCAGTTAATTCTTTTTTATTTACAGTTTTTCCTCTAGATAAACTTAATATAAGTAAAATAGCAGATAATAATAATTTATGATGATTATTTGTTTCACTTATTATATAAATTATTATTTTAAATTCATTTTTTTTCATAATATCTTTTTTTATATCTTCTTTTTTTTCAGAATTTTCACATAGTTCAAATAAACAATTTAATAATACAGTTTTATATTCGTCATTTTTATTTAATACTGTTTCATTTGAAATAATTGCATCTTCATCTGAAGAAATTTTTGATTTTTGGTCTTTGAAATTTTTGTATTCTTCATCTATTTTTTTAATTTCATTTTCTGAATATAAATTTTTGAACTCTTTTAATATAATATCTATTCCTTTTAAATTCACAAAATGAATACGAAATTGTTCATTTATTATTAATAAATTACTTAATGATGAAACACAATTAATTTTATTGTTTATTAAATTTATTTTATTTTGATTTAAAAAATCTAATAAAATTTTAACTGACCATAAAATAATTGGGAAATTATTTATTTTTTCTATTATTTCATTATCATTTAATTTTTGATTTAATATTAAATTAGTCATTAATTTAATTGCTAAAATAGATGTTTCAACATCGTATTGTCTAATACATGAAGTAATTACATTTGAAAAATTGTTAGTATTATTTATTATATTTTTGCAAAATGATTCATTTTCATGTGTTAATGGAATTAATAATTTTAATAAAATTTTTACTATTTTTATATTCATTCTACTTGAAAAAAATTTGTTAATTAATTTATTAATTAAATTTTGGTTTTGAATAATTAAAGGTTTGAAATAGTTATTTTCTATAATTTTACTTAATATAACACAAATTGAAACAAATATTGAATCATTCATAATAAATTTATCAACATTTTTTAAAAAATCTGTTAAATAATTTTGTTCAATTTGAACAAAATCTAATGAACTTAAATTTTCTAATAAATGAAAACTATTTTCATATAATTTAATATTTTCTTGATTCATTTCAAATTTATTTAAATATTTTGTTGTAATCAAAAATAATTGTGGATAATATTTAATAACATTATTCATTTCATCTGAATTTGTTTCCATTAATTTTTTATGACTTATTATATATGAATTTATAATTGCGATTATATATAATAATATATTTTTATTAAGTTCTTCTAAATTCAATTGATTATTATTTATATAATATTCTAAAATTATTTTATATTGATTATTTATTAAATATTGAACTTTATTATCATATGAACCTATAATTATATTTCGAAGATTTTTTAAATTTTCTTCATTTATTATTTGATCTTTATTTATATTTGATTCAATATTTATATCTTTATTTTCATTCATTTTTAAATATATTTGTTAATATATTTATTAATAAATTATTTTTTAATTAAATTATATAAATAAAAATTATAAATTTTTTTATTAATTGATCATTTAACCATTATTGATTTTGAATTATAATATAATATATTTTATTTATGATATTTACAAAGCTAAATTTTTTATAATTTTTTTCGAATTAATATTTTTTATTTTTAATTTTTATATTATAAAAAAATTTTTTTTATTTATCAGAAATTAAATTTATAAAAATAATTATAATAAATATAAAATAATTATAATTAATCCTTATATCAATCATATTTTTTATAATTTCAATATTAATATATTATTTAAACCTTTGAATATTTAAAAATAAAATTTAATATTTTCTAATATTATTTTATTTATATATTTATATAATATATTATTAAGTAAAATTTAATTATTATCATTCCTTTTCTAATAAATTTTTTGCTGTTTCCAAATCCTTATCTATTTTTTCTAATTTTTCTTTTAATTCATTTATTATTTCCTTTATAATTTCATGATTATAATTATTTTTATTACATATAAAATAAGCAAAAAGAGATGTATTACTTATTTTTACTTGATATAAAATATAATTATCATAAAATGAAATTATATTTTTTGTTGGCCATCTTCCACTTTTCCCAATTAATTTTAAACAACTTGTGAAATAATTAGGTAAAAGATTTCTGCATTTTTTTAAAACTTCATTTTTTAAATTTTTTTTATTTGCTTTAGCTATTTTAACTCCATCATAATCAGATATATAAATGAATTCTATAAAATCATATTTATTTATTAAATCATCTAAATATTCATAATTTATTTCTGGTTCATCTTCTTCATCAGACATAATTTCTATTAAATAAAAATTAAATTATTATTATTTTTAAAAATATTTATTTAATGAAATAATTATTATATATAATTATAATTTTTGTTTTTATTTATATACTAAAATGTACTAAACATATATATTTTATTTAATTATTAATTAATAAGATCAAAAAATTTTTTAAATTTTTATTTTCAAATATATATGAGATTTATATATTAATTAATAAAGCAAATTTTTATATATATTTATTAATATATTTATAAGTATATTTATTTAAAGAAACTAAAGATATCTTGTTCGTTATTATTATTTTTTTGTTTTTTTTCTTTATTATTATTTTGCTGAATGTTTATATTTTGTTGAAATGTATTATCAACATTTAAAATAAAATTATTATTATTATTTATATTATTATTTTTTTCTTTTGAAAAATCATTACTATTTGAATTATTTATAAATTCAAATAAATCATTGTTGTTATTATTTTCTTTTTGTTCATTATTATTTATATTATCAGTAAATTCAAAATCTAATAAATTATTGTTGTCATTTTGTTCATTTGTTTTGTTATTATTGATTTTATTATTATTATTATTTAAATCAAAATCCCACAATAAATTAATATTATTATTATTTTGATTTTTAATATTTTCATCTACTTCTTTTTTTTCATAATTATTAATTTTATTATTTATATTATTTTGAATTCTTAATATATCTTCTTGACTTATTAATTTAATATTTTTCTTTCCATTTCGTTTTTCTAAATCATTATCAAAATATCCATTACTAATTTGTCTTTTTTTAATATTTTCAACTTCTTCAGGCAAATCGATTTTATTAATTTGATTCCAATTTTTTAATATATCCAATATTTCTTTTGCACTTGGTCTTTCAATGGGATTTGGATTTAACATAAGTCTAATTAAATCAATAATTTTTTCAGAATATTTTTCAATATTATTTTTCGGAAAATTATAAGAAGCACTTATTATATTTAATTTTAATCCATCATTAAATGGTTGAATTTTAAATAAAATAGTATATAATATACATCCTAATGCCCAAATATCAACTTTTTCATTAATTTCATATTCATTATATTTATCACACATTTCAGGTGCTCTATAATAAATAGTTGAATTACTTTCAAAATTATTTAATGTTTCATTTTTTTCTTTTTCATTACAATTTAAAGGATTAAATTTTATTGTTGTTGCTGAACCAAAATCACATAATTTATAAACATTTTCAAATTTTAATATGTTTTCTATTTTTAAATCTCTATGTGCGATTGGTGGTTCTTGGCAATGCATTGCATAAACACCTAAAATTATTTGATATAAAATTGTTAATGCTTCTTCTTCATTTATAAATTTTTTTTTATTAATATAATCTAATAATGTTCCTTCTTTACATAATTCCATTATAATAAAAACTGTTTTTTCTGTTATTTCATAATCATATAAATGAATAATATTTTTATATTTAGATAAAATTTTCCAATATTTTATTTCATTTTTTATGTTATTTAAATGATTTTTTGATTGAATATTTATTTTTTTTAATGCATAATTTTTATGATTTTCAGATGATATAATTTGATAAATATAAGCATAACCTCCTTCAGCGATAAGATGGTCTTCATAATAAATTTTCTTATTTATTTCTATTTTAGATTTTAAATCTAAAGGAGTTAAATTTTCTTTAACAAAAGATTTAATATTTGAAAATCCTTGAGAAATATTATTTTGAATTGCTTGAAAAGCTTTATTAAACATTTAAAATAATTTAAATGATATTTTTATTTATTTTTTAAATTAATATTTTTTTTAAAAAAATATTTGTTATTAATTCAATTATATATTTAATGAGTAATTTTTTAAATTTTGATATTGATAATTGTTTAAAATTTATAAACAATTCTTCAAATATAAATAATATTTCATTGCAATTTTCTCCTGAATATCAAAATGAATTTCAAATAGATTTTTATACTTATTTTCAAGAAAAATTAAATGAAGATAAAAATTTATATATAATAGGAGATACCTCATATAGTCCTTGTTGTTGTGATGAAATAACAGCAAAAAAATTAAATAGTAATATTATAATAAGAATAGGAACTAGTTGTTTTACAAGGAATAAAAATCTTCCTATTTATTATTTAATAGAAAATAATATTTATAATAAAGAAGAATCAGATTTATTTTACAATAATTTAAATGAATTAATTCAACTTAATATAAATGAAAATAAAGATAATAATAATAATATAATAATATTATATAATGAAAAAATTCAAAAAAATTTAATTAATATTTATAGAGATAAATTAAATGATTTATATAATAAAAATAATTTATATATTTCAGAAATTAATATAAATGATATTGAATATAAAATAAATAAAGATAATTTATTATATGGAAGAAATTTTATTTCTAATAATAATAATCCTATTGATTTATTTAATTCAAATTCAATTTTAATTTATATTGGTTATGAAGAAGATGAATTATTAATAGAATTAACTTTAAGATTTTTAACAAAAATAAAAAAATTTTATCTTATGAATATAAATAATAATAAATTTAATTATAATATTATTACTCAAAATATTTCAAATAAAACATTATATAAGCATTTCAATTTAATTGAATATTCAAAATCAAAAAATGTTTTTGGAATTTTAATTGGAAGTTTGAGTTTACCTAATTTAAATATAATAATAAAAATATTAAAAAATATATTAACTTTAAATAATAAAAAAATTTATACTTTTTTATTAGGAAAAATAACAGAAGAAAAATTATGTAATTTCACTGAATTTATAGATTGTTTTATTTTAATTGGTTGTTATTTTAATAATAAATTTAATTTTCATAATAATAATGATATTAAAATATTAACACCATTGGATATTAAAATTGCATTTGATAAAGAGTATAAATGGGATGGAAGTTATTCTTTTGATATAGATTTTATTATAAATAATGAAAATAAAATTAATGAAAAATATATTGAAATTAATAAAAAAAATAATGAATTAATTAAAGATTTAGAAAAGAAATGTTGTGATTTACAAATAAAAGATAAAAATGAAGTTTTAGTTAATATTTTTTCTCACAGTATTATTGAAAAATATGATAAAAGAAAATTTAAAGGATTAAATGATAAAGAAAATCAAAATGTTGAAGTAAGTTTAGCTAAAAAAGGTAAAAGAGGAATTCCTATAAAATACGAAGATATATAATATTTAATATATAAGAAAAATAATTAAAATTTAATATATATAATGTTTCTTACTTATTATTATTTTATAATAATAATTTAATTTTTTATCAATAATTTATATATATAAATTAAATAAAAATAATTAAATATTTGTAAATAAATATAAAATTATTTTAATAATTAATTAATAATTTACATTATTATTAATTTTCTGAATAATTTCTTTAATAATAAAAAAATGAATAAAGTTAATACTTTAAAATTTAATAATTCTTTTATCAAACTTGAATCAGAAAATCCAATTTTAAAATCAAGATCGTTTTCTTTTTCACCTTTAAATTTAGCTGGAAAAATAGTTATTAAAATTAATAATAATTATATAAATAATAATAACAATATTAATAATAATGCTCATCATAACCAAAGAAGTTCGATAAAAACAATATCAAAAATGGATGACTCAGAAACATCTTCAAGAGAAATGAATTATATTGAATTATTTCCTTCTCCCAAAACACCTCATTTAAATGATTATATTGAAAATTCAAATGAAAATAATATCAATTCGAATAATTTTAAAAATTTTTCTTATGGTTTATTTTCTTTTAAAAATAATAATAATAATAAATTTAAAATTAAAAAAAAGAATCTTTCACTTTTAAATAAAACTATATATTTTAAAAATAATTCGAATAATAATAACGAAGAAGATATTAATAATAATGTAAATTTAAATAGTAATGAAATTAACAATAAATTTAATTATATTAATAGTAAATTTAAAAAAAATGAAACAAATTTAAGTAGTACTAATAATCTTAATGTCATTAAAAGAAAAATTTCTATTCCATCTCATTTAAGAAGAAAAGTTAAATTTAATCTTGATTCAAAATTAAATCTTAAAGAATCAAGTTTATCTTTATCAAAATTAGAAATTAAAAAAAATATCAGAAACAAAAATAGAAGTTTAATAAATATAAATAAAAATCAAATTTCATTAAATGAAACTAATTTAATTAAAAATAGTTTTATTACTTTTAATACTAAAAATAGCAACATTTCATCAAATTTAAGTTTTAAAAATTTTTCAACTTCTAAAAATTTTCCAATGTTTTCAAAAAATGTTTTAATTAAAAATTTTGATTATTATTTTCATAAATATAAACCTACTATTTTTCCTAATTCAGCTAAAAATAAAATTATAACTTCTTTTTGTGCTTATACATATAAAAATGGAATGTATGAAACGAAAACAAAAATTTCTTTAAATATTGATTTAATAGATTCAAATAAAAATATTTTTTCTTTTTTTACTTTATTTTCAAATGAAATTGAAAAAGAAGAAATTGATAAAATTTATAAATCAATTTCTAATTTAAAATCTAAAAATAATTTGTTTATAAATCAAGTAAATCAATTATATAAAAATTTAAAAGGTGATTGTTTAACAATTTTATTCAAGAATAAAAAAATTTATAGTTTTTTTAATTGCATAAAGAATAATGAAAAAAATATAAATTATAAAGCTATAATAAGTAATGACAATGGTTTTAGTATTCATATAATAAAATTAAACAACAGAAATTTAAAAATAATAAATAATTTTGATTTTGTAATATTAATAAATAAAACGATATTTGATGTTTTAACTAATCAAGAAATTGTAAAACTTATTTATATGAATTTAAAATATTCAATTATTAATAATGAATCTTATGAAACATTTTTATCTAAAATTATTGAAACTATATTTAAAGAAGTTATTCATAAAGGAGTTATGTTAGATATGAGTCTTATTTTTATAACTTTTGATAATATTAAAAAAATATTTGATAAAAAAATTATAACTCAAATAAATGAAACTTTAAAAAATTTAGAAAATTTAGATTTTGATTTTGATTTTAATTATAATAATTATGAAAATTCACCTCAAAGAGAAATTAAAGTTAGAAATAATTTTAATTTAACTTTTAAAGATAAATCAATGCAAAGTGAGAATACATTAAAAAAGAAAATTTCAAAAATATATTTAATTAAAAATACTGAAAATGAAGATGAAGATGAAGAATATGAAAATAAATATCAAAGAACAGAAAAGAAAAAAAATATTAAATCATTTTTATGTGGTTTATTTTGTTAATATTATAAATATTTTAAATAATTTCAAAATATAATAATATATGATTGTGGCATAAAAAAATATTATAACTAAAATTTATAAATAATATAAATTTATAAAATTACTTAATTAAATAAACATTATTAATAATAATATTAATATTATTTTAATATGATTTTTTTTGAAGATTGGTGGAAATTAGGAGAAAACGCAGTTAAAACACAATATAATGGAGAATTAGCAAGTGATAAAAAAATAGATGATGTTATAATTTATAATCAAGAAAGTTTAAATAAATTTATTGATTGTATTGCTCAAAATATTAATGTTTTTAATACAATTACTGGACAATATGAATTACAAATAAATAAAAATGATCCTTTTTTAAATAGACAAAATAATCTTGATTTTAGTAAACAAATTTTATTTGTTTTTACTAATGTAAAAGTTGATCAAATTTTATATTCTGCTTTATTTGATTGTTATTTAATTTATTTTGATCAAAATCAAGTTGAAGAAAATACTTATAGTGCTGTTATTGTTAAAAATTATACTGGAAGAAATGGAAATTATAAATATCAATTAATGAATGATAAACCAGAATTTAAAAAATCTTTTAAACCTAAAAATGATAATGATGAATATTAATATAAAAATTATAATTTATTTTATATTATTTATTTTTATTAAATAAATATAAAAATATAAATAGTATATTTAATAAATTATTTCATTAAAAAATAATTTAAAAATTTCTAAATGAAAAATGAATCACTCACGTTTATAAAATTTGTTTGTATAGATAATAAAGATTCTATATTATTTTCTACTGATTCACTTTCAAATTTAATTAAATTTAATCTATCTTGATAGTTACTTTCTTTAAAATTTCTTTTTAAAAAGAAAAAATTTTCTAAAGTTCATTTTTATTTAACATTTTATATTTAATAAATTTAAATTAATTTAATTTAAATATAATTTTAAAAAAAATTCAAAATTTTTTTAACTAAAAAAATTTTTCATCAAATTTAAAAATAAAACGTAGTATTTTAAGAATAAAAAAATCATTAATATTAAGAGCTTAATCAAATTAAGAAAAATATTTAAAAAAAATTATAATTTAGTTTTCAAAATAAATAAAAAAAAAGTAAAAAT
>JAEEGL011973947.1_pt1 | contig 11830 bp, 10 predicted proteins | sample 9134231 | NCBI WGS metagenome assembly JAEEGL01 (sample SAMN16246548, study PRJNA631951) | gut metagenome | biome: gut microbiome; feature: rumen; material: fiber-attached | host: Bos | place: Iran: Karaj | collected 2018-10 | reverse complement strand
TGCAGAACTGTCAGGTATATCTTGTATATCAACGTCTTGTATTAGAATTGAGTCTGGAACAATATCCAAATTTGTGTGATATTCTTTTTCGAAAAAGATTTTAGCCATAGACCCGATATCCCCAGAACACTCATATTTTGTGGATAGAGAAAGATAGTATAAGACTGGTGTGAATATTGGCGTGAAGAAAATAAATGTTTTAACAATAAATCTTTTCATTGTTATTATAAAAAAGGTATGGTTTAAATAGATTTTATTGTATCACACCCATTGAGTTTAAATCTTTTGCCAAAATTCTACTGAAACGTTCTGCACCTTTTCTGTTTAGATGTTGAGCATTGTAGAATAAAGTTGTGTCGTAACAAATTGAGTCGTGAGAGTAATCGAGAATAGGAATGTCGTATTTATTGGCGAGGTTGCGATACATAGTCCACATAGCCGCCGTGTCAACGATTTTGTTGGTAGCTTCAATATACATTGGAGAATGGACAAATATTACTTTCACGTTATCTTCTTGGCATTCCTTCAACCATTGTTCTGTCATATCAAAAATGGTGGAATCGTGCTCATAAGGAATGTTTTTTATTTTTCTTAATTCCGTTCCATCCCAATCTTCGACTTTGCTATAATATCCTTTGTATAAAACTATTGTTTCGGGTTTAAAAAGATACCCCTTGAAATGCCTATAATACTTGGCAAGTGGCAAATAACGGTCAAATAAATTAAAATGATGAGTGTTTTTCACGCAATCCCATATATCCTTGTTTAGAAGAAAAGGATAAAACTGTTCTCTGTCTAGAGGGTCGCTGTTATACATTGACATATAATAGATGTCACAAAGAACCAATTTAGGTTTATTATTGTATTTTTTATATAGGTTATAGCATAAAATGCTGATATCTAATTTTTTCCCGTCGCACCCTAAATTATAGCAATTAGAATGTAGTATACTGTCAATTATTCTTGGACTATATTGTACCCACGCACGAGAACTACCGAGAATAATAATGTCGTTATTCATTTTACCTGAAAGAAGATGACTCCAAGGACGTTCGTGTGTTCTTTTTATCCTATTAGTAAGAACAATATCAATAATTAAAGAGATAGTTAAAAAAACAATAATAAAAAGTATAGTGTGAGTTACAAATTTCTTCATAATTTAGTGTTGGGAGTATATAAAAGTCTATTTTTCTGATAAATATAGTATTATTCAGCTTGGCAGTGAGAAATAAATGATATCCCTAATAATCTTTTTGTGCTTTCAAGATAAAGGATAAGTTCTTATGTGTTTGTATTTTATTCGATTGCAGGAGATTTTGGTAAAAAACATCAATCTATATAGTTGTGAATTTAAAAAGTGTAACTCTATAATAATACAGATTATATTATTGCAATACTTATCAGGGCATTAATGTCCATTTGGAAAAAAGTCATCTATTCATCATTAAGATTGAATCCAAGTCGTGAGCCAATATTTCGGAAAAAGCGTCTGCACCGCTACTGTTTAAATGTTCAGCATTGTGAAACAAAGTTGAGTCTTTGCAAATCGGATGATCGAGATAGTTTAAAAACACACAACTGTTTATTTCTGCCAAATGATTGTAAAATGAGACAAGTTTTTTTATTTCTTTTATTTTTGACTGACCTTCGTAATATAGGGGAGAATAAACAAGAATCACTTTTCCACATTCATTATTTATTTCGTTTATCGTATTGCAAAAATCGTTTATTAAAGTGTAGTTATAAGAACAATCTATAGTGTTGTCTTTTATTCCTTTTAAATCTGTTAAAGTGTTTTGGTCCCATAAATATGACTGAGCACAGTATCCATTATAGACACATGTGTCAAAAGTATTATGCAATGCATATTTGAATATGCCTGTTCTTTTCCAATATCTTAGAAATGGAATAAATCTATCTGAGGGACTATATTTATGTCGTTTATTGCAGATTGAATTCCAAACGTCTTTATGAAAAATATATGGAGTGAATTGTTCGTCCATCCACCTTCCAGAATAACAAAACGTATTATGAAATACATCCCATATAATAATAGTTGGCTTGTTCTGCGCGTTGTGTTTATATAAATTATAACGCAATAAATCCATATCTACAGTTTTCCCATACATAGCCAAATTGTAGCATTTTTTTTCTAGTTTTTTCTCAATAATGGCAGGATTATAGCCGCAATCAGCGCGAGAACTACCTAATATAATTATATCTGCGTTAATGTTCGATTTGACAATGTCTTCCCATACTACTATAATTCTTGTTTTGGAATGTCTTATTATCCTTGTTGCAATAATATCTGTAACAAGTATAATGAAAAACCAGATTATAAGAAATAAACAAATTCTTTTAAGAAAGTGTATCACAGCTGTCAAAACTGGAAATAAATGAATGTTTCTTGGCTCCCTGAAAACAAGACTATGGTCAACATAATCGCGTAATATAATACGTATCGCAATAATTTTGATTTAATGGAGATTTGAAAAGGATGATCCTTCTCACGATTAATCCATTCTACAACAAGCATTACTAAGATAAATATAAAGGATTTTGATAACATTGGTACTTGAAATAGACTTGAGCTAAAGATACTGCTGAAAATAAGTGTCGTCTGTGAAATGTTGTCAGAACGAAAGATAATCCAACCTAAAGCGGCAAGAAGGAATGTGAATGACATTTGCACCAGTTCCTTAATAGTCGGCACTTTTCTGTTCATAGCCACATTGTCTGTATATTTTCTATTTTTTCCTCTTAGAATTAAAGGTAAGAATAGAAAAGCGTGAAATGCTCCCCAAACAATAAATGTCCAGTTGGCTCCGTGCCAGAATCCGCTTACGAGGAATATGATAAATGTGTTTCGGACAACCTTGGCTTTTGATACGCGACTTCCTCCAAGGGGAATATATATGTAGTCGCGAAACCAGGTTGTCAATGATATGTGCCAGCGACGCCAAAATTCAGCTATGTCGCGGCTGAAATACGGTACATTAAAGTTGCGTTTTAGTTTGATGCCAAACAGTTTTGCGCAACCAATAGCAATATCGGAATATCCTGAGAAATCACAATATATTTGGAATGAGAATAGAATAGCGGCAACTAATAAAGTGCTGCCATTGTGTGCCGGGATATCACTCCAAACTTGGTCGACAAATACTGCACAGTTGTCAGCGACAACCATTTTCTTGAAGAACCCCCATAACATCTGACGACATCCGTCGACAGCAGTCGCATAGTCAAATGTTCTTTTTTGATGGAATTGAGGCAGAAGGTTTGTCGCTCTTTCGATAGGACCAGCTACCAGCTGGGGAAAGAAACTGACAAAAGCAAAAAATGCAATAATGTCATTAGTAGGCTCTATTTTTCGACGGTAGACATCGATGCTATAGCTTAATGCCTGGAAGGTGTAGAAACTAATGCCAACAGGTAGAATGATGTTAATCAACAACCTGTCGGCATTGAGAGCAGGAAATAATGCAACAAATGATTCAACAAAAAAGTTGTGGTATTTAAATACACCAAGTATCAGTAAGTTGATGACGATATTTGCAGCAGTAATTAACTTTGTTCTTTTAATACAAGTAACATTACTCTTACCTTCATCATTTTGATCAAGGTTATAATCTCTCCTGTTTTTTTCTATAAGTAACCCTGAAACATAGCTGCAGGTTGAGGTGAATGCAATAAGAATCAGAAAACGCCAATCCCACCACCCGTAAAAAAAGTATGAGGAAATAACGACAAAGGCATTTTGAAGCTTTAGCCTGTCTTTCAATAACCAATAAATGGCAAATACTATAGGAAGAAATATTAGGAATTCTATGGAATTGAATAACATAACAAAAAGATACTGTTAGTGATTATTTACATTGTTTTGATGCTTTCCCAATTAATGATGGTACATATCTGTTCAATAGTAGAATAATCGGGAATAGAATGATTATTGTGCATAAAGTACAAATAAAAGCTCCCCATAAACCAAAATCCCCATATAATTTATGACCAATTCTTTGAAAAACGATTAATACCGGCACGTGCAATCCTAAAACAACTATGGAGTTATTACCATAAAAACTCAGAAAGGGCAATTGTTTATTGTTGTTAAAAAAAGAGAAGACTGAAATTATAAAGAAAATAAAAGAGAAAGTTTGGACGTGTATTAAAATGTTGTTTGTGAAGGCATTTGTTATATGAAGATTTGAAAATATAGTGGCTATCATATAGATAGCTATCGAAATGAATATAACAATAATTTTGTTTTTGTTAGTATTGATATAATCAAGTAGATTTCTGCCGACCAAAGAACCAATCGCGAAATATGTAAGATAATGCATTGCATTATTTATCATAAGCGGTGTTGGTATATATTGTGTAAAGACAAAGCAGACAGCACAGGCTATCGCTAAAAACCAAATACTCCACTTCGGTAATTTGTTTATAAAGTAATAGGATATTTGCAAAACGAATAGGCAAACCAGGAACCACAGTGGAACATTCACATATAGGTAATCAGCGCGCCATTCGATTTTAAATAAATCCAGGATGCAATTCCATCGGAATCCGGTTAATGTTCTATGATCCCATAGATAAACTATAATCCTATAAGGATATGAAATAATATAAAAGAAAAGAAAAGGTATTCCGATGCGTTGAATTGTTTTCTGTATAGAAGTGATAAAGGAATCCTTTTTATTAAAGAACATACCAGAAATGAAGAAAAAAATAGGTACGTGGTAATATGGTTGAGCGAATATTGGAACACCAGCGTGCCACCATACAATCCATAGTATAGCAAACCCTTTGACGAGGTCAATGTAATCAATTCGTTTGTCTGTAGTTATGTCTGGTCGCTTATCCATTAAGATTAATTAATGGTGAATTTTGTGCTTGATTGATTGCATTAATGTTAGCGAATTAGTTTTTTTGTGTTTTATTATTAGATTAATCATATATAAAATAGAGAAAAGCAATGCGAAATAGTAGAAAATCATTGTTCTATTACCCGAAGCTATAAAAGTAGGAGAAAAACCGACAAGTATGCGTGATGCAATACCGATCAAAATAATAATAATAATAGGAATAGAGTCTTTCCCAATTATTTTCCAAATAAGGAAAGGATATGAAAAAAGCACAGTAGAATGTAATAGGAATAATAATATTGAAGGGACTAAAGGGTAATACAAATTTGTCTCACTTGGCTGATATGCAAATAATGGGAGTATAATGGTACCCATAATATTACATATAAACCGAATTAATAATAGTGCAGCAAAAAATGAGAATAAAATTATTGAATCAATTGTTATTTTTTTTCGATATAAACCAATGGTGAACAATAATGACAATGCTATTACCAGAATGTATGTGTTTTTTAGAAGGACAGCGGACGTGGTTTGAATAGCAATAAACATTTTATCATAGAAATGCATTATATTCCAGTGTGGCGAATAGATTGAAATATCAGTTGAGGTTCGGGCTTGATTTCCAGGACATATGCAAATTATTAAAACACTGATTAGTCCTATAATACATAATATTAAAGGGTAAAAGTTCTTAGTTTTTCTTGTAAAAAGTATGTATCCAAACGAGAGGAAACCAACAATGAGTGTAATAAACGTAACCTGTTCATTATTTGTTGATGCTATTGCACAAATTGTATATAATAAAAGTGATTTCTTTTGGAAAGAGCCATCATCGGTTTTTATTTTTTGCAAAGGGATAAATGCAATGGACATTAATGTTAGCGGCCATAAATAGTTGATGGTCGTCGCCATCCATCCAGCCGAATACATATCGTTGAAAGGGTATAGGTGAACAATTAAAAAAGTAATGGTTAGTTTCCCGACGGTTATGTTGACAAATAATAATTTTGATATGGCAATAACAAGCAATAACAACATAAAACTATTAATTATCTTCCATATCCATATGTTTTGTGTTACAAGTAGTAAAACACTTTCAATGATAAGCCTACTTGTCCAGGTTTTCCATCTAATAGAAAGGGTTTTTATAAAGCCATTTTCTTCAAGTAAATCACGGAAAACATAATCATCTCCATAATAGTCGAGGTTGATATGCGCAATAAAAAACAACGCAAACATCAACATACAGGTGACTACGAGGCTTGCAGGATTTGATTTTTTGAGAATTCGCTTTATTTTTGTCATTTTGTGGCTCTTCTTTTCTTAATACCATTTTTTACATATTTGATTTTGTATGCTACATCATACATAAAGAAATACAAGCCATTGAATTTGTAGTGAATACAATAAATAAAAAGGTATGTGATAATCTGGGATAAGGAGCCAGATGCTCTTTTATGTCCGAATATCGCTCTCCTTTGAATACGTTTGTTTTCAAAAGGAAAGGTTACTGGTATGTTGCACAAAGGTCGATGAATGTTGCTAAATATTTCAGGATGTTGTAGTTGGTAACTGATTCCGGCTTGTTGATTGCCGTGTAAACGATATCGTATTAAAGGCTTGTCGATATAACCCAACCCATCATTATCCAGTGCTTTCAGAGCAATACAGTAATCGTGAAGCACATTGTCGTTATTGCAATATTGGCTAAAATGAAAACTCATTTTTTTTCTTATAGCCATCGTGGCGCCAGTCGCTTTGTTGATGAAAAAAGACTCCAAAGAAAGACCATTATCAAAGTATCTCCGCATTTTTTTATTGAATCCGATACAATCCCACAATGATTTGTTAGAAAACTCATTGTCGTTTTCAGTAATAAGCGTTGCGTCAGTAAAAACAACCGATTTCTGTGGATGTGTATCAAACCAGGATACAATGGTTTTTACTTTGTCGGGATTCCAAATATCATCTTGGTCAGATAGAAAAATAATATCCCCTTTACAAAGTGAAATAGCGAATTCAAAGTTGGCACAAACACCAAGATTATTTTTATTTCTATGGATAATAATGTTTGTGGGACTGCTCTGCTTGATATCTTCTATAATGGAAATGGTATTGTCGGTCGAACCATCATCACAAATGACTATTTCATCCACAGAAGTAGACTGTTCCAAAATAGATTTGATTTGTTTGGTGATGTATTTTTCACCATTGTATGTGCATAACGCGACAGAGACCATTGTTTGTTGAGGATTAATCGGGTATATTAGCGATAGTTTTCAAAGGAAGGTTTTATTCTTTTACTGAATAGAATATTATTGTGATATTTTAAGCATAGAGGATGGAATATGTTCCCTAATATGTTGGCCCACGGAATTGGGTAGCCGTTTTCTTTCCCCCAAGGATCTGTGGCCGGATGATCTAATAATAAAGGATAGTAAAAATCAAGACGGTTATTCAGTTCTTTAAACCATTCTTCCGTGAAAGGCGTGTGGGAGCGAAATATATAAGCTCCATTTCCAGCCAATAGTCTCCAGTGTGTTTTTAAGTCGTTTGCCAAATCTTGATTATCTATGTTTTGGTATGCAGCGCCATACCAACCTGTTTCAGGATAGCCAATAAAAAAAGCTTTTGAAGAATCGAGTTTGTCAAATGCTTTATTCCAAGAGTGATATATTGTTTTGATATCGCAATAGCCTCCTCCATAGTTATGCATAAAGTAACACCTTAAATAGTCTGCTTTGTGTACTGCAGATAGGTGTTGGTATGCTGGATGAAGCGGTGAATCTTTTTTTACGTAAGAAGATAATTCTTTTGGAGTTATTAATTTGACTGTTACTCCAGAATGGTTAATAAGTGTTTGTAGACATTTTTGTCGATTCTCGGACATCTTGTTATTATCTGTCCAGAAACAATAAATAACCCTATCTACGTTGCAAGATAAGTCGTAATTATTTGAAAAATGATTATTGTTCAAGAATGTATTTTGATATTTGTCTGGATAATAATGATAGGGGTGCAGAATGGAATATGTGAAGGTTCTAAATTGAATGGCTTTTTGGGTTTGAAAAATATTCATATTAGCTTTCTTTACTTGCAATGAAATAAAATGTTTTTAACAATTTTTGAAGGATGTAGTAAATAGTATCCTAGTTTATATTCCTTTGATTGAAGAATTTTTTTTGTATTAAGGAACACAATAGAATCTGTAATTTCTTTAATTATTGGCATCTCTATAGTGTTAGGGTTTGTGTTTCGTCGATGACATGCTTCCGTTTTCGCAATTATTTCCCAATGTGCTGCTTTTATCAGATTGTCTTCAAGCGATGTATTGTTTCCTGTGCCACACCTATAATAATATAGTGGTCTGTCAATGAATAATGTTTTCCCCACTTCCTCCAATTTAAAATACAAGTCCAAATCTTCAGCGATTCGGTATTCTGCATTAATTCCCAAGGTGTTGTTATATAGTGACTTCTTGAAAGTGGCGAATTGAGATATAGCTCCACGTTTATAATTAAGAAAAGTTTGCCCTTCTGGAATATCGCATTGGTGTGTGGATACATATAAGGTGTTGAGTCCCTTGTCACAAGTATAATACTGAGAATAAGCAATACTAACTTCAGGATGTTGCATATGGCTTTCAACCATCACTTCAAGAGCATCCTTGGTTAAAGCGTCATCGGCATCCAAAAAACCGCATATATCTCCTTTCGCCAGTTCTACACATTTCCTTTTAGTATATCCGCACCCATAGTTTTTGTTATTAAAAAAAACACGATAGTTTGTTTTTGATTCCAATTCTTTTAATATGGCGTTGGAATCATCATCCGACCCATCGTCTACAATGACAACCTCGTAATTCTTGTATGTCTGTTTTTCAACACTTGCAAGGGCTTCTTGTATATACTTACCATCGTTATGGTTGGCGATCATTATTGAGAACAGAGGACTATCATTCATAGCTGTTTCTTTTGAATATACTTAATAATTTGTAGATTGGATGTAGAATGAAATACCCTAATCTGTATGATTTTGATGCTTTTACCTTTAAAATCGCGTTGTGCGCTTCTTCTTCAAGTAGTAAACTTGCGTTTTTGTATTCAATTAAATGATTGCAGTAGGGCTCGTATATTTCCTTGTGGTTGTTGTAGATTATGGAGTATAGATTCCTCATTTGCTCGTGAGTTGTTGTAGTCATTGACTGACTCTTTTTTCGGTAAAAGAACAGCGGCTCGTCTATTTGATATACAGTTGAGTCCTTTGATAAAATGGAAAGCCATAAATCCCAATCCTCAAACCCATATTTCATATTAGGGTTATACCCTATGGTCTTGTTGTAATCGGAGCGTTTAAAGATTGCCGAACAAAAAATGCAATTTTGCCAAATAAAGGATTCGTAGTCGTACTTGGGTAAATCCCAGTCTTGATTGACTGCTCCGAAAAGCTTTGCGCGACAGTATACAATAGAAGTCTCAGGGTAATCTTGAAAGTGATTGATTGCTTTTTCTATATAAGTTGGGTCAATCAGGTCGTCAGCATCTAATGGTAGGATAAATTCTCCAATAGAAGCCTTTATTCCGTTGTTACGAGCAGTAGCCAACCCCTGATTATTCTGTTCAACGTATTTAAACCGGGCATCTTTTTGACAATAGTTGGAAGCAACATCGGGAGTGTTGTCAGTAGAACCATCATTAACGATAATACATTCCCAGTTGCAATATGTTTGAGCGACAATGCTGTTCAATGCATCTGATAGAAACTCTGCTTGTTGATAACAAGGGACAATTATAGAAACTGTTTGAGGCATTGCGATTATTGATGTTTTCTGATTTTTTCTATATGGTGTATTAATTTACTAAGAAAAACTACTCTTTTGTTTGCATTATTCATTATGCGTTTGAAAGATTTGTGACTTTCAATGTGTTTTTTGTACTCTTCAATATGTTTTATTATTTCCATATCGGGTTTGATCCAGTTTGGGAAACAATTGTCGTATACCCATTGACGTTCTTTCAAATGTGCCTCGTCGAGGTGGGTACTAATACCATCTTGGGAGAAATTAGAGATGCAAAAAGGAAGATGTTCAAACTTATAATTTTCGATGAGAAGTTGAATATACAGTGCCCAGTCAGAGCAAATGTATAAATTTTCGTTGTATCGGTGATTTGTGAAGATTCGTTGACTGTAAAATGTGGACTGATGACACAATGTGTCTTTGTAGAAATAGTATAAACTCAACGAGTCTGGTTTTTCCACTAATTCCATCCCTCGTTTGTCCATCCAATGATACACTACGTCACCGTAAAGAATATCAGCATCGTGGGCGGTTGAGAATACTTTTTTTAGGATGTCTTCATTGTATAACCAATCGCCACTATTCAGAAACAACAACCACTCTCCTTTTGCCATTGATATACCTTTGTTCATCGCATTGTATATACCTTTGTCTGGTTCGCTGACCCAATAAGTGAAATGCTTTTGGTATTTCTCAATCAGTTCGAAACTGCCGTCGTTGCTGCCACCGTCGATGACAATCCATTCGTAGTCTGAAAAAGTTTGTGAAACTACGCTGTCTATGGTGCGTTTCAGGCCGTCGCAATTATTGTAGTTTATGGTGATTATAGAAAGTGTCATTTTGTGATTTATTGTTGTGAGAATAGATTTGATAGAGCATACAACGGAATTACATCAATCTCATTTTCTCCATTAGTATAATGTGAGAAATTTTCCAATGAAGACCGCACACCCTTCCGGATATTCTTTGAGTTCATAAATTGGTAGAGGCTTTTCATTCCTCCTTGAACCCCAGCCTTTATTTCTATTGGTAGAATCTGGCCGTTGTGTGGAATGATGTAGTCAACTTCTGCATCGCTGTTTTTCGAAGTGTTTATCCAGAAGAATAGAGACTGTTTTCTTGTAGATGGTTGATATTTGATAAGTTCTAATCCGGCAATCATTTCGGTCAAACGTCCTTTGTTTACAAGGTCATTCGAATTGCCGAGCAGTATTTTATCATTTGTCAAATTTACCAATCCGTTTTCTATATCGAGTAGATTCAGCAATAAACCGCTGTCTAAGAAGAGATATTTGGAATATTGTTTTTTTGCTTCAGCGCCCAAAGGAAATCCATTAGCGGAAGAGTGTACGACTTGTGTAACTAGTCCTGCCAAGGCGAGCAGCTCCAAGGCTTTTTTTACCTTTTCAGACCGATATTCAGGTCCTACCTTGCTATAAGTGAATTTTTCTCCAATTTGATTGGCGACAGAAGATAAACAGGAGCGCAGTAGATCTGATTCAATGCGTTTTTTGTATTTTGCAAAATCGTCAGAATATGTTGTGTTCAATATTTCTTGAATCATTTTGCATCGGTTATAGTCTTTTGTTAAGACCCAATTGGAAACCACTTCTGGCATTCCACCAATCATAATATAAAAACGGAAATACTCAACAAGTTTATTATGAAATATTTCAGGAAGTGGATTGAATGGAGAAGCTTTACTTTTTTCTAAGCATAGTGCAGATTCACCATTTGCATTTAGAAATTCATCGAAACTCATTGGATACATATACAGTGATTGTATACGTCCAACGCCAAAAGTTGGTATCTCCTTAAGAGTGAATTCCAAAAGAGAACCGGCTGCTATAACGTGTAATTCAGGAAGATCTTCATAAAAATAACGCAAACTACTTATCGCGTTTTGGCAGAGTTGTATTTCGTCAAAAAAAAGAAGAGTTTCACCAGGTATTATTGGCTTGTTGTATAGCGTGGTGAGTTTACTAATGATGTTTGCGGGTTCAAGATTGTTGTCAAAAATGGTTTTTATTTCAGGTTTCTCTTCAAAGTCTACTTTGACGAAATACTTAAACTGTTTTGAAAGATGTTTTACGGCACTGGACTTTCCCACCTGTCGAGCACCTCTTATTAACAATGGTTTTCGAAACGAATCGTTTTTCCATTC
>JAEEGL010814996.1_pt1 | contig 11830 bp, 12 predicted proteins | sample 9134231 | NCBI WGS metagenome assembly JAEEGL01 (sample SAMN16246548, study PRJNA631951) | gut metagenome | biome: gut microbiome; feature: rumen; material: fiber-attached | host: Bos | place: Iran: Karaj | collected 2018-10 | reverse complement strand
TTTTTGCATTTTTTCTACCTCGCTTATTCTTAATACCATAATACTAGTGCTTCATCTAAAATGCAAGAGCTAAAAACAAGAATAATTATGTTATAATATGTTTATGGATCCGGAAAAACGCGCAAGGCGTCAAAGTCTTCGCATACTGATCTCAGAATGTTTTATGGTGGTTGCCGTAGTTATTACGGTAGCTATTTTGGCGTTCGTAGTTTCTGGATATTGGGTAAATTCTGACTTTAAGGTTGAAAGAAATGGTATGCTTCAGATTTCTTCCCTTCCTACTGGCGCAGATGTAATCGTGGATGGTGAATCTGCTTGGAATCAGCGCACTAATACTTCTAAGGTATTGTCTTCTGGTGAACATACGATTGAACTAAAAAAAGAGGGCTATGACACTTGGTCTCGTACTATTAACATCACGAAAGGCCTTCTTTATAGAGTGCACTACCCACGCCTCTTCCCATTGGAGCGCGAGAAATCTGCTGTTTTTGAAATTGGCGCCACCACTTTTGCTACCGTTTCTCCAAACCGCGAACTTGCGCTCATTGCAAACGATACTACGAGCTGGACCCTGCTTGGCCTCACCGGTGACAAAATCACCACTACACCAATTGATGTTTCTACCGTATTTTCATCTGTAAGCTTGGCTCCAGGTGCCGAAAAAGGCCTATTTGTCGGACAAATCCTAGACGCAGACTGGGATACAAACAATGATCGCATTCTTTTTAAAATTATTAATGGCTCTTCAGTGGAATGGAGTCTTCTAAATATTAATAATCCAAAAGAAAGTATCAATCTCACCAAAGAGTTTAACGCTAACTTTTCTGAAATCAAAATCTACGATAATTCCGCCTCAAATCTTCTTGCCGTACTTGATGGCGATCTTCGCAAAATCGATACTGGGGGCAAACAACTTTCCACTGTTCTTGTAAACGATATTAAGTCATTTGATTACTATGATTCCACCATTGTCTTTTCTGCCAAGGATGAGGTGAAAGAAAAATACTATGTTGGCGAGACTACGCTTAGTGGTGAAATTAAAACTATTTTTGACGACTTAGAAAAAGCTCCAAAGGTGGCCATCAGCCGCTTTTACGATGATAAATATATCTCTGTTTTGAACGAGAGTACGCTCACGATTTACAAAAAAGACAGTAGCGAAGTCTTCCTAGAAAAAGATCTAGGCTTCACGCCTGAAACTCTCGTCGTGGGACACGAGGGTGAATTTATCACACTTACCTCCGGCTCTAAAATTGCAACTGTAGATATGGAAGCAATTGATGTTGCTAGATGGAGCCCAGAATCTCCATACTTTAACTGGCTAGATAGTGATATGCTTTATTCTATTAATGATGGCGAGTTGATCGTCTATGATTTCGACGGACTAAATCGTCGCCCTCTCGCTAAAAACGTTTCAAATAGTTTTCCAGTCACCATTACAAATGACAAATATTTGTATTATGTCAGTGACGGCAATTTAATTCGTGAATTAATTACAATTTAGTTTCCGGTTAGCCAATTCCAGATTCCTTCAAAGAATCCCGGTTCGTTGGCTGGCATTTCTGTGCCTTCGTCCACTGTGATGTCTGCGGTTGGAGCTTCGGTAGCACCTTCGTAGCTTGGAGAGATTTGTTCGCCAGTTACGAGTAAGCGGTATCTAGAAGTACCAAGCGGAGTACAAGTAACAAGAGTGAGGATTGGTTTGTCGGTTACTCCTTTAAGAGAAGCTACGTTGCTTGGCTCGACAACCTCTTTTTTGGTAACTTTATAAGTATAGCGAACGGAGTTGTAGTTTACATAGATTAGGTCTCCACTCTCCAAGCGTTCAAGACCGGAGAAAATAAACTTATATGGATTGGAACTATAAACGTCGCCAGCGGAGTGGCCAGTAATTACGGTGTTGCCGATTTCGCCTGGGAAGGCGGAAGCGCCAGAAATGCGATAATGCGCTACGCCGTGATTCATCGCGCTCATCACTTCGGAAGGTTGAATACCGAAATGAACTGGTACGTCCACGTTTAACTTTGGAATAATAAGACGTGGGTCTGCTGAGACGGTTTGGGTAATAGTAGGATCAAGTGCATCAATTTGCGAAGCCGGTACGTTACCAGGCGACATATAAGCCATAATTGGAGCAAAGATTAGACGGTTGTATTGCAAAAACAGGATTACAAGCACCACAAATACACCGATAAAGACTGGGATATACTTTTTTATGCGGCGGTTTTTCTTCATATTTACCGCAGCTTTGGCGCGAATTTTGTTGCGAAGCTCTTCGCGGATGCTATCGCTTTCAGGGGTGGTCTTAGCGTCGCCATTCTTGCTTGTGCGATTTAGGACTCGCATGATTTCCTCGTCCTCGGCCGCTTCGCGAGCATCTTTTAGTCTTTCCCTTGCTACGTAGTTTTTGGCGGCATTGGAATAGTATTGGCTATAGTATTTTTGGTAGTATTCTTGCCAAGCGGCATGATATTTCTTCCAGGCCTCAGGATCAATTACAGGGGTTTTCTGGGTGGTTTGTTGGGATTGTTGTGTATTTGCTGCTGGTCTTGCGGTTGGTTGGACGGCTGGTTGTGGTTTTGGAGCAGGTTGTTGGGTAGCTGGCTGCGACTTTGCGGCTTGCGCCCTCTGCGCAGATTGTTGTGCATTTACGATTCTCTGCTGGAGAGGAGTTCTAGCATGAGTAAGTGTAGGACGGTTTTCTGTGGTAGCATTTTTTTGGTAAGCAGCCAAAACTTTACGTCTAGCGATAGACGCAGCGGTTTGCCTTTGTAAGTCAGAAGAAGTCTGCCCACCGTCTTTTGGATTCATAACTAAATTATAGCATAAAGGGCAAAAATATGTTAAAATTACTCTATGGGCGAATGGCGGAACTGGTAGACGCGCTAGACTCAAAATCTTGTGGTAGCAATACCGTGAGGGTTCAAGTCCCTCTTCGCCCACCACTAAACTTCAGTGCTCCAGGAGCACTTTTTTGTTTTGGGGACTTGACAAAAACCGCCGCCATTTAATAAAAATACCCCGAGTTTACTCGGGGTAAATTTATAATTGGGTGTTTTAACAAGCGCCGATACCTTCATCAAGTTCGGCGTTTTTATCGATTTCCTCTTCCTCTTCCTCTTCGTCGTCGAAATAGCCGTCAACCTCCCATTCGTTAGGATCATTGTGATGCCAGTACAAAATACGAAAATCACATTTGGCTATTTCTTCAAAAACCATTTTCTTTGTTTCTGGATTCGTGTCAAAGTCCGGATAACATCTTTTTGCTTCTTCGATTAGTCTACCATAAATTGTTTTGTTAAACTTATACCTAGAGACAAAAAAATCTATAAGACCATAGATGACTAACGAACTCACCACTACGATTATCCATGCCACGACAAAGTGGTCATTTTCAAAATTATGATCATGCCCAGAGATTGCTAAACTAATTGCGAGATGGATAATAAATGGAAACAACATAAGCATGATTCCAAGAATTGAAATGCCCGTTTTTCTGAAATTAGAAAAATAAATGCTTAATAAGAAAGACGAATATTTTGTAGGCGAGCCAACAAAAACATCTTTTGTGTTCGCGATTTTTTTCTTATAGATGGGCTCAAGAATGCAAGACCAAATATGTAACCATGCGATACAAACAATACTTGCAATAACACTAATAATATATAGAGACATTTTCATTACGTCAATCACTTCCTTTCATCTAGTAGATAGACACCCAATTTTTAAAGAGCAAAAACGCCCCCATACTATAATTATAGCACAAAAGGGGCATTTTGTCAATTTAACAGATTATTTATCCCAGTCGAACCCTTCGCCATAGTGGCCATATTCGGCGGATTTTTCATAAATCGGGCGCTTCAAATCAAGATATTTAATAATCCCATTTGGGGTAAGATCGTATCCTTCAATTTCTTCTGCCTTGCCGTCGATAATCACGGTCTTTTCTAGTGGTTCAGCGTAGCCAATTGCGTAAGCAAGGCGGACCAAGACCTCGTGAGCATTGCGTTTTCTTAAATAGTCTACCGCGATTCTGCGAGCCATGTATGCAGCAGAACGATCTACTTTGGATGGGTCTTTGCCGGAATAGCAGCCACCGCCAATTGCAACGCGTGGGCCATAGTTATCTACGATGAGCTTGCGACCAGTAAGACCAGTGTCGGCATCGAAACCGCCTTGGTTCCAGTCGCCAGCTGGGTTGATATGGAGCTCGAGTTTGCCAGTTAGTCCTTTTTCGGCAATAAAATCACGTACGAGTTTTTCTAGCTCATCATGCGGGGCATTTTGGAAACTAGCTACAATAGAGTCAATTGAGCTATCCGGCGCAATGGTAATTTGAGTTTTGCCGTCATATGGGAATTTCTCATAAATATATTGATTGAGCCTGCGAGATAAAACCACTTCGAGCGGCAATAGCTCTGGGGTTTCGTCGCATGCATAACCAATCATAATTCCCTGGTCGCCAGCACCACCGGTGTCTACGCCCTGGGCAATTTCTGGAGACTGCTTTACGATTTTAGTGTGAACTTCTACGTCGTCACCAGCGATGCGATGTACAATGGCTGGAATATCTACGTCGGCCGTTGATGTAATCTCGCCAGTTACAAATACTACGCCGTGCCCGCCACAAGTTTCGGCAGCCACGCGAGCATTTGGATCTTGCTCAAAATACGCGTCTAGGATTGCATCAGAAATCCTGTCGCAAAGTTTGTCTGGGTGTTTTGGAGAAACGCTCTCCGCAGTTCTATAGAACATATCTTTCCTTTCTGGCCGGAATTACCACCTTGGTGCCCCAGGTTGGTAGGAGGTCATAGAGCCGGTCTCTCGCTCCTTCTCGATATTAAATTGTTAATATTTTTATTTTAGCATATAATAGCCGTATGAAAATAGCGATTTTTTCGGACTGTTATTTAGATCTTACCGGCGGCATCGTCACATCTATAAATTCGCAAAAAGCAGAACTAGAAAAACTCGGCCACGAGGTGGTAGTTTTTAGTACCGCCTATCCAAAAACAACCGAAGAATTAAAAGAACTCGCGAGCAAAAATATTTTTGTGGTACCTAGCTGCAAATACCTGATCCGCGGCGCCACACCAGTTTCCCGCCGTCCAAAAATCATTGAAAAATGGCTACTAAAAGAACATCCAGAAATCAAAGATTTTGACGTCTTTTATATTCATTACGAATCCGGCTGTTCTATTGCCGGACTTCGTCTTGGCAAGAAACTCAAAATCCCAACTGTCCAGGTGATGCATGGTCGCGAAGATAGCGGCGAGGCTGTGTTAATTCCCTTTGGTTTTCGCACCTTTGTGGCATGGGCGCTTAACTGGTTTCATTCCTGGTATGTAAAACACGATATTAATATATCACCAGACGAATATTTAGCCACCACTATTGCCCGCGCCAAAATGTGGACCATGATGGTAAACCACGCCAACGCAGCAGACTTTGTAATCACTCCATCCGAGCACATGAAGAAAAAACTTCAGCACTACGGTGTGGTGAGAAAAATCACAGTCTTTCCTAACGGCCTAGCGGACCGTTCTTATCCGAAAAAACCGGAAGAAAAAGTATTAGAAAACGGCCACGAGCTTCGCATGGTTTGGCATTCACGCGTCTCTGGCGAAAAACGCATCATGGTGCTTTTGAGGGCTCTTAAAATAACAAAGGTCAAATATCGCCTCGACGTTTACGGTGGCGGCCCAGATCTAAAAAAGGCTAAGCGTTACGTAAAACGCCATCATCTAAATGTAAAACTTCACGGCACTACGCCTTTTGATAAAGTTCAAGAAGCCATCAAAAACGCTCATCTCGACGTGCTCGTTTCTTATAATTTTGATAATCACCCACTCACGCTGGTTGAAGCCGAAGCTAACGGCATTCCGGTACTCATTTGTGACAAAGATATGGCCGGGCTCGTGCCAAAAGATAGTTTTGTGCTGGCAAAAGATGAGACTGCTCCGGCCATCGCAGAAGCACTAGATAAACTTAAAGACGATCCAGATAAGATTCGCCGCATGAGTCGCGTGATGATTTCTCGCCGCGAAGAAACCAAGGTAGCGAGTCGTATTGGCGATCTCGTAAAATTCTTTGAAGAAATTAAAAAATAATTCTTGCATTCTTAAACCGCTTGTGGTATTATAAACGCATAATTAGGTCAACACAAAAAGGAAACCCACAATGGCAAGAACTAAAAACCTCGGGGTAATTCTCACCACTATCGGTGCGGCGCTTGTTATCCCAATCATTCTTGGATGCATTAGTAATGCTCACGCCGAGAGTACCGATTTTTCTATTACGGTAGAACCATCCGTTTCGCTTACACTTTCTGATGCTTCTGTAAATATGCAAATCACTCCTACTCGTGCTGGCACTTTTGGTTCCTCTTCCCTTACGGCTTACGCATCTACCAACAATACCACCGGTTACACACTTAGCCTTGCTGCCACAAACAGCAGTTTGACATCAAACACTCTAAATGCAAGTATTAATGATTTTCCTACCATCCCGTCCATCGCCGAAACTCAGGATGGTATTTCTGCTGAGGCCTTTGCTGCAACTACCGATGCCGACATTCTAAACCACTGGGGCCTCGCTATTGATTCTGGCAACTTTAAAGATGTAAAAACCACCGCTACTGCTATTAAAACCACCAACACTACTGCCACTAACGATCCTACGACCATCTCAATGGCTTCAAAACTAGACCTTCTTACCGTCCCAGGTGTTTATTCCACTACACTGAATTTCCAAATTACTGCAAATCCTTTGCCAGACGACCTTGGCTCTGCCCTAGACAAGACTAGCAAACCAAAACGTACTATTGACGGCGAGGATTATTATCAAATACAAGATATTACTACTGTAGTTTGTGACGATGTAGACATTGTCCCAAGCACGCTCAAAGTATACGATAGTCGCGATAATCACATTTATACTGTCGGAAAACTCCTAGACAACCGCTGCTGGCTCCTAGACAACCTTGCGCTAGATTTAACTGATCCAACCGTACAAGCAAATCTGTCCCCAGAAAACACCAATGCCTCTCAAACTGCTATCGATGCACTCTTAAATGGTGGTAGAGTAGAAGGAAATGATTCTACTAATCGCTATGCAACCTCAGGTGTAACTTCCTTCTCTGGATTTAGCAATAATAGCTACAGCATCCCACAAATTGATGCTACCCGCATAAACGAAACCTCTAGCGACTACCCATCCGGCGGTGACTCTTTCCCTGATGCAGGCAGCTGGAAATTCGGTGTATACTATAACTTCTGTGCCGCCTCTGCTGGTTCATACTGCTATGGCAATGGCAAAGACGACCCTGGTACCGGCTATGATGCTCCAGGCACCGCAGTAGATGTAGATCAAGATATTTGTCCAGCCAACTGGCGTCTTCCTACTGGCGACCAGCCAGACGGAGACGGTGGTGAACTTTACAAATTAGAGATTCCATACAGAGACGAGAATTATTCGTACTATGCAGGCATGAGGGCTGCACTTCGCTTACCACTTGGTGGTTATCACGATGGTGGCGGTGTCTATATTCAAGGCAGCGAAGGCCATTGGTTCTCATCAACTATGCTTCCAAGTTATCCTGGTTCAAATGCTGGTCTATATTCATCAAAGACCTCTATCGACGCACTTAATACCAAGACCCGCTACCTAGGTTACAACGTCCGCTGTATTGCTAAATAATCTCCGCTCTTGACTTTTTATCCCGCTTATGCTATAAAGGGGTTAAATATTAACTAAAACAAAAAGGTTAGAGTATGGAAAAAACCAATATCAAACAATACGGTGAACTAGCCGCTATTCTTGGTGGCGCCCTCCTCATTCCATTTATTCTCATGTGTATCCAATAGCGTTTTACGTGCTATAATGGATTTATGAGATATCTAGCAGACATACTTACATTTTCACGGTTTATATTAGCAATCGCGCTTATCGTGTGGTCGTGTCTTCACGGCTCCGCAGATGGCGCTTTTATTATTTTCCTCACCGCTCAATTCACGGATATTTTCGACGGTACTTGTGCCCGCAAATGGCCATTTCCAAAAGATAAAACACCAAAGTATCGAAAATACGCTGCCCAGTTTGATATGGTATCAGACGTACTTCTTGCCGGCGCGCAAGTTCTCTTTTGTCTTCTAAATATCAACTGGATCGCCGCACTTGTAGTAATTATCTTCTACGTAGTAGTCTGCCCAGTAGTAGAACTCATCGTCTATGGCAAATTCTTTGGCCATCCAGACAACTGCACTGCTCATAGTCTCACCAAAGTTAATTTCCCACTCGCAAAAACCATCATTATGATTCGTCGCTACACTTATACCATTTGTCTCGGCGTTATCAACGCATTCTTGCTATTTGCAACCAGCTGGTCTACTCCAGTAAAAATCGGCCTCTTCATCTTTGGCTGTTCTATTTTCGTATTCTGCTACTTCTTCCTTGCTGCTCGCCGCGAGCATATTTCTCGTGACGCAGTTGAGATTGAGAAAGACCTCGCTAAAAAAGCGAAGCCACAGAGGAAGAAATAAAGTTATTTGGGTTGTATAAATTCATAGCCACAATTTTTGCGGCTAGTTCTCCGCTCCAGAATGTCAGAGCTGAGTAGTTAGTTTTTTCTAGTGGTACTGCCACGACTTTGCCGGCATTTGCAATTAGAACTTGGCCGTTATTAAACGTGATGATAGAAGTAGGGTAGCTAAGGGTAAACTTGTGCAGAGTTTCTGCAATTTGCATGAGCGATTGCGAAAGTGTAATCATGCGTGGATAGTAAGCGGCGTGGAGTAACTTTTGCAATTGCGGAATGCTAGCAAATAGAATTAAATTCTCGTTCATCAGAATTCTTTCAGGATTGCCCTCGGCGATGATATCTACTGCATCGCGAGTGAGAAGCGTCATTTTACCGGCAATTCTCACCGCGCTCCCTAGCTCCTTAATTGTGATGGAATTTTTGGAAATATCACCAATTATAAGATTAAAATCTGCCCCGTCCATCGTCTCTGCGATTCCTTCGCCCGTAAACGAACCGGAATCTGTGGATGGCAAAAAGACGAAATTTGGTAGTGGCGGGAGCTGTGATTTTAGAGCGTCCGGAAGAACTACATTCACATTTTCTACTGGATAATTCGTACCAAGAAACTCGGCAATCTTCACAGGTGTTTTAAAGCTCTGTGAATTGCCACCAATAATGTTTACCGTTCCCTGTTTCCGCTCCGGAATATTCCAAGTGAGATCTTCACTTGGTTTTGTTTCAATCTTTTCAAAATAATCCATTAATCCTCCAATTCAATTGAGACCGGGCAATGGTCTGACCCCATGATATTTTCGTGAATCGAGGCGCCTTTGATTTTGCCGGCTATGCGACTAGACACAAAGAAATAATCAATGCGCCAACCGATGTTACGAGCCCTAGCCATTGCGCGCCAGGTCCACCAAGTATAGCGTCCAGTTTCATTAGGATGAAGTGCGCGGAAAGTATCTACAAAACCAGCTTCGATAATGTTAGAAATACCCTTTCTTTCCTCTACAGTGTAGCCAGCATTTTCTTCGTTATCCTTCGGGCGAGCAAGGTCAATCTCGGTATGTGCCGCATTAAAATCACCGCAAACAATCACTGGTTTTTTAGCATCCAAATCTTTTAGATAATTCAAAAATTCTGGATCCCACAAATTCTCGCGCAGTTTCAATCTCTCCAAAGTGTGCTTAGAGTTTGGTGTGTAAACATTCACTAAATAAAAATCTTCAAACTCTGCCGTAAGTACGCGACCTTCCGTGAGTGGATCACCAAAAGCATCCGCCATCATTTTGGAAGTAGGCAGTACATTTGAAACGGAAATTGGTTTAATCTTGGTAAAAATAGCGGTGCCAGAATAACCTGGGCGCTCCGCCGAATTCCAAAGCTCTTCATATTCAGGTAAATCAATCTCGGCCTGGCCCTGCTTGGCCTTGGTTTCTTGGATACAAAGTATATCCGGATTCTCGGCATCTAGAAACTTCTTTAAAGCACCTTTAGAAATTACTGCGCGAAGCCCGTTTACGTTCCAAGAATAAATCCTAAGCATAGCGGCCTCTTTCAAAATCACGCTTTTTGATTGTCTCGCGCTTGTCGTATTTTTTCTTACCTTTACCTACAGCAATTACGAGTTTAATATGTCTATCACCGCCGAGCAACTTCACCGGCACAATAGTAGACCCAGCCACCTTTTCGCGAGCCAAAGCCTCAATTTGTTTGCGAGTGGCAAGCAGCTTAATATTTCTAGCGGTATCCGCACCTAGCGTGAGGTTGTTTAGCCAGAGCTCGTCATTTTTAATCGTTACAAAAGACCCCTTAAGCTGGACGTGATGGTCGCGGATCGAGCGAACTTCGTCGCCGGTGAGACTCATCCCAGCAACAAGCTCATCGCCGAGCTGATAATCATAATGCGCTCTGCGGTTTACCGTCACCATGTCTGGGGTTTTTTGCTTTTTCATATCTCTATTATATCACGTTGCTATGTAAGAATATCTGTGATAAACTTATAAGCATAAAGGTAATACAAAAGTGAAAATACGAAAATTAGTTTTAAAATGTGCCGGAATTCTCTGCGCGGTTTTTGTACTTCCAGTTTTATTCAATGCATCAAACGCTTTTGCTGAGGCCATAGATGTAAACGATATGACTTCGTTTCGTTCTGTGATGAGGGATGGCGGCGAGGCTAGGTTGATAGCTGATATCGATATTACGGCATCAATCGGCGGAACTAAACCCCTTACAATCGATCTAAACGGCCACACTCTTAATATGGGTACATATACACTGGTTTCTTATTCTGATTACGTAGTAAAAGATAGTTCAGCAAATCAAGATGGCAAAATCACCGGTTCTAACACGGGCGGTTTTGTTATTCAACTCGGAAGCTCCACAAGGACAGGTAATCTTACAATAGAATCTGGCACTATCGATGGCGCAAGTTATGACATTAGAATTCTTGCCGGTTGCAAGCTGACGATTAATGGTGGCGAAGTTAAAGGCAAGAGCTTTGTGATTTACAACCAAAATGAGTTCGAGATGAATGGCGGAATCGTAGACGCTTCTACTGGCGTAGCTGTACGCCTCAATGCGAACGCTACTTTCACCATGAATGACGGACTTATTAAAACAAGTGGCGACAACTGTGCGGTTCTTCTTGGCGCTGCCGGAGCAAACTTCACTATGAACGGCGGCAAGATCGAAGCGACATATGTTAACACCGAAGGCACTAGTGGTGGTAACGCAGTCTGTGCCTTTAAAGACACTGAAACCACAATTAATGACGGTGAATTAGTTGCTGCTAGCAATGCTATTACAGGCAATGGTTCTGGTCCAGAAAATGGCAGTAGCGATGGCTCTAATGCTATTTTCAACATTAACGGCGGCTCGATTACCTCTTCCATTGGCGCGGGCATTTACGCTCCACAGCTAAATGGACAAACTACGATTACTGGCGGTACCATAAAAGGTCGCACTGGTATTGAAATCCGTGCTGGTGAACTAAATATTTCTGGCGGTACTATTATTGGTGAGGGCGATTATGAGGTTACAGCCGAAACTAATGGCCTTACTACTTTTGGTGCTGCAATTTCCGCAGCACAACACACTAGTAAGCAAGAAATCACAATCAATATTAACGGTGGTGACTATACTGCCAATACGCCAATTAGCGATGCCAACCCACTAGGTTACGATGATACGGAACATTCCAAGGTCCATATCAATGTTTCTGGCGGTAAGTTTGCCGGCACAAACAATGACGGCGTCTATGACAATATCGTAAATGGCTACAAGAAATATGATAAAAGCGGA
>JAEEGL010203274.1_pt1 | contig 11830 bp, 7 predicted proteins | sample 9134231 | NCBI WGS metagenome assembly JAEEGL01 (sample SAMN16246548, study PRJNA631951) | gut metagenome | biome: gut microbiome; feature: rumen; material: fiber-attached | host: Bos | place: Iran: Karaj | collected 2018-10 | reverse complement strand
TCAATATATCCTGATTTTGAAGATTTTATTTTGGAATTGTTAAATTATCATACTGTTTCTATTATGACAAATTTATCCGGAAGATTTGATAAACTTATTAACGATAAAACCGGCAAAGTAAAAGAAAAATTTAAAATGGGTGCAACATTTCATCCATTATTTACAAGAATAGAAGAATTTTTGCCTAAGGCAAAAAAAATAAGACAAGCAGGAATGTCTATAGGTGTTTTATATCTTTCATACCCTCCTCAAATAAAAGATATACCAAAATTAAAAAAGTTGTTTGCCGATAATGATATATATTATTCTACATCAACCTTTTGGGGAACATATAATGGTAAAAAGTATCCTGATTCCTATACAGATGAAGAGAAGAACATAATAGGGATAGCAATTGGAGAGAGAGAAAATAAAAAATTTCAAACTGAACCTCTAATAACAAGAGGCAAATTATGTAATGCCGGTCATACTTATGCTTTAATTCATCCTGATGGCGAAGTGTTACCATGTGGTGGTGCAACAAGAGAGGGCAAACAGGTAATTTTAGGAAATATATTTGATCCTGATTTTAAATTGTTGGATAACCCAGAACCTTGTCCTTCAAACGATTGTGCCTGCAATGAATGGGCTTTTTTGATGGTAAAAAATACTACAGAAAATAATATTCAAAAAGAATAAAGGTTAATTATGGTGTCACTCAACGAGACAAAAGAGAAAATTAATTTAAATACTGCTCAAGTCAAGTATAAAGAAGCTTTAAGATTAATATCAAATCTTTCCGTAGATGATAGATTATTATTAAATGAAGTTATTAAAAATTTATATGACAAAATTTCAACAAATATTCAGAAGTATAATATAGATAATGACATTGAGAATGTAAAAAAACTATATAACGAAACATTTGATATTATTCCCAAAGAAGAACTGAAGTTAAGAAATATTATATTAAATGAGTATGAAATTGCGACAAGACAAATAAAGTTGAAATCTTTTCCACGATTAATGGAACTATTTTTAACATCAAAATGTAATTTAAAATGTATAATGTGTGGTGGAGAAAAGAAAGAAGCTGTTATATCCGATAAAGAATTTGAAGAAGTATTGAATATTTTTCCATATTTACAGTATTTGTCAATTAAAGGTGGAGAAGTTTTTTTTGATAAAAGATTAAAAAGACTATTGGAAAAAGCTAAAAAAACAAATGTTAAACTTGAAGTAATTACAAATGGTTTACTGTTAGATGAAAAAATAATAAATGATTTAGTAGATACTCAAACAAATCTTTCAATTTCAATAGATTCTGTTAATAAAGATGTATATGAATCTATAAGAGTTGGGGCAAAATTCGAGAAACTAATTTCAAATTTAGAATTATTAAATAAAATAAGAAAACAAAAAAATAATAAAGTTTCTACAACTTTACATATGGTTGTTATGAAAAGGAATTATAAAGAAATAGAGAATGTTATAAAATTTGCGCATAAATATAATTTTGATCATATGACTGTTATTCCAATACAAATGAATAAAGCAAAAGGAGAAAATGTTTTTGATTATGACATTGACAATAATATCATAAATGAGTTGGCAGAAAAAAGAGATTATTTTTTTAATTTAGCAAAAAAGCAAGGAATTTTTTTACATAGTAAATTACCTCAAAAAAATTTTAATAACAAATTAGTAAATGAAAATTATAAATCTGGAAATTGGAGCGAAAAAACTTGTGATAAAATACAATGTAATAAGATATACTGTCAATTGCCCTTCAAAAGATTGTTATTAGCCAAAAATATATACAAACCCAGATATATTTGTAAAGATTTGAATTATATTGATGATGAAGATAAAGAAGAATCCATTATAAAAAAATGGAATAGTAAAAGAATGATGGAGTATAGAAAGAATATAATTTCTGGAAAATTTAATACTATTTGCAGTGATGAATGTTTAAAAAATATTTTTATTAATATAAATAAAGATAAAATTTTTATTTGAAATAAATTACGGAGAAAAATAATGAAGACTTTTGGCTGGGATTTGTGTCATCGATGCAATTATCAGTGCCCGTATTGCGGAGTATGGAAAGATCATCCTGAACTTGATATTATTTTATCTCCGCAAGAATGGGGAAAAATTTGGAATAGAATATATGATATGTATGGAAGATGTCATTTATATATTTCAGGCGGAGAACCATCGGTTTATCCTAATTTTTATGAGATAGTCGATGTTATTGCTTCAAAACATTTTCCTGATATTTGTACAAATTTATCATGGGACGTAGATAAGTTAATAAATAAATTTACTCCTGAAAATTTAAGAATTTCAGCTACATTTCATCCTTCAATGGCAAGGTTTGAAGATTTTTTTGTAAAAGCAGTTAAGGCAAAAAATTTTTTGGCTGATAGACAAATATATTATGTTTGTTTTCCGAATCAAATAAAGGCTATGCCGGAAAGAAGTGCCAAATTAAAAGAAGAAGGAATAAATTTAATACCTTTACCTTTAAGAGGAGATGGATTTACATTAAATTCCGAAGAGGAGAAAAAAATCATAGAGGATTTAAGTCCTTATAAAGGTTCCGAGAAAATGGAATATCAACTTCAAAACACCTCGCCAAAAGGTAAATTGTGTAGGGCCGGAAAGGATTATGCTGTAATTAGAGTTGATGGAACGGTTGATAGGTGTAGTCAATATAAAAATGGTTCTGTTGGTAAAATTCTGGATGATAATTTTTCTTTATTTAGTGAGTGTAAAAAATGTGAAAGAGATTATTGTCCAATAGAATCCCAGTGGATATTATAATGGAACAACTTGAACAAGCAAAAAGGTTAATAATAGAAAATAAATTATCAGATGCGTTTTTAATATTACAGCAATTGGTTAAAGAATATCCTAATGATGATGATATCAGATTGGAATTAGGTAAGATACATTATATAAACGGTAATTATTCTGAAGCTAAAAAAAATTTAGAATTGATTAAAGATAGAAGTAATTATCAAATAACATTATTGTTGGTAAAAACTTATAAATTTTTAAAAGAGCCTTTTCCATCATTAGATATATTAAAAAAATTGGTTGAAGAATATCCACAAGAAGATGATATAAAATTAGAACTTGGTAAGGTGTATTATTTGAGCGGTGATTATATAAAAGCCAAAGAAAATTTGGAAGCACTTAAAAATAAAAAAGATTATCAGGTTGATTTTTTGCTTGCTAAAACATATAAAAGTTTAGAGAACTCTTTTTCATCATTAAAAATTTTATTGAAAATATATAGATTATCGGAAAATAAAAATCATGAAGTGGAAGATGTAATTCTTGATGTCTTAGCATCAAAATTTACAAGTGATAGTATTATATTGTGTATTAAGTTTTTATTAAAGAATAATATAAAAAATAACAGCTTAATAGATTATTTTAATTTGTTTGTTAGAAATACTGAAAGAAAAACTATAGATATTGAACTTTTTAATTTTTCTAAAAAAAAGTATCTAAATTACAAAAAACAAATTATTAAGTTAATAAAATTATTTGATAAATATACAGATAAGTCTGAGTATAAAAGAATAAAAAATATTTTGTTAAATGAACATGAAATACTTGAAAGAAAAACAATATTAGAATCATATCCAAGAAAGATAGAGTTTAATTTAACAAATAAATGTAATTTATCTTGCATAATGTGTACAGAAGAATCTCATAGTTGTGATTTTTTTGCTCCGGATAAATTAATTGACGAATTAATAGATATTATGCCATATTTGCAAAATTTAACTCTTAGAGGCGGTGAAGTTTTTTTACATAAAAGATTATTTGAAATTTTAGAAAAAAGTAGAAAAAATGAATTATTTGTCGAAATAATAACAAATGGTTTATTATTAAATAGTTCCATTATAAATAAAATAATACAATTGAATGAGCTTTTGACTTTGACTTTTTCAATAGATTCTTTAGATAAAAACAAATATGAATTTATTAGAAGAGGTGGAAAATTTGATAAATTAATGGAAAATATTTCTTTACTTAATAAAATAAGAAAAAATAATAAATTTAAAGGTAAAATTGGCATAAATATGGTAGTTATGTCAATAAATTATAGAGAAATCGAAGATATTATTGAGTTTGCCGGTAAAAATGATTTTTCTATAGTACAATTAATACCTGTGCAAGATACTGAGGAGTATAGTTTGGATAATAAAATGTTGAAGTTTATAAATAGAAAATTGTATCTATTCGAACAAATAGCACAAAAATATAATATATTAATAGTAAATAAAATTCCAGCTCCTCTACTTAATAAAAAAGGCAAATATGTTTCGAAAAAAAAGAGAATAAATAAATATAAAAACAAATATGAAAACAAATATAAATATAAATTTAATATTAATAAAAAGAATTCTTTCGTTTTATTAAAAATTTATTTTATGAAATTATTGTGTGTAACTGATTTCTGTTTCTATAAGATATTAAGACTTAAAAGGTTTATGATAATTAAGTTGAGAAGAAAACTTATAAGACCAGTTAAAAGAAAGATTAAAAAGAAACAGATCCTTTATAAAATAAACAAATATATTAGCGATTCATTAAAAAAAATAGAATTTATAAGAATGAGAAGTAAAATAAAGAAAGTTCAGCAACTTTTTTGTGAAAAACCATATTCAAGTATGTTGGTAGATATTTATAATAATGCAGAAATGTGTCCTTCTTGTTTATGTGATAAAAGATATTTAGATACTGATAATAATTTAAAAAACGTGGATAATTCTATATTGCTTTCTTGGAATAGTTCTTCTTTTCAATATTATAGAAAATGTATGGCATGCTATAATGAGTTAAAAGTATGTTCTAAAAGGTGTTTATATAATAATTTATTAACAAAATGATAAATAAATTAATATTAAGTTTTCAAAATAACAATAAAGACATTTCACTATTTCTAGAAATAGTGAAATATTATAGATTTGCTAATAAATTTATTGAGGTAGAAAAATTTATAAACGAAAATAAACAATTTGAAAATGATGATAGAGTAAAATTTGAGTTAGCCAATGTTTGTATACATATAAATAAAAAAGAACGAGCAATAAAAATATTTGAAGAATTAATAAATAGTAAAGAAGTAAATTTTTTAGATGTTATTTTTGAATTAATAAAATTATATAAACAGAAACAGGAATATAAAAAAGCAATAGATATTATAGATATTGCATTAAAAAAAGAACCTAAAAATAAAAACCTTTATTTACAAAAAATTATTTTTCAAAGATTTGTTCCTGATGGAAAATCCGCAATGGATACAATCAAGCAATTTAAAGAAAATATAAAAGATAACGATTCAAATAAATTAATAAAAAATATAGAAAATGTTGAAAAATCAAGAAGACAAATTGCACCATACAGATGTTTTTTTACTTGGGGAATGCATTATAATTGCAACTATAATTGTACATATTGTTATGCCCCGAAACCTCAAAATATAACATTTGAAAACAATCCTAACAACATTGCTAAATATGAAAGGGTAGAAAATATAATAGATAGCTGGAAGTATATATATGATAAATATGGTTCTTCTAGAATAAGACTTGATGGTGGGGAACCCAGCATTTATCCTAGTTTTTTTGAAATAATAAAAGAATTATCAAAATTTCATAGATTGCAAATGAACACGAATTTATCTTTTGATATAAACAAGTTTTGTGATGTTTCTGATCCGAAACAAATAAGAGTGGATGCAAGTTTACATTGTGAATATACTAAACTTGAAACTTTTGTTGAAAAATTAAATATCCTTAAACAAAAAGGATATAAATTAACAGTATCTTATGTGGGTTATCCTGATTTTTTAGAAAATATTCCTTTAGCTAAAAAAATAATACAAACAATGAATATTCCTTTTTTTGTTCATCCGTATTCCGGTTTTTATGAAGGCAGGCAATATCCACAATCTTATACGGAACAAGACAAAAAATTTATTTATGATATAGATTATGAAAGTAAAACGGAATTAACGTGGAGACAGGAAAGAAAAAGTAATTATAAAAAAAATATAGATGATGGTAATAAATGGTCAAAGAAAGAAGTTGAAAAGTTTCAGCAAAATAAGCAAAAACAATTTGAAGAACAAACAAAAGCAGGTAAGTATAAAATATGTGAAATGGGACAGATGTATGCAAGAATTTATCCTAATGGTAATACTTATAGATGTTGCTCAAGTGACGGTAATACTTATTTAGGTAATTTATTTGATAAATCAATAAAATTATTAGAAGAGCCTGAAAAATGTTATGATATAGACAATTGCAGATGTTGGAGATGTATGACCCCGGGTGAAGAATCAAGATGGCTTCATACATGGCTTGATGATTGGGAAACAGAAATATAGGAGAAAAAATGGAAAAGTTACTGGAACAAGCATATGATTATCAAAAAAAATGTCAATATGATAAGTCTATAGATTTGTTTCTTAAAATAAGGGAAAATAAAGATTATTATGAAAAAGCTACAATGGAAATAGCTAAAAGCTATAAAATGTCGAACAATCCGTTAAATGCAATAGATTATTTTGCGGAATTATTAAATTATAACAATAATAATCAAGAAGCAATAAAAGAATTATCGCAGACAGCATGTCTATCTAGAAATTATGAGAAAGCAGAAAACACATTAAAAGATTTATTTAATAAAACCAATAAAAATCTATTTATAATAGAGTTGATAAAAATATATTTTGATAAAAATGAGGTTGAGCAAGCAGAAAAATATATTTCAATAAGTGAAAATATAGATAAAGATAATTTAGAATTAAAAATATTAAAAGCAAGATTGAAAAAAAATCAGGGATATTTAACAAAATCAATTGAAATTCTACAACAATTATTAAATTTATTAGATAATAAAGATGATGTTTATATAGAGTTGGCTGATATATATTCTTTAAAAGGAGAATATGAAAAAGCAATAGAGTATTTTGAGAAAGTTGCTGATAAGAAAAAAGACAAATTTATATATTTAAAATTAATAGAATTATATTGTTTAACAAATCGACAAGAAAAATCAGAAGAAATAGCTAAAAAAGCATTATCCTGTGTGCCTAATGATAAATTTTCACAAGATTCAATACTTAACGAAATAGAAATATTACAGAAAAAGATTATTTTAAAATCAAAAATGAAAAGATTATGGGTTACGGTGACATCAAGATGTAATATAAGATGTAAAACGTGCGGTTTATGGAGAAATAAATGGGATTTGCCATATAAAACAGCAAAGGAAGTTATGGAAAATTATCCTTATATGGAAAGACTTGTTTGGCTTGGAGGGGAAGTGTTTTTATACAAACACTTTGAAGAAATGTTTGATGAAGCATGTAAATGGAATAATTTAAAGCAACAGATTATAACAAATGGTTATGTATTAAATGAAAAATGGATGAATAAAATAATTAAAGCCGAAAATACGGAATTAACTTTTTCAATAGATGGTGCAACAAAAGAAGTTTACGAAGAAATAAGACAAGGTTCTAATTTTGAGAGAGTTATTTCAAATGTAAGATATATATTTAATTTGAAAAAAAATTTAGGAATAAAAAAAGATATCAGAATGAATTCTGTTATCATGAAAACAAATTATAAACAAATTTATGATTTATTAGAACTTGCTCACAATGAGGGATTTAATCAATTATCATTGATGGCATTACACTTTGATTCCGCACCGAATGAAAATATATTTTATGGTGATAGCCGAGATCAAGATGCTCTGAATTTTGTTTATAAAGCTATACCTATACTAAAAGAAAGAGCTAAACAATACAATGTTGATTTGGATATTTTACTTCCTTGTGGAGATGAAAGTTTTGAAGAAGTTGTAGCAAAACAAGATAATATGGAAACATGTTTAAAAGCAGACAAAGAGCAAGAAGAGAAAAAAATTAAATTAAGAGAGATGAAAAAAGAAGATCCTAAGGATATAATTGTTCCGATAAATAGGGTATGTTGTAAAATGCCTTGGAATTACATGATGATATGTGATGATGGTAATGTATTGCTTACAGGATCATGTGTTAAAAGAATAGGTAATATATATGAAAATTCAATAAATGAAATTTGGAATAGTTCTGTTGCTCAAGAATATAGAAAGCTTATGATAGAAAAAAAATTTCCTGATGACATGTGTAGAACGGAATGCACGGGGAGATGGTAATTGAAAAATAAATTAAATATTTTGGAAGAAGCTAAAAAAGAGCAACAATTAGGTAATTATCAAAAAAGTCTTGATTTACTAGAGCAAATTTTTGATATAAACAATTATTTTACGACTTTTGAATATGCTAAAACATTATATTTATTAAAAAAGTATGAAAAAGCTATAGATATATTTCTTGTCTTAAATAAAAATAATAAGGAAGATAAAAATATAATAGACTTTATTATAAAGTGCTATAAAGAAAATGATAACAAAGAAGAATTGTTTAGGTTTATTGAGACAAATGATATAGTTGATACAAAGATTTTATTGGAAATTGCAGAGACATTTTTTGTTGAAAAAAAATATAAAGAAACTATTGGCTTTTATGAACAGTATATTGAAAAAAACAAAGATGATATAAATGTTGTCTCCAAGCTTTTACAAATTTATAATTTCTTAGGATATAAACAAAAAGCTATAGATTTATCAAATAAATATTTAACTGATTCGCAAGTTTTAAACGATAAGTTTTTATATAATTTATTTTTAAATGAACAAGAAATAGCACAAGAAAAAACAATATTAAAATCAAATCCAAGAATAATGTTGGTAATGCTCACAAATAAATGTAATTTAAGATGTCCTATGTGTGCTACAATTCATCAAAAAAATCAATGGGAAATTTCTAATGAATTTAAACAATATATATTAAATAATTTGAGTAATTTGGAATTGATTACTTGGCAGGGCGGAGAAGTTTTTTTATATAAAGGTTTTAAAGATTTATTTTTGAAGGCAAAAGAAAATAAATATTTAAAACAAATAATAATAACTAATGGACTTCTTATAAATGAACAATGGGCGAATTTAATAACTCAAGTAAATCATTTGGATTTAACAGTATCAATAGACAGTATAGAAAAATATGTTTATGAAAAATTGAGAGTTGGAGCAAATTTTGAACAATTGTTAGAAAATTTAGAATGTATAAAAAAATATAGAGTCAAAAATAATTCCAATATAACAATAACAATGAGGACAACAATATCTGATGAAAATATTTATACATTGGATAAAATAGTAGATTTTGCAATTAGATATAATATAAATGTTTTAATTTGGTCTCCTTTGATTATGGATGAAAATAGACAATATAGTTTAAAAAATAAAAATGATTATGAATTGTTAGATATAAAAGAAAAATTTAATAAAGCTTTTAATAAAGCTCAAAGAAATAAAATTAAGATTATTTCTTTGTTGGAAAATATAGAAGAAATTTTAAAAGAAAGAGTCAAAAAAATAGCAGAAAAAAGTGAATGTAAAATGAAATATAATTATAGAAATGAAAGTAATTGTGATAATAATGTAGTAGTTGTCCCTTTGGAAAAAAGCCCTTTGTGTTTTAGACCCTGGAAACAAATTGCAACTAATGTTGAAGGACAATTGCGACCTGAATGCATGTGTTTGGAAAATATAGGAAATATTCATGAGTTTAAGAATTTTGAAGAGATTTGGAATAATAAAGTTATGCAAGAATATAGAAAAAAAATGATTTCGTTTAATTGGCAATGGTGTTGTGATAATTGTAAAAACAATATTGTATCAGAAGAACATAAAAAATTTACATGTTGGTAAAATTGTATGGATAAGGCAACAAAAAATTTATTATTAAACGAAGAAGAAATAAAAAATAAAAAGATTGTTTTAGAATCATTTCCTAAAAGATTAATAGCAACATTGTCAACCAGATGTAATTCGAAATGTATTATGTGTGAAGTTGTGAGAAAAAAGTGGGATATGCCACAAAAAACAATTGATGAGATAAAACAATTGTTACCTTATTTACAAAGTGTTAATTGGCAGGGTGGAGAAGTTTTGTTAATGAATAACTTTTATGAGTTGTTTTTGGAATCTTTAAATAATAAATCATTAAAACAAACGATAGTAAGTAATGGTATGTTGTTAGATGATAAATGGATAGAAGCTTTAACGGATGCCGATATTGAGTTTACTATTTCTATAGATGGGTTAAATAAAGAAATTTACGAAAAGATAAGATATGGTTCAAATTATGATGTTTTATTAAAAAATATCAAAAAATTAAATGAAGTAAGGAAAAGAAAAAACTCAAAATTAAGGTTGAAGATGCATACTGTTATTATGAGATCAAATTACAAAGATACGGATAAATTTATTGATTTTGCTAATGAATATAATTTTGATATTGTGTATATGATGCCTATTTGGGGCGGACAACAAATAGAAGAAAATATATATATTGAAAAAAATTCCAGTATTATGAGTGAATTATCTAATAAAATTAATGTCGCGGAAACTAAAGCAAGAAAATATAAAATTGAGTTTTTTCATTCTATACCCATAATAAAAAAAGAGGAAACGCAACAAAATATAACTATGAGTGAAAATAGGCAGAAAAATGAAAATAAAATAGAAAGGGATAATGTAAAAGTAAATATTGGTGAACAGCCGGCAAATCTATTTTGCTATTTGCCTTGGCAGCAATTAAATATTGATCCTGGAGGGATTGTTAGACCGGGTTGTTTGTGTAGTAAGCATGTTGGTAATATAGAGGAAGCATCTATTTTATCTATATGGAACAACCAACAAATGCAAGAATACAGAAAAAAAATTATTAATAATCCACAAGGTTGGTGCAATATAGATTGTATAAACAATATTATTGGTATGGATTTTAGAAAAGTATAAATTTTATGCATGCAATAAGTATAACGATTGTGTATTTATAGACATTGATATTGTTGTTTGTTTTTATAATTTTTCAGATAAATTAGTTACAAAGCAAAAATATAAAGTATGAATATTAATAAAAAATATTATGAACAAATAGATGTTGCCAAGCAATATATAGAAAACAATAATTTTAAAGATGCAATAAATAAATTATTAAGTATGATTGATATTTATGGAGAAGAAAAAGATATATTGTTTGAATTAGGTAAAGTTTATTTTCTTTGCGATAAAAAGGATGATTCAGAACAGGTTTTTAAAAAAATTATCAAATATAAAAATAAAGATGTATATCTGTTTCTAATAAAAATTTTAAAACATAAAAAAAACAATGAAGATATAAAAACTGTTATAGAATATTTAAAAGAGTGTGTGAGTTTATTCTATAATGACTCTGAAATAAAACTGGAATTACAACAAACTTTGATAGAAGTTACGGAACATCTCCTGGAAAAACAGAATTTTTTCTATGCATTTAAGACTTTTTTTGAGTTTTATCGTTTTTTCCCTACTGAAATAAAAGAATTAAAAAATTTGATATATTTAAAAGCGTTGGAATGTATTCGATATGATAATATTAGAAATAATAAAGAAAAAGTTTACGAGTTAGCAGATAAATTACTCGATGTTATTCCTATAGATGAAATAAAAATAAGAAATTCCTTGTTAAATGAAAAAGAAATAGCGGAAGGCAAGATTATATTATCTTCTAAGCCAAGAAAATTACAATTAGTTTTAACAAACAAATGCAATCTTAGATGTGTTATGTGTAACTTTCACAATTATGATTGGAGTTTTAATAAGACACAATTAGAACAATTGAAGCGCTTGATACCTTATTTGGAATTTTTAATTTGGCAGG
>JAEEGL017218445.1_pt1 | contig 11831 bp, 3 predicted proteins | sample 9134231 | NCBI WGS metagenome assembly JAEEGL01 (sample SAMN16246548, study PRJNA631951) | gut metagenome | biome: gut microbiome; feature: rumen; material: fiber-attached | host: Bos | place: Iran: Karaj | collected 2018-10 | reverse complement strand
CTTTTTCAGGAAAGCGGATACAGAGAGGACTATACAGGCACTACGATGGTACAATAACAAATGCAGACATAAATGGAGCTGCAAACATCTTAAGGAAAGTATTCCCAAAGGTAAGCCAATGGGATAGGGGCATAGTGGGCATGCCCTGTTCTGCAGGGTGCGTAGAGCATCCTGCAGGTTCATGCCGCCATGCGGCATAACAGAAACCCTTTCCGACGTGGAGTCGGTGAGGGTAGTTCATTCAATAGCAGAGGATGGTGAGTTTGTTTACATAGGAACAAATCTTCCCAGTGAATACTCTGGATCTGTTTATACAAAGAAGTTGAAAGGTGCTGTGGCAAAAGCCAAGGCAAATGCGTCTCAGGGAATTCCTGAGATGATAGAAATAGCAACTAATGGCGTCTTTGAAGAAAACAGAAAGAAAAAACATGGACATGATGCGAAAAATGGATGGTACAGATATGACACACGATTTGGTTTGCCAGTTTATGGAGCTGATGGGGAAATCAGTGGATATAACATTTTCCATGCAAGACTCTTGATCCGACATGCAGGAAGCGGAAAAAAGTATTTGTACGATGTTATGGAAATAAAAAAAGAAACGAGCAAGTCCTGTCAGGCCGAAGCCCTACCCGGTGAAAAACCCATTTCTTGATTTCATCTTAACGGTACTCGGAGTAATTGTCAATAATAAAAAGTTGAAGGGATTTATATGATTTATATGTGAATTGAAAAGAACATAGTTAAGAGATTACTTCCTCATGATTATGACTAGGGAGAAGGTTTTAGAGGATATCGAAGCGGTTACAAGTTCCTGGGGCAGAGAGCGTCCTGCTACTCTGCAGATTTGCTGCTTCGTGAGTATAAACGTGTTAGAAGTGAAAAAGGACAAAGCTTTACATATAAAGATGTTGCTCCTGTATATACGATTGTACTTCTTGAAAAGAGTCCCTTTTTATTCCCGTTGATATTTTCCTGCGTAAACTTCATAATGAAGGTATAAACAGTAAGTTTGACTCTACAATATGTGTCTCAATATCGAAGGGGTGATGAATATGTTTTCAGAGGAACTTGCAATATTAGATAGGAACACAGAAAAGCTCATGTGGGACGAGATGCAGGAAGAACTAGACAGAAAGAAAGAGCAGATAGCTTCGCTCAATACAGAGCTGGATACAGCAAAGACCGATCTGTGCACAGCCAACTCAAAAGTTGACATACTCATAAAGACTCTCAAGGCTAATGGAATTGATATTCCAGATGATATATGCGATAAGAATTAAATAGAGGAATTTTCACTACGAGCACCTGCGGCAGCAGGTGCTCATATACATTCTGCCATACAATCCTTACCATGAAATAACATCTTCACTCAATAGAATAGAAACACCAACAATCTAGCTATTCCAATACGAATCCACTTTGGTACATTTTCACAAAAATCACGAAAATCCCCATCTACATAAAATCTTAAGAAATTTCGATCGAATTCCTTAAGATTTGCCTGATACAATTATTTCTGTGTGTTATTCACGGCGTATCGCCAACGTTTCCGATTAAGCTTGCAAGCATGGAAAAAAATATTTACGAAAGAGGTTATAATGACAGCAATAATTAACACAGACAGGCAACGTATTACGTTTGCTGAGGCTAAGAAAACCGTGGAATCCATGAACCTGATTGATGGCTTCATGTTTGATTCTGCTATAGAAAATGAGAAAGATGGAGAAATTGTCCTAGGCAATATTCTTAAATCTGTCACCGGACGAAAGGTAAAAGTAGTAAAATTTGCTTCTCAAAAGCAGTTAAATCCTGTAGATACTGCCTACCATGGCATAAGGCTCGATACGTTTATTGAGGAAGACCCAGAGGATCAGAGTATTAGCGCAACTGTTTATAACATAGAAATGGAAAACAGGCCTGCGGATAAGGATGATCTTCCAAAGAGAATCAGATACTATGAATCAATGTGTGATTCAAAGCTTCTTGAAAGCGGCGTGGATTATGGTAAATTGCCTAATTTTGTATCTATCGTTATATCATCATATGATCCTTTTGATGCAGGAGATATGTATTATGAGGCAAAGACGGTACTTACAACACACCCAGCAATAGAATATAAGGATGGGTTACATTACATTTATCTCTATTGCTATGGTAAGCCAAATCTTGAAGTTATCTCTGAGGAGTTCAATCAGAAGCATGGCAAAAGCCTTCAGGAGATGTTAAAATATATAGTGTCAGGAGAAAAGCCTGTTCGAAGAAATGACGATATTGAAGCAATAGACACAATCGTCAGGAAAGTAAAAAGCAAGAAGGAGGTAACCACCGGGTATATGCAGCAATGGGATAGAGAACGAAGCATAAAGAGGGAAATAACAAAAGAAGTAACAAAAGAAGTAAAAACAGAAGATGCTTTGGAAATGATTAGAATGGGACGCCAGAATAGTATTCCAGATGATAGAATTCGTCCAAGCATAATAAAACTTGGGATTAAGGAAAAAGATATCGATGGCCTCTTTGAGCAGATAGATGCAGAAGAAAAAGATGCTGTCGGAGCGAAGTGAGATAGTAAAAACTAAATAGCAAGATTTCACTACGAGCACCTGCGTTAGCAGGTGCTCATTTTTTTGTCTCAAAGGCCAAGATGACACAATTCGAAGGGCGGAAAAGAAAAAATGGGGTCGCTTTTAAATTTTTTAAATTTTCCCTGTTTTTTCTACAATTTAAAGAAATGTTTATAGAATCTTAATAAAGTAATAAACGGTATTGTGATATTATGAATATACATCGGTGGGAAAACTATAGGCAAAATATCGCATTTTTACGGGAATTGCGCCGTCTAAGCATTTCTGCAGGGTGTGACATGAAGCCAGCTAACTTACCGGTGGAACGTAGACAAGTTCCACAAATATCGGAGCCGATAATGCTGGGTCGGCGGAGGAAGTAAAAAGAGTATTAGTGGGACCAAACAAGAATTTCTAGTATGTGCTATGAAAGGAGAACAATTTATGAGAAAAAGGTATTTTGGCAAGCTACTTAGTTTAGCTTTGTCAGCTACTCTGGCGTTCACATCAGTGATCCCAGCTCATGCTGCGGACTTCGACATTGGTGACGAGGACGTAGAGATTGCCGTGGAATCCGACGAAGATTTCATGGCGGAAGAAGAGGATGTTGGGGCTGATTTTGATGCGGAAGAGAGCATTGTTGATGAAGAGATCTCGTTTGAAGAGGAGACCGAAGAAAATGCTGAGTTTGAAACCTATGAAGATATTGAGTTTGCATTCTTGGCAGGAACCACACCTCATGCAAAATTAGTGACTGTAAATGGTGGAAGTGCAACAGATGTTACTAATGCTACTAGCGTATCTGATGTCGTTGATGGAGAGCACCCTGCACCTGCGAGTATCACAGGTACAAGTTCACATATGACTTCTGATACTGGATTAGAGTTTTATGTTGTTCCTGAAGTTGGATATGATCTTGCTGCAGTACCAGTAAATGTCGCTGGTGCATATGAATATACTCCAGAAAATGGAACTCTAACTACAGTTAGTATTACTAAAGATACTGATTGGACAATTTCTAATCTTGACGAACTTGGTGTAACTGGAACAGATATCGTATCTAACAGTAATATTGCCGCCGGTGAATATAATTGGGATAATGCTAAGAAAATAACTATTAAGGCAAATACTGCATTTTTAACAAATTATAAAGCAGCAAAAGTTAAAGGCGATAAGACAAAGCCAGAAGGCAGAGTAAAGACAGTTATTAATATTACTCCTGCAACTGCGACTTTGCTTAAGTATGAACTTCCTGTATATATTTCTGAGACAGTAGGAACTAAGACTACTTATACAAAAGTAACAGGAGTTTCAAACTATAAGCTCACTTATGGAACTGCCGCTGTTGATGACATTTCAGCTATTACAGATGACTGGAGTCAGTATAATGAAGCTGGAGCTACTTTAAAGCTGTTAAAGTCAGATTTAAGTGATGTTGCTACAGGATCATTTACAGCAAGTACTGCAGAGAACTGGGGTAGTGGCGAAAAACATGATGAGAGCACGACAACAAATTATTACCTTTATGATAGTGCTACTCATAAAATGAAAGTGAATATCTCTGCAACTATGACAGGATATTTAAGCAACGCAAAGAATGGTGATATCCTTGCCATTGTTATTCCAAAGGCAACTGTTGCATCAAGATATAACGTAACAGCAACAGATAGCAGCGTAGCGAAGTTTGTTATTACTACTGCTGAAAAGAGTGTTACAACAGAAACTAATATAAAAGTTTATAAAACTGCAGCTGATGGAAAGAGCAGTGTTACATTTACGACTGATGCCGCGCATAGAACTATTTATGGAACCAATACCGGTGTGTATTATGAGGTTGGTGGTGCGGAGTTTAAAGCTGCTGCAATGCAGTCAAATGGTTCCGATGCTGCTACAACACTTGATAATACAGATTATTGGCTCATTGATGGCACAAAAATAACCGGAGATGTTAAGGTTTACGCCAAGACTTATGAGAGAGTCGATATTAAGGATGCTGTCAAGGTCGGAGGTGGAGCTAATACTGTAATTATTAATGGCGTATCTAACGGAACTGGAACGGAAACTAATAGTGCTATCTTTAGTGGAAAAGACTATGAATTTACAGTGTTCCCTAATGCTGGATATGAAATTCAGAGCGTTATTGCTAAGATATACAATCTTGCTGGAACAGAGGTTGCTACAACAAATACTCTAACATCTTCAGACGGAACCTATAAGCTTGAAGGTGTTAAGAGCTATACAGAAGTTACTGTAACAGCTAAAGCTATCAGTGATACTGTTGCTGTAAAGACTAGTTCTACATCAAGCGCAAACGCAGTTGTTACTGATGTTGCTACGAATGGCGCAGTTACAACCACAGCAGCTCAGTATGCTAAGGCAGGACAGACTTATAAATTTAAGGTAGCTGGACGGAAAGGCTACGATCTTGCTACAACAGATGCTGTTAAGGCTACAATGGGTGGCGTAGAAGCTACTATTAGCTATGACGCAAGCACAAAGATTTATTCTATAGCGAACGTTACAGATACTGTTGAAATCACAGTTAAGACAGCAGCTTGCCTTGATGTTGTGAAGGTTAAGAACCCTAATGCAGTTCTTACAGTAAACGGAACTACTATTGCTGATGAAAAATCAGTGAAAGCAAATGGATCTAGTAGACTTGCACTTAAGGTAACAGCTCTTAATGGAACTAAGATTGAGGGCGTATATTATACAAAGGATACCACTGCTATTACAAACACAGCTGATATGACAGCTGCTTTAGCAAGTACACCTACAGCATGGGAGATTGAAGAGGTTAATGGAGAGTATCCTATTTCTGCAGGCGATGTAGCAACGATTGCTAGTACAGGAGGACATAATATTAATGTATACGTTGTTACCTCCTATGCAGCTAGTCTTGGAACAGATTTCACAGCTAAGTTCACAGATACAACTAATGCGGACGTAACCAATGGACTAACATTATATGCAGGCGGATCTTCAGTTGACGGAACAATGGTTAACACTGTTGAGACTCCTTCAATTGCAATGACGCTTACCAATGGAACAGTAGCACAGCAGACTGCATTGACCAATGCAACACCTGATTATTCTCTTGCACTTAAGAAAGCATATGATGAAGAGGAAGATGCTACTAAGAAGGCTAAAATGAAGTACATTGCAACAGTTGGTGCTAATACAGGTACTATCACAACTGTGGCTACATATCAGGGCGAAGATGCAGCCAGCACATCAGATGTACTTACAGTTACAAAGACTATCGAAGCAGCTTATCCTCATGTAGTTAAATATTCAGCTACTATGCCACTTACAGTTCTTCCATTAAGTAGTTATTACGACAAGGTAGAACTTGCTGTAGCATTGACAGGTGCCGCAGGAGGACTTGCTCCTTCACAGAATGCGAAGAATACGATTCGTATTGATGATGGAACACTTAAAGATGTTGCTACATTAACTCCTAAAGGATATAAGGGTGAGAAGGATACTACCGGAACAGCCCTTGCAAAGGCAGCTCCTTCTTCATCAAATATCGTTGCTGATACTGCTATAACATGGAAGACTAGTCCGGAGCCAGGAACAACATTAGATAAGACATATACTATGACTCCAGCGGCTACTACAGGAAATACTCTAGAAATTAAAGAAGCTAAGAAGGCTCAGACTATAGCTGTAACAGCTACAGTAACTTTGGCAGATGGAACAAAGCTTACACCTTCAGAGAACATCAATGTTGTTGCAGGCGAATATGGTTATTTCGCAATTCCTACAACAACTATCAATGATGTAACAACAATCAATGGACCATCTTCGTTTAATCTTGAGACTGATGGAAGCGTTAAGACTGCAAATGTGAACTATGCAGTATATCATGCGCTTACAAGTGCCGGAGCAGCGTATCTGGCAAACAATTCTGCACTGAGTACTGAAGCATTAATTAAGGCTCAGATTAATGCGAAGAATATTGAAGCAGTTCCTGCTTCAAGCGTAACATGGACTGCCCTTGCATCTTCAAATAAGAAGTATGCAGATTATGTCACAATCGGAGGTTCTGCTGGACAGTACACGGTTACTGCAAAGGCTAAATGCAGCAACTTACCACTTACCCTTAAAGCAAATGTTGGAGATTATGCTGTTGCAGTTCCTACAACAACTGCAGTAAATGTAGTTAAGCAGGTAGCACGTAATAAGGTTACTGTTGTTCTTAAGGACGCTAACGGAAGCGCTGCAAAGTATCAGACTCCTAAGTTTGTATCAGGCTTTGCATGGAAGACTACATATACAGCAGTAGATACAACGCCAGCATCAGATGATAGTTTTGTACTTACAGATGTTCCGAGTGGATCAGTATTAGTTCTTCCTGGAGCTGAGTCATTTACAGGCGTTGATCCTAAGAGATCTATCTATGGATGGTCTAACGGAACAAATGTTTATAAGATTGGCGATAAGGTAACAGTGAGTGGTGATATAACACTTACAGCACTGTGGGCACCTAAGTTTAGTTCACATCCTGCATCAGGAGCTAAGAACACAACTGAATTATTAGGATATAATGACGGAAGTAGCACAACATATGCAGGTGCGATGAATGTTATCGATGGAAATACTAAGTTAGCATTTGGCGGAACTACTAATATTGCAAAAGATGTTTCTGTTCCTGTAAATGTATTGTATTATCCTCTTGACCTTGAAGTTGGTCCTGTAAAGGTAGGCGGCACTCCTTACCCTGCATATGCAGAGGCAACAAAGGCTGTCGTAGCTACAACAGGAATCACTGTAACTGCAACTTCAAATGAAGATGCAGAGGCTCTTGGCGGCGATGGAACAAGTAAGACTATTCCTAACGCAACACTTAAGGGTGCGCTTATTACAACTGGTGGAGCTACTCTTGATCCTTTGACTGTTAAGTATAGTGAAGGCGAAGATGCCGAGTATACAGGAACAATCACAGGCGTTAAGGTAGTAGCAGCTCAGACATGGTCTCTTGATGTTAAGGATATTGAGGTTGAACTCTATCAGACCAAGACAACTGATACAACTACAATTACTAAGGGATCAGGTGATTCTGCAACAAAGGTATTTGTAGACGATACAGATATCAAGTTAAGTACACTTAAGATCAGCGCAGCTAAGGTAAATGATAAAGATATCGTTTCTCTTGCAATTTCGAAGAGTGGAAACGGTTCGTCTACTCCTTACAAGAACACAATTACAATTAAGGGTCTTGTTCAGGGCTCTACAACCGGTACACTCGAGTTCTTTGACAATAATGGCACACATGTAACTAAGACCTTTAATATCGTAGTTAAGAAACCTGGCGTAACAATTACAGCTAAGGTTACTCCTACATTGGCAAATTCAAATGATAAGGTTGAGGCTACAACAGTAGCTGATGGCGAGACAGCTTGGCTGGCTATTGGTGCAAATACTGTTGACTTCGTTGCAAATGACGCAGATGGAGCTGTTATTGGTTCTGCTACTTGGAGTACGGACGTTGCGGATGCTACATCTACAGCTGGCGCAGTTGCTCCTAAGAAGGATACAGGTGTAAGAGCTGCAGGTTTGACAATTAGTAATCAGGCAACAAGTGGACCTACAGTATCCGCATCAGCTCTTGGTGCAGGAACTATTACAGTTACTGCAACAGTAGGAACAACAACCTATGAGCGTGTAATTCCAGTATCAACATATGGATTGGTAAAGGTTAATGGACCAGTAACTACAAATGCTATTGACAGTAGTTCATTGTATGATGACAAAGCATTTGCTGTTTACTCAGATACGGCAAAGACCAAAGCTGTTGCAAAGGATAAGGTTTCATATATTCCTGTAAAATATGACCCAGCTAAGACTCTGGACGGTATTTATTCAGTTTCTGAAATTGCTGCATATTCTGCAAAGTGGATTGATACCACTAATAATGAAACATTCCTTGGATGGGACAATGATACTTCTGTCTCTGGTAAAGCTACAATGAATGATAATTCGGGAAGCTCTAAGGTAGATTACAAGGCTGGTAAGACCATTGACATTTTAGAGACGAATGTTGCGACAGGACTTAATCTGTTTGCAGTATTTGGTGTAACACCACTTACAGTTTATGGATTACCTGAGTACATCGAGCTTTCAGATGAACTTGTAGATGGAACAGGCGCTGCAACAGATAAGGCATATACTAACTGGGAAAAGGTTGATCTTGGTGTAGAGCCAGCTAATTCAGCAGCAAAGGTTTCTGTAAGTGCTTCTGAGAAAGACATCCTTGACCTTGCTAAGGTTGGAGAAGTAGGCGATGGCGCATTGGCTGGAAAAGCAGCAGGAAAACACGATAAGCTTGATCTTGCAGCTACTTCAGCTGGATATAGATGGGATGGTACAGCTGTATTACCGCTTAAGGCTAAATCAGGTGACGCTAGCTCAGCTTATGACAGAATAGACAGCTTCAAGATTGGTAAGGTTGCTGGAAAGGTAGGTACAGCAGAACTCTATGTAAAGACAGCTGCTGGCACTGTTGGAACAATTCCTGTATACATTAATGGTGAATATACAGACACTACAGTAACGCCTAACGTTGTTAGATACATGTACCGTGGTGAGATTCAGAAGAATAAGGTATTCACTGTTGGCGGAACAAAGCATTACTTCGATAAAGATGGTGTAAAAGTTGTTGACGGTTCATTCTATGTTGAAGAGGCCGGCAAATATGTACTCATTACAAACGGAAAGCAGGTTACAAAGGCCGGAATTGCTACTGGCAAGGATGGAAAGAAGTATCTTGTTGAGTCTGATGGATATCTCTTCACAGCAGGAATTAAGGCTGTAGATGGAGTTGACAGACTTTTCCGTGAGGACGGTTCACTTGTATTCTATACCGATAGCGATGTTAAGGATGGACAGATTGAAGTAAACGGAACTACATATAACATCGAAGAAGGCACAAGTAAGGCTGAGGAAGATAAGCTCTTTACAGTAGCAAGCAAGGTATGGACATGGACTAAGTCTTCTGATGGCAAGACATTTGCTTCAGCAAAGGTTGTATTCACATCTACAGATAGCAGAACTAAGGAATTTACAGTTCTTGCATCTGAGAATGACAAGACAGCAGCTAAGTACATGGAGATTACTCCTAACGAGAACTATACAGAGTACAGAGCATATGCTTCCTTTACTTCAAAGGGACAGAAGATTGATGATACATCTGTTAAGTATCTCGATAAGGACGGCAATGAGTTCGTTCCTCACGAAGGAGCACATGAGTGGAAGGATAGCTGGACATGGGCATCTGATTACTCATTCGCAACAGTAACACTTACATGTAATAAGGGCGAGTATGCTGAGACTAAGACAGCTACAGTATCCGACATCAAGGCTTCTAAGACTGGACTTCTTACAACATACACAGCTTCTTACACACTTGATGGACAGACATTTACAAATTCTGTAGCAGTTAAGGGAACAGGCGAAGAAGCAGAAGAAGTAATCGTAGTTGTAAACGACGAAGCAGGTCTTGTAATTGAAGGTGTTGATGAGTACTTAACATACAATGGAAAGGCTCAGAAGCTTAGTAACCTTAAGGTATACTGGAACGAGTCAATCCTTGTAGAAGGCACAGACTACACAGTTAAGTATGCTAACAATACTAACGCTGCTAAGGCTACAGCAACAATTACAGGTAAGGGACAGTATGAAGCAACTGTTTCTGCAGTAGTTCCATTCGAGATTCGCAAGGCTTATGTATATCCATATGACTATACTACATACACATTTGTAGGCTCTAAGGCAACTGCTCCTAAGGTTATGTGGTACAACGGAACCAAGTCAGTTGCTGTTAGCAAGAAGCTTTACACAGTAACTTATGAGGATTCTTCAGTTGTAGAAGGTCAGAAGATTACAAAGGCTGGAACATATGAAGGAACAATCAAGCTTACATCTGCAGCAACAAACTTCCAGATGTCTAACCCTGAGTTCCATATCGTAGCAAGTGATAAGGCTACAACTATCGAAGCTAAGAAGCTTACAATTACAGCAAACGGAGCTGCTACAGTAGCTAAGGGCGACTCAGGTGTTGAGTATACATTCCCTTCATTCGTAGTAAAGAATGGTAGCAAGGGTCAGATCAGCTCAACAGATGACAAGTTCGATGAGATGTTCTATACATCAACTTATGTAAGCGGCGGAAATGCATATATTTATATCAGTGCGCAGGATGGCTGCGAACTTGGTGGAATGAAGGTTGTTGGTTATAAGTCACAGAAGATTAAACTTACTGGATCGGTAGCACTTTCATCTACTAAGGCATTTGATTCACTCAACAAGGCAGAAGTTCCTTACACAGGATATGCTTGGAGTTACGCAGATGTACTTGAGACTCTCGGAATTGAGAAGTTCGGATCACTTGAGGAAGATGTTGATTACACATGGAGTATTGCTAAAGGAACTAACCTGAAGAAGGGTAGCATGAAGATTACCTTCACAGGTACAGGAATCTACTCTGGTAAGGTAACCAAGACTGTCAAGATCAGAGCACTCAACGAGAAGGAGTACACAGTAACACTCAACGGTACAGAGTATAGTACAGAAGCTGAGGATCTTATCGAAGTTCCTTACACAGCAGGCGGCGCAGTAGTTAAGAATCTTGAAGTACATGCACTCGACGGATTCCTTCTTAGAGAAGGTGTTGATTACACAGTATCTTACAAGAACAACAAGACTATCGGCGGAACAGCAAATCTTATCATCAATGGTAAAGGCAACTACGGTAAGGGCACAATTAACTTCAAGGTAGTTAAGAATGCAGAAGAGGATTCTGTATACGTACTTCCTGCAGAAGTAGCAAGTGCAGCTAAGGCTGATGGCAAGAAGGCTCCTGCAGTTTACGACGCAGTAACAGGCAAGAAGCTTGCAGCTAATAAGGACTTCACATACAGCTATGGCACAATTGATAGTGAGACAGGCATGATGCCAGTAATCCTTAAGAATGGTTCAGCTGGAACTTACGAATTTGGCGAGAGCGGAAGAGAACTCGATGGATACCACGTATTCCAGACAGCAATCACAAACAAGCTCGTATCTGTAAAGGGAACATTCTACTATACAGGTAAGGCTATCACTCTCGATGCAGATGACTTCCAGGGCCTTGAGCTTGATAAGGACTTCGTAATCGTAGGTTACAAGAGCAATATCAAGGCTGGTACTGCAAAGGTAACAGTAAAGGGTATTGGCAAGTACGGCAAGACAGCTACTATCACATTCAAGATCAACAAGGCT
>JAEEGL016880371.1_pt1 | contig 11831 bp, 10 predicted proteins | sample 9134231 | NCBI WGS metagenome assembly JAEEGL01 (sample SAMN16246548, study PRJNA631951) | gut metagenome | biome: gut microbiome; feature: rumen; material: fiber-attached | host: Bos | place: Iran: Karaj | collected 2018-10 | reverse complement strand
AGATCGGTCTGCTCCGGAACGGCGTTTCGCCTTGCCGTCTCCTCGGTCACCACATGGTTTGCCACCACGTACATGCGGCGCACGAGCAGCCGGCGGTCGACGATGCGGTCATAGAGCTCCGTCACAGCGTCGACGATTTGCCGCGTCGAGGAGGTCGCTTTGCCGAGATTGATGCTTCCGTGCGCGCTTTTCGGCATCCTTCGACCATATGGGTCTTTGGTCACGGGCCCCGTGTAGACGCTCGCGCGCGCCGGGTCGGCCAGGCTTGAGACATCATAGCCGACCGTCAACACCATCTGGTCGGTCACGAGGCTCTTTTCCACGAGATCGAGCACCAGCTGGTCGGCCATTTCGCGAACGACGAGGCGGCCCATATCAAAGTCGTACGCCTTCTGCAGCACCTGGCCGGTGCTGATGCTGTTGTTCTCCGAGCGGTATGCTTTGATATCCGCGATGGTGCAGGGCTCCCACCCCCATGCGTGGTCGATGAGCAGTTCGGCGTTGATGCCGAAAAGGTCGTAGAGCAGGTCTTCGTCTTTCAGCGACAGGCGGGCGACGTCGCCCATGGTGAAAATGCCGTGCGCCTCCAACTTGGAGGCGTAGCCCCTGCCGATGCGCCAAAAATCGGTCAGCGGCCGATGGGCCCAGAACTCGCGGCGGTAGGAGGCCTCGTCCAACTCGGCGATGCGCACGCCGTCGGCGTCCGCCGGCATGTGCTTGGCCTTGATATCCATGGCAATCTTGCAGAGATAGAGATTGGTGCCGATGCCCACGGTCGCGGTGATCCCGGTCTCGCGCTGAACGTCGCCGATGAGCAGTTTCGCAAACTCGCGCCCGTTGACCCCGCGGGCGGCGAGATAACCGGTGGCGTCGATGAACACCTCGTCGATGGAATAAACGTGAATATCATCCGGCGCGACGTAGCGCAGATAGATGCGGTAGATCTGCGCGCTGACGTCCATATATTTCGCCATCTGTGGTTTGGCGACAATGTAGTCGAGTTTCAGCGACGGGTCTTGCCGCAGGCGGACCGCGTCGGCCGAGGCGCCGACGAGGCGCCGCCCGGGCGCCGCGCCGAGCCGGAGACGGTTGACCTCGTCCACCTTTTGGATCACTTCGAACAGGCGCGGGCGGCCGGGAACGCCGAAATCTTTCAGACCGGGCGACACCGCGAGGCAGATCGTTTTTTCGGTTCGCGTCTCGTCGGCCACCACCAGATTCGTGCGAAGTGGGTCGAGGCCCCGCTCCACACACTCCACCGAGGCGTAGAAGCTTTTCAAATCAATGGCGATGTAGGTCTTCTCCATCATCCGGATCTCTGCCTTTTTGATTTATCGAACATTTGTTCTGTCTTGGTATATCATATCACAAAACGTTTCCGTTTGCAACGCGCGGCGGGCGACGCCGAGGCGGTATTATTTTCCGGTCACGCGGCGGCGGAGCTCCGGGGCGACATGTTTCCAGATCGCGTCTGCAATCAAGCGCATGCCGAGATCGTTTGGATGGTCGAACTCGCCCCGGACGTCCGCCCGGCAATTGACGCGGTCAAGAGGTACGTAGACATCGCCGTATTTCGCCGCGACCGCGCGCTTCTCCTCTTCCAGCTTCGGCCGGGCATAGAAGCCCTGCACATGGAAGGCGGCGGTTTTTTCGCCGCAAACAAGAGCCCGCAGTTCTTCGTACGCCTGCCCGAAGGTTTTGGCCGGCGAGGCGGTCTTCTCATATGCCGCGGGCACGTTCGCGCCGAAAAAGAGGATGACGATATCCGCGCCGAACGTTTTTGCCCACGTGTAGGACGTCAGCACGTCCGGATCGTCCATAAAGGTCCGCTCGAATTGCCCGGCCTGCGCGATGGAAAAGGCCGCGGAGGGGTCGAGGCGGCGGATCCGCTTTTCCAGCAGATGCACGTAATCTTTTTCCGGCGCGGAGGCCGCCATCCCCCAGTTTCGGGTCCATCCGATTTCCGGCTTCGGGCCGTGGAGCGTTACCGAGTTGCCGACAAACAGCACCCGAAGACCCTCCCCCTCTCCGGGACAGTTTCCTTGCGCCGAGGCCGGCGCGGGGTCGTCATGAAATGAATTCGTCATTTTTCTCTTCACATTCTTCTTCGGACGCTGTGCTCACAGTTCCTCCAGAACCCGGACCCCGTAGGGGCCGACCTCCGCCGTTCCGAAGAGTTTCTCATCCGTGCAGAGGTCGCGCATTTTCTTCTTCAGAACGACCGTCTGCGGCGTCGGGAGGTAGTTCAGAAGGATGCGCCAGGTGCGGCCGTCTTTTCTCCGTTCCACGTATTCCACCGATTCGGGCAGGTCCATGAATTTTCTCTGCGGCTCGGCGACGCCGAGATAGTCAAAGAGCATGCGCAGGCTTTCCTTGCAGAAGACGCCCCCGAGGTGGAGCGTGCGGCCCTTGCCCGTCTTCTTCTCCACCAGAGCGGCCTTCCCGGCGTACCATTGGTCGGTATATTTCGCCAGAACGCGCAGGTTTTCATCTTCCGCGCCGACGGTCTCCATCACCTCGCGGAACAGCGGCAGCGGCATTCTTCTCCCGCCCCAATCGGCCGTTTCAACCTCGTCGGCCGGGGTCGCAAAGCTATATTCACGAACGTCGGTCCCGGTCAGCTCCTGCAGCAGCCCCGGCTGCGGCTGCATGACGCAGCGGCCGTTCTCCTGTTTGAACCCGGCCCGGCAGCCGACCACGAGCGTGCCGCCTTGCCGGACGTAGTTTTTCAGAAGCGCCGCGCGTTCGGCGGTCAGGATCGCCGGATGCGGATAGATGAGCACCGGATAGCGGCTCAGGTCTTCCGGGAGAGTGTTCTCCGTCAGATAGAGATAATCGCAGGGGATGTGGCTCAGCTGCGTCTGCCGGAAGATCGCCTCCTCGCTGGCGCGGGCGATGCGGCGATGCCACGCGTCCGCCTCCTCGTCCCAGACATTGTCATAGTCTTTCACGATGGCGACCTGCGCTATGAAATCCGCGCCGCAGAGCGAGGCGAGTTTCCGCATCGTGCGCCCGAAATCGCGGATCTCCTCCAGCCGCCGGTTGTCGCGGTTGTCATAATCCAGGATTCCGTGCCAGTAGATCTCCGTTCCGAATGTGCAGGTGCGCCAGCGGAAGAACGAGACCATATCCGCGCCGTGCACGAGACTCTGTAGCGCCCAAAGTTTGATCTGCCCGGGTTTCGGCATCGGCGACTCCATACGGGTCACCCAGCCGCCGCCGCCGGCCTGCTGTTCCATGACCCCGAAGTGCGGGCATATCGAGCGCGTTTCCGCGAGATAAGCGGCCCAGTGGCGGTCGTTGAGATCCCCGGCGAGCGGGTCGGGGGTCTTGCGGAAATAATCCGCACGGTCCAGCCCGTATGCAAAGTTCGGGTAGGAATCATACATGAACACGTCAAGGCATTCGCGCTCCATCCGATGATTGTCGATGCGCGCAAAGCGGCCGTTCGTGGTGATGAAATCACCCGGCTTGATGTATTTTCGCAGGATCTCGCCCTGCATCCGGCAGAAGGAGATCGCGCTTTCGGAAATGAAGCGGATATAGTCCAAATACTGATGAGGGTTGAAGGCACGGTTCAGCACCCGCCCGGGCACCGATATCTGTTCCCAATCCGTATAGTCCTGGCTCCAGAAGGCCGTGCCCCACGCCTCGTTCAGCGCGTCGAGCGTGCCGTATTTCTCCCGCAGGAAGACACGGAACGCGGCCTTGTCCGCCTCGGAATAGAAACTGTTGATTTCGCAGTTGAGTTCATTGTCGATCTGCCATCCGCATATCGCCGGGGATGGACCGAAGTGCTTTGCGAGCTCCTCCACGATCCGGCTCACCTTTTGCCGATAGATCGGGGAATTATAGTTGTAATGGCGGCGCGCGCCGTGGCGAAGCGGAATGCCGTCCTCCGTGCAGTTGAGCACCTCCGGGTATTTGCAGGTCAGCCACGCAGGCGGCGTGGCGCTCGGCGTTCCGAATACGACCTTGACGCCCTTCTGTTCGCAGAGCGCCAGAAAGCGGTCAAAAAACGAAAAGGAGAACTTGCCCTCCTCCGGTTCGGTGATGTTCCATGCGAATTCGGCGATCCGCACGAGGGAAATGCCGGCTTCTTTCATCCGGTCGAGATCGCTTTCCCAGAGCGATTCGTCCCAGTGCTCCGGATAATAGCAGACACCCATCGTGTACGACGGCCATTGAAACTTCTGTTTTTCCATTTTCCGGTGTCCTTTCTGCTCCATCGGGTCGCCCCGGTTTTCCTGCTTACAGTATACCATAAAGTCTTCAAAAAGGATATATCGCGGCCCCTTGCCGCACGGTTTTTTTCGAATTGTGCGCAAAGGAGGGAAAACCTCTTGCTCTTTTGTTCCCGGCGTGTTAAAATAATGAACGTCAAGGCAGAAAAACGGCCCGAATCCGTCGGGCTTGCGCGGAGAAGAGAAATGACCAAACGACTGATTTTTATGACGATCCTGTCCGCCGCGGGAGTTCTTTTTCTGATCACGAGGGTCATACGTTCCATCCGGTGGAGACAGAGAAGGCGCATCTGCGAGGCCAGCGGGAAAGTGGTTCCGCTGTATTTGCTCAACAGCCGCTTTTCATTCCACGAGATCCCGCAGACGGAGAAGATCAAAAAAGACTGTCTTTCGATGGAAGAATACGATCAGACGAAGCTGAACGAGTATACGCATTCGTATGTCACGGAGCATTTTGACGAGTATTCCGGACTTGCGAAAAAGGTTCGTCAGAACCAGATCAACTATGAAGAGTATCTCCGGCTCTTCCGCCAGATCATCGAGACAGAGACCGAAAAAGACAGCGAGAACTATAAAAAGCACCGCTATTTCAAAAAGAAAGAGTTGAAAATCTGTCAGTCGCTCGCGAAAACGCCGACGACCGATTTCTCTCTCACCGCAACCAAAAAGTGCCTCGGACCGCGCGGCCGCAGCCTGTGCTCCGAATCCGAGGCCTTTGATATCGACTTTATCGAATCCGCACTGACTTCCGTTCGGCAGGCGGAAAAGACGGAGTGATTTGCCGGGCAGGGCCCGATCGAAACAGCGAGGACGCATGAAAACGATTGAAGGAAAAAACTTTCCGGAGGAGCGCGCTCTGTATGCCGCGCAGGATCTGTGCCTGAAGAACTGTTCTTTCGACGGCGAAGAGGACGGTGAATCGGCCTTAAAAGAGTCCAAGAACGTTCGGCTCGAGGATTGCCGCATGAACCTCCGGTATCCGCTTTGGCATGACAGCGGCGTTGAGATCGTCCGCTGCGTCATGACGGATAAGTGCCGCGCCGCGCTGTGGTATACGGATCATGTTTCCGTTTGCGATTCCGAGCTGCACGGCGTCAAGGCGCTGCGCGAATGCAGCGATATCGACATCGTTTCCTCTGACATCGTCTCTGCGGAATTCGGGTGGCGCAGTCACCGCATTCGCCTTGAAGGCGGCACCGTGGAGAGCGAATATCTGTTTCTCATGGCGTCGGATATCCGCATGAAAGACGTCGCCTTCAAAGGAAAATACTCTTTTCAGTACGTGGAGAACGCCGAGATCGAGCGTTGCGTGCTCGACACAAAGGACGCGTTCTGGCACACCAAAAACGTGACCGCTCGCGATTGTGTGATCAAGGGCGAATATCTCGCCTGGTATTCGGAAAACCTCACGCTGGAGCGCTGCCGGATCACCGGCACCCAGCCGCTCTGCTATTGCAAGAACCTCCGGCTTATCGACTGCGAGATGGTCGACGCCGATCTCTCCTTTGAGTATTCGGACGTGGACGCGACGGTGAAGAACGAGATCCTCTCCGTGAAAAACCCCCGCAGCGGCCAGATTGTCTCCGGGCATATCCGCGAACTCATTTATACGGAGGATAGCGTTTACCCCTGCCGATGCGAGATTGTTCAGACCGATCGCCAATAACGAAGTTATATGAAAAACCCGCCTGCGGACAGATCCGTAGGCGGGTTTTCGATTTTTCAGAATATGCCGTTTTCTTTAGCGAACGCGACGAAAGACTCGGCGATCACCTGACAGCCTTCCGCGTTGGGATGGGCCTTGTATTTCCCCACGCCGTCCTCCGGTGCGGGTTTGGAGAGGATCGGGCCGAGATCGAAAATATATTTCGTTTTCTCGGGAAACTCTTTGCATATCCGCTCGTTGACCCGTCGCCAGATCTCCGCAGTTTCTCCCCGGTAGTCGAACGGCGGGGCCGTGAACAGCCCGACCTCGCACTTGGCCTCCCGCAACTTGTCCACTACGCGGTGAAGGTCCTCCACGACCTTTTCCTTGTCGTTGTTCCACAGCAGGTCGTTCGTTCCGAGGCAGACATGCACCAGATCGGCCTGCTTGGCTTTGTAGAGCCAGGCACCGTCCGTCGCGGCGTCCGAGCAGCGGGCAAACCCGATACCGAGGTTCCAGCAGGCGTACTCCTCGCCGAGCATCTCACCGACGCGGGCCACCCAATACAAATATTTGTTCTGCGGCGTTCCGCAGCCCATCGTGATGGAATCTCCCAGAAAAGCGACGTGCTTCTTCACACGGCGATCGCACCCGACCAGAAAGGCGCCCGGGGTCTCGCCGTTCGCTCGCCAGCCGTTCTCCTCCAGGCGGAAGGTGGGGATGGTCGCGTGCGACTCAGCGAGGTATGGGATGCGGGTGCCGCGGAAGGCGATCTCCAGGCACAGATAGTCGTTCTTTTCGGCCTTGAGGACCAACTCGTCACAGCGGAAGATCTCTCCCGGCATCACGGTTTTCTCTGTCCGGCCGTCGAAGCTCAGGGCCTGCATCCGCTCGAAGGTCACGTTGGCGATATCGGTATCCGGCGGGCAGACCGCAACCTTTGCCGACTCGATCTGCCAGGAATCGCACACGTCGTTCGGATGGCTGTATTCGCCCAGGCCGAAAGTGCTGTCGATCAGGTTGCCGAAGTAAAGCCGGTATTTATACTCTCCCCCGGCAAAAAGGCGGTAGAACACGCGGCCGACGCATAGTTTTTCCGGATCGCCCGGGGTATAGACGTTCTGGGCGCAGTATGCCGCAAGCGTATTGGAGACATACCCTTTGAATAATGGATCCATTCCGATCTCCTCACCATTTCACTTCCGTGTTGTGATATTCCGTTCCGACAAAGCCGATCTGAGCGAAGTCGTCCATGTTGTGCCGGATGATGTAATCGATGTAACTCTCGATCAGCGTCGCCGTCAAGCGATAACCGGCCGCGTTCATATGGCCGGACATAAAGAAATGCTGATAGAAGCGATCGTCGTACACCGGCCCGTCCCGATACAGATCGATAACGTAGGTGAACGGGTAGAGTTTCGCCAGCGCATACATGCAGTCGCGCTGCGCCTCCGCGTGGCCGTTGTGGGCCGCAGTCCTGCCCTTCGGGATCGTAACGAGGAAGATCCTCGATTTCGGCTGAATGACCCGCAGGCGGCTCATGATGCGCCCCATATTGCCCATAAACGTGTCCGCATTCTTTTCGGGCTCGTCCGGATGCACGTCCTCCGCGGAGCCGGTCTCGACGTTCAGATTGCAGATATCGTTCACGCCGAGCGCGATGATGTAGGCGCGGCACGCGAGCGCCGGATCCCAGTAGCCCATCTTCTCCGCAAAGCGGTTGACATATTCGGAGGCCGTCATGCCGCCCCGGGAGAAATTGTAAACCGTGAGCCCCGCATCCCGGGCCATGAACTGCCCCCAGGAATACTCAAAAAAATCATGATATCCCGGTTTTCCGTTTTCATCGCGGGATTCGAATTCGCCGGAAGACAGGCTGTCCCCAATGCATCCCACCGTACGCAGGATCCCGCAGAATCCGCCGTTCTGCGCCGGGCGCTCCAAAGGCTTTTCCGCCGGGTCAAAATAGAGTTTGTTGATGTTCATTGCTCTGCTCCTCTTCCGCGTCTCTCCGTTGTTCGGATGAAATTATATCACGGCTCTGCATGTTTTTCAATTCCGTTGCATGCGGCCTTGAAATCTGCTATACTTTATTTACATTCTGATTGACGGGAGCTTTTGCCATGACGATCGAAGAAAGAATCGACGCGCTTGCGCGGGCGCAAGGCGTGCCCTATCTGGACGTGTGCGCCTATAAGGACCATCAGCCGGTCTTTCGCCATTTCACCGGAGACGGTGTGAACGGCCGTGAGATGCTCTGGATGTACTCCTGCACCAAGCCCGTCACGGTAGCGCTCGCCATGCGCCTCGTGGAGGAAGGAAAACTCGCGCTGACGGATCCTGTTTCCAAATATCTGCCCGAATATGCCAACGTGTTTCTCCTGCGGGACGGAAAGCCCTGCCCGCCGTCCTCCCCCATAACCGTCTGGCATCTGTTCACCATGTCCGCCGGGTTCTCCTACTCGCTGGACAACGATGCCGTTCGGGAGGTCGTGGAGAAATCCGGCGGGCTCGCCCCAACCCGGGACGTGGTGGCCGCCTTTGTGAAAAATCCGCTGCTGTTTGAGCCGGGCGAGCGCTTCAATTACAGCCTTTGTCACGATATCCTTGCCGCCGTGACGGAGGTCTGCGCCGGGGAGGCCTTCTCCTCCTATGCAAAGCGCGTGCTCTTTGACCCGGTCGGCATGACCTCCAGCACCTTCGACCCCACGGGAGTGTCGTTCGCTCCGCAGTATACGTATCAGCATAACGTGCTGGAGCCGGTCGACACGTCCAACCCCTTCATTCCCACAAAACACTACGACAGCGGCGGGGCCGGGCTCATCTCCTGCGTTTCCGACTATGCCCGTTTTGCCGACGTCATGGCCTGCGGCGGCACAACCGCGGACGGATACCGCTTCCTGAAGGAGAAAACGATCCGCACCATTCAGACGCTTCAAAACGGCAAATTCGTCCATCCCGAGTCCTTCAGCTGTATTCAGGGCCCCGATTACGAATACGGGCTCGGCGTGCGCGTTCGCACCAAAGCCACCGAATGGGGTCTCGGCCCGGGCGAATTCGGATGGGACGGGGCAGCGGGCTCCTATATGATGGCCGACACCAACCGGCATATCTCCGTGGCTATGGGGCTGCATGTTCTCTACTGGACCGGGTATTTCGCGGGAAAGCATCTTGAGATCGTCAAGGACCTGTACGAAACCATTTTCAACGCATAGACCGATCATACAAAAAGCGCTCCGCCGTGCGGCGGAGCGCTTTTTTATTCCGCTTTCATCCGGTTCCGGAGGATCCCGATCTGCCCGATCTCCACTTCCACCACGTCGCCGTCCTTCAGCCAGCAGCGTTTCTCCGGCGGCATCCCGAGTATGACCCCGGCCGGGGTCCCGGTCAGGATGCAGTCGCCCGGCAGAAGGGTCATGTACTGGGAAATATAGGATACCAGCTCCTCGGGCGTATGGATCATATATGCGGAGTTGGAGCGCTGACGCTCTTCCCCGTTGACGCGGCATGCGATATCCAGATGATGCACGTCCACTTCGTTCGCCGGGACGACGTACGGCCCCATCGGGCAGCCGCCGTCAAAGTTTTTTCCGAGGATCCACTGGCTTTGCCGCTTCTGCACCTCCCGGGCGCTGAAATCCATCCCGCAGGTATAGCCGAAAATGAATCCGGACGCCTGTTCCGCTGACACCTCCCGGCACGCCTTACCCATGACCACCGTCAGTTCGGCCTCGTAGTCGTACTGCCGTGCGGTTTTCGGCAGGAAGATTGTTCCCTCATGCCCGTTGATCGTGTTGGAAAGTTTGCAGAAAATATCCGGCGTTTCGGAGGCCGGCTCGCCGATCTCACGGATATGATCCGTATAGTTTTTTCCGACGCAGAGTATTTTCGATGGGTTGAGCAGCACCGAGGCGAACTCCGGATTCTCCGGCACCGCCGCTGCGTTTTCTTGCTCAAAGCAGGTGTGCGCATCCTCTGCCGCATCCGCCCAAAGCATTGCGTCCAAGGAGGACAGTTCATCAAGGCCGGACGTCGCGGTCAGATCTACACGGCGACTGTTCTCCACCGCGCCGAGATGCACCTCTTCGCCGGCGATAAAATGGAAAAATTTCATTTTCGATCTTCTCCTTTACTGAATCGTTTTCAGGATATACGCCACGTATTCATCCGCGATGTCGATATCCGTTCCGGCATAAAGCATGCGGGCACCCACGACGTCCTCGATCTCGTTGAGCACGGGCGTTTCGCCGTCGAAAATCAAGTCGACCCCGACGAGGCCGAAATCCGCCGCCTCTGCGATTTTTGAAACGATGGCGCGCATCTCTGGCATCAGTTCCCGGGGCTCCGCACGGCCGCCGAGCGAAAAGTTGCTTCGGAAATCGCGATCCGAAATGCGCAGCATCGCCGCGACCGGCCGCTTGCCGAGCAGATAAACGCGGAGATCGCGCCCCAGCGTTTGAACCGGGCGCTGGACCACCACGGTGCGGCCCGAGAGCGCCCGCACGGCCGCCTCCCATTCCGTCTCGCCGCGCACGAGGAAAACGCCCTGCCCGCCGTGTCCGTCGACCGGCTTGACGACCGCCGGGAAGGGCGGCGTTTTCAGTTCCTCCGCTCTTCCCCACGCATATTCCTCCGCCACCGGGATCCCGAGTGCTTTGGCGAACTCCGCCGTTTTGTGCTTGTCATTGCACAGGCGATCTGCAAAAGAACTGTTGAAAACGGGAACGCCGCGATCCTCCAGCGCGCTTCGGAAGGCCGGGGCGGGACGCCTGCAGATGCAGAAATCCGGCAAGCGCTCCGGCATTTCGCATTCCATGCGCTCCAGCAATTCAAGCGTGAGCTCGACGCCTCGCGCGGCGGCGCTCCGACGATAGCGTTCGATGATCCATGCGTTGCGCTTTGCCTCCGGCGCGTCGTAGACCAGCCATCCGGTCATGCGTTTTTCTCCAATTCCGACAAAATGTGTCTGAGGATGTGCGGCGCGAGATCCACTCCCGTCGCTTCGCGGGTGGACAGAAAGTGCGGGTTTGAATTCACCTCGCAGATCAGCGGCTCTTTTCCGGGCGGCAGCAGCACGTCCACCCCGCCGAAAGCCAGTTTCAGCGCCTCCGCCGCGCGAATGGCGAGGCGTTTGGCCTCTTCCGGCGGATCCGCCGCGCGGATCTCTCCGCCGAGCGACGCGTTTGAACGAAAATCTCCGTTGACGGAGCGGCGCGCCATGCAGGCGATCACCCGGCCGCCCACCACGTTGATGCGCACGTCCTCCCCGGCACACTCGGACACAAAGCGCTGCATCAGAAACGGGCGGTTTGCAAATCCGCGGATGATGCGTTCCGCTTCCGGGCGGTCATGCGCAAGGTGCACCTGCATCCCGAAGGAGCCGAACGCCTCCTTGATGACCATGGGGTAGGAAAGGATCTGCCCGGCCCGATCTAAAAACGCAAAATCGGTCAGGCCGTTCTCATCAAAGGTCTTCGGCCCGAACACCGTTTCCGGCATGGGGATCCCCGCCGCGGCAAGGCAAAGCGCCGTGCGAATCTTATCGTCGCACGCTTCGATTGCGTCCGCGCAGTTGAAAAGCGGCACCCCGCGCGCCTCCAGCGCGCGGGCCAGCGGCACGTCCTTGTCCCAGAACAGAACAAAGTCGGGAAGTTCCTCAGGCGGTCGACCGAAAAGCGCCGCCGGGACGTCGCCGTTCCCGCGGAACTGCAGCGACAGATCCATCTTTGCGGCAGCATCTTCGAGCGCACGATAGATGTTCTGAAACTTCGCGCCGTTCATATAGGAATTGACCAAGAGCCAGCCCCGATAGTTCATCTTTGTCATACCCTCACATTCTCTCCCGCCGCAAGGAAGCAGAGATATTTTTCCGTGGCGGGACGGTTGAAAATCCGCTCGAGCGCTTTCGCGTATGCCTCGATCTGGAATCTGTACTCCTCCGT
>JAEEGL016626874.1_pt1 | contig 11831 bp, 5 predicted proteins | sample 9134231 | NCBI WGS metagenome assembly JAEEGL01 (sample SAMN16246548, study PRJNA631951) | gut metagenome | biome: gut microbiome; feature: rumen; material: fiber-attached | host: Bos | place: Iran: Karaj | collected 2018-10 | reverse complement strand
GTCCGTGTGGTGAAGAAGATGAAGTTCAAGCCCGCCAAACAGGGCAAGAAGAAAGTCAAGAGCCGCTATCAAATCTCCTTCCCCGTCCGCAAAGGCCGCCTGAGCTTCAACACGTTGCCGACGGTGGATGTGTAGCGGGGGCTCATCAAGTTCCTCTTCCTCTCCTTTCCCCTTTTTTTGTCTCCCAAAGGAAAAAAAAGACGCTAATCCTTTGTCGGGTTGAGAATTATGTGTAACTTTGCACGATTATGTGCAAGAAGTGAATGAAATGTATTAACTCATCTGCACCTCATTGAAGAAGAGAGAGAGATTTTTTAAGGTAACCTTGATGCCCTCCCCGCATCAAATGAGGGCTGTGCTTAGGTGCAGTAAAAAGATGCCAATACCAACTGAGCTTATAAACATCAATAAATATTAACTACTAAACAAAACTAAAAATGAACAAGAAACTTTACAATGCACCTGAGGTGCGCGAGATCAACTATCGCATTGACAATGTGGTTATGCTTGGAGCATCAAAAGACGGCGAAGAAATCATTGGTGATGGTGGTAGCACAAGTGGCAGTGGTATCACAGAGGGTGACGCTAACAAGCGTAACGCTGAATGGGGTAACCTCTGGTAATCTGAGACGTCTTTTCATGGCCACAGTCCTGCCTTCCTCCTTAAGTGGAGATGTCAGGAATGTGCATCTAATTGGCCAGTATATCCAAATAACACCTTATTTTATATATACTGGAAGTCATTTTTAACAAACACGCAACGTACGTTGCACTAACAAAAACGAACTAATAACAAGCAACAAATGAAAAGACAATTACTTTTCGCTTTAGCAATGCTTTTTGCTGCTGTTGGTTTTGCACAGAAGGACATAACCGATAAGTACATCACCAACGCGAAACTTGATCAGGGAACTGTTGAGATTATCAACAACAAGACTACCAAAACACTCACTGGTTGGACAGTGCAGAATTTCAACAATTCTCAACAAGGTAGCAATACTCAAGGTTGGGCTTCAGAGAGTTACGCAGGATGGGACAATTTGGATGTCTCTCAATATTCCTTGACCCAGACTATCAAACTGCCTGTTGGTAGCTACCGCCTGGTTAACTACTCTTTCTTCCGACAAGGATTGAATTATGACTCAGAAGCTGAAAAGTCGCTCGCATATTTGAAGGCTGGCGATCAGCAGGTCGCCGTTAAGACCCTAGGCTCAATCACTGGTGTTGGATCCTACGCCAATAGTCAATCTGAAGGTGCCAATGTGTTCGACAGCAAGATGTACCGCAACGTGGTAGAATTCGAGATTGTCGGGGAAGAAACTGAGATTGAAATCGGCTTGGTTGGAACTTTCGACCTCAAGCAGTCTTGGATAATCTGCGGTATGTTCGAACTCTTCGATTTGAACGACCTCGCTTCAGTGAGCTCTCCTACCGACGTGACCTACGCTATTACCAACCCTGGTTTCGAGTACCGCAACCTGACAGGATGGACTAATGGAATAACCAAAGGTAATAACCAATATGCCACCAATAATAATTTCTCCTCAAAAGTTGGAATCGGTTTCTATGAGAGTTGGCAAAGTGGTGTTGCACTTGGTGATGCCGGCACTTTCACTCAGACTCTATCGGACATGCCCGCTGGTTTGTATGAACTGTCTGTCTATGCCCAGAACATTGAGCAGTATAATAATAATAAGGGTGGAACCGGTATGTTCCTGACCGCTAACGGTGATAAGACAGAAATTGGAGCCAATGGACAGTATAAAGTCCGCACTACTTTGGCTACAGACGGTGACCTCACTATTGGTATCAGTCTTGAAGGATGCACTGGTAACTGGATTGCTTGGGACCGTTTCGAACTCCAGTTCTACGGTGATCCACTCGTTGCTTATCAGGATCTTTTGGACGAAGTAGTAGCAGAAGCACAGGAACTGGTTAACAGTGGCACTCTCAACACAGGTGGCGCAGATGCTCTCCAAACTGTTATCAACGATAATGACAATGATGACAAAACTTTCACCGAAGAGGCACAGTTCAATGAAGCCATCAGCAATATCGAGGCAGCTATGGCCACAGCCAACGAAATAGCAACAGCCTACGCAGCGTGGACTACAGCTGCAACCAAGCTTGCCGATGGTGACTATGCTGCCATCAGCGCCCTCACACAGTCACTGACCACAACAGTCGAGGACGCTACTACAGCAGCTGCTATTACCGCTGCAACAGCTGAGCTCAAAGCCGCTATGGACAACTTTGACGAATACAACGTCCTCCGTCCTGCCATTCAGGCTCTTTATGATATCGACGAATATGAGGAGTTGACAACAGGCGCTCACGATGACCTTGGAACAGCGCTTACTGCAAGCTTAGACGGTGTAACTTCCGCTAATGATATCGCATCTATTTGCGAGGCACTTAGGGAAGCAGGTGAAACCTACACAGCAAATGCAAATCCAACTAACGAGAACAAACCTTTCGACCTCACCTTCATGCTGACAAACCCCGACATCACTGATTTCTGGGATGGCGAGGTAGATGATGCTCAAAGTGGTACATGGGGTGTTGCACCAGCTGGTTGGTATACCGACCAAGTAGGTGGTAACTTCCAGGTAATGGCTAATAGGGACATGGCTCCTGGTGAGATTTTCATCGAGTATTGGTCAGAAAATGCAGCTACAAGTGGTTTCATGCTTTATCAGAAAGTGACACTCCCCGAAGGAACATATCAGATGACAGGTCGCCTTGGCGCCGCCCAGTATGATGCTAATGGCAGCAAAACAGCTATTACATTCTCTGCTAATGACGTGGATGGCACCGCATTGGTTTATGGTCCACTTCAGGACTGCTCTCTTGAATTTGTGAACAAGACTGCAGGAACAGAAGTGCAGATAGGTATGAAAGCTCATGAAGGCAATAACAACCGTTGGGTAGGTATCAACAAGATTCACCTCTACAAAGTTCCAACCATGGCCTTCGTAATTGACGAGGCCGAGACATACGACAACACTCAGTCGGGTGCTGGTAACGTGACTCTCAAGCGTACCATCAAGGAAGGCATTAACACTGTTGTTCTGCCATTCGCTCTGACTGATGAGGATATCGTCACTCTTGGTGGTGAAGGTGCAGAGGCTTACACCGTCAGCGAGTTTAATCCAGAAACGGAAGAATTCACTTTGTCAGAACCGTTAACAGAGGTTCTTGCCAACACTCCGTTCTTCCTCAAGGCTACACAGGCTGGTACTGAGTTCACTTTCGAGGACAAGACTATTGTTGCTGGCGAGCCTTCCACTACAGTTGAAGATGTGTTCACACTGGTAGGTAACTACGAAGTGACCAAAGAAGTGCCCGTATCCACTATTGACGAGAAATACTACATTGTTAGTGATGGAAATTTCTACAATGTCGATGGTGGAGGAGTTACTATTAAGAATACACGCTTCTATGTTCAGATTGTAGTTCCAAAGGTTGCGATTAATGAGACTGAGACTTACGACAACACACAGGCTTATAAGTACGCCAATATCACTCTCACTCGTACTATCAAGGCAAACATGAACACCGTGGTTCTTCCATTCGAGCTGACAGCTGAAGATATTGAGTATCTTGGTGGCGAAGATGCTGTGGCTTACACCGTCAGCGCTTACGCTAACGACAACCTCACTTTCACAATTGCCGAGGCAGTTCCTGCTAACACTCCGTTCTTCCTCAAAGCTACAGAGGCTGGTACTGAGTTCACGTTCTTGAACAAGAAGGTAGAGGCAGGTGATCCTGAAGCAGTGACACCTGACGGTGCATGCTCGTTGCTCGGTTCTTATGAAGCAACATTCCCTGTTCCTGAGTCTAACGAAATGCAAACGGCTTACATCCTCAGCGGTGGACAGTTCTACAAAGTTGACTCTCCTGTCACCATCAAGAACACTCGCTTCTATGTCCTTGTGGATGGTGAGCACAATGCCAACACCCTTGGCTTCACATTCATCGACGGCGAGGCCAATGCTATCAACGGCATCGCCAACGAGACTGCTGCTCCTGAGGGCATCTACAACCTCCAGGGCCAGAAGGTGGAGAAAGCCACTAAGGGCATCTACATCATCAACGGCAAGAAGGTGCTGGTGAAGTAATAAACTTTGATGCTTTGAACATCAGGGGGCAAGAGTAATCCTCTTGCCCCTTTTTGTTCTTAATTAACTGACAATTCACAAACTAACTAAAACAAACAAATATGAAACAATTAAAACTTTTACTTGCTGCTGGTGCACTGATGCTTGCAACAGGCATCAGCGCTCAAACGGATGTGACCAGCATGTATATCCAGAATGCGGACTTCGCATCGATGGATGGATGGACGGAATTCAAAAGTGGTACGACTCTAAACATTGGCAGTGGACTTATTGGAACTTTTAAACCAACGGGAAATACTGCTGCCACGGTTGATGAGACTCACCTTGCCCGTGAATATTGCATCGGTATGCAGAATCGATGGAACACTGTTGCTTCCGCTTATCAGCAGACCACGACAAGCGCTCTTCCAGCAGGTTTCTACGAACTCACTTACGATGTGGAAGATGTAAACGGAGATGAAGATAACCCTACATTCGAGAATCTCTTTTATGTAGAATTGGGCTCAACAAAATACGTTGACAGCAAGACAGAATGGCAGAACAAAGGCAAAAGCCCTTGGACAGCACACTCAATCACGTTCACTGTAGATGAAGCAGCTCAAGCAACAATCAGTTTAGGCTACAAAAACACTTCTAACAAGAACAAAACTCCGATTCTCTACGTCAGTCACCTAAAGTTGACTTACACCGACCCCGATGCCGCTGCTCATGCTGCTGCACTTGAAGCCGCAAAATACACTTTGGGCGGATACATCAAGAAAGCTACAGCACTCAATGGTGTCCTTGCTGACACGGACCTTGCCACAGCTATCGAAACAGCTCAAGGTGTTTATGATGCTGCAGATGACTATGCAGATGACTATGATAATACAGTAGCCGCCTCTACCACTCTGAACTCAGCTATAGCCAACGCACTCAATGCAACTACTGTAGTTACTTTGAACAATGGAAACTTCGACACCAATCCTAACAATACGCTGAACGCAGATAACACAACAACTTTTGGCGGTTCGCTTTCTACAGCAACGTCAAATCCTGAGAATACAAAAGATTTCTCCGCAAACACAGGAGACCATGGCTATTTGTATGACGTATATGGTTGGACACAGTATTCTAAGTTCAATTCTACAGCTTCACAAGGAACTACTTCTCAATATGGTACAGCGATGCCAGCCAATGGATGGAGTACCAATAGCACAACACTTCCTGCCAAGGATATGTTGGGTTCAAGCGATGGAGCTGCTCTTCACCTTTCAGCAGGTTGGGGAGACCAAGCACGTTATCAACAGACATTGACTTCACTGCCTACTGGTCGTTACCTTATCTATTATGAGGTGATTAACCAATATAGCAACACTAATATTGCAAGCAACTATATCGGTGTAAATGGCAACAAAGGTGATTTCTATGGCACCACCAACTCTTTCGTTTATTCAGACCTTAAGACTATCGAACAAGGAGTATGGAAAGCACAAGCTTTCGAGTTTGATGTAGCCCAAGCAACTGACATCAACCTTAGCGTAGGTGTGACAACATCTACCTCAGGTTCTGGCAATGGTGCCAAACTTTGGATAGACAACGTGCTCGTTTATCGTCTTGGAGACATCATGATTACAGATGAAGAAGCAGATGCTATCCTTGCCAGTGTCGCTGAATTGGACGAAGCGATTTATAACAAAAACTTGAAGGATGCTCTGGCTGAAGCAAAGACTACTTTCGAGGCTGAGAAGACACTCGACAATTACAATGCCCTCAATGAGGCTCTGATTGCAGCACAAGAAAGTGTGTCATTATATGAGCAAATTGATGAGGCTCTCACTAACATTGAGGCTTGGAGCGCTGGAAGCGGTACAAATGTTGCCGAATGCTACCGCACCGACTATTACGAAGGAAATTATGGCCCAACAGGAGAGTACGACTGGGCACCTGAGGACTTCTATACTTATTATCGGGGTGATCAGGTAATGAAACTTGCACAGAATAATGCTACAGATTATACTTCTGTTATCCTTAACCCGGGCTTTGAAACTGGTGACGGTATAGGTTGGGAGTATAATGAAGGAAGTGACACCAAGATAACGTTATATGAGGGAAATAACTTTGCTTTTACAGGTGCTGAAGGCAATTTCGTCTTCAATACTTGGGGTGGTTCAACTGAACTTTATATCAGGCAGACCATTCCTGGACTACCAGCTGGAACTTACCAATTAAGTGCTGTACTTACTGGTTCCAATGGTGCTGACATTATTCTCAGCGCTAATGATTTCTCTAAGACTCTGACCGTGGAAGGTAACGAATCTACAGGCTACGAAACCAAACTGATTTTCACACTCGATGAGGAAAGCGATGTGGAAATATCAGTAAGCAACCAAGCCAATGTATCGTTCTTCAAGTGTGACAATTTCAAACTCGTTGTCTATGATGAGCCTTTGGCTGACGCTGATGATTATGCAGCACTTAATGACGCTATCGAGGCTGCTGAAGCCAAAACTCTTGGCTTTGATGAAGGCGAGTATGCTCCTTACAACAACATAGTAGCAATTCAGACTATTGCTGCAGCTAAGGCTATAGACCAAGAAGCTGATAATCCAAAGGATGATGTCACAGCGATGACAACAGCATTGCAGAATGCAGTTTGGACTGCTAACACTCAAGAGGTTGACGCCATCTTCGATGGTCAGTTTGCGACTACCGAGGCCAATGAAACTTCTGGTGACATCAACCTCCCAGGTTGGACAAAAGTTCAAGGTATCCGTCTGTTGGTAAAGGACGAAACTGTTGACCCAGGTCTTGCATACACCGATGGAAAAGCCGCTGTGTTCTCTTGGGCTGGAACAACTCTTACTTATGGAGAACAGACAGGCTACACTCTGCCTTTGAACGAGCACGAAGTATATGAACTGACCTTGAAAGTTTCCGCATGGCGCGATGGTGCTTATCCAAACTGGTTCTCCGTTAAATTTGATGACACAACTGCTGATGATGTACAAACTGTCGATCCGAAAGCAATGGGTGTTAAACCTATCAACTCTAGTGATGGTAATCCGTTCGTGGAACTCAAGTTTTACCTTACACCGACAGAAAGCACCACAAAACTCATAATTTATGGCAACCAACACTTCACTGTGGCTGACCTCAGTCTGAAACTTGCTACTCCTGTAGAAATCAATGAGGCTGTGGCTTACACTCCTGAGAATAATAGCAAAGCTTACGTGAAGCTTACGCGTACCATCAAGGAAGGCATGAACACCGTGGTTCTGCCATTCGAGCTGACTGCTAACGATATCAAGACCCTTGGTGGCGAAGGTGCTGTGGCTTACACCGTCAGCGCTTATGCTAACGACAACCTCACTTTCGAAACTGCCGAGACTGTTCCTGCCAACACTCCGTTCTTCTTGAAGGCTGAAGTGGGTACTGCAGACAGAGAAGATGGCAAAGTGTTCACGTTCTTGGACAAGAAGGTAGAGGCAGGTATACCTGAAGCAGTGACACCTGACGGTGCATGCTCGTTGCTCGGTTCTTATGAAGCAACATTCACTGTTCCTGAGTCTGATGCTATGCAAACGGCTTACATCCTCAGCGGTGGACAGTTCTACAAAGTTGACTCTCCTGTCACCATCAAGAACACTCGCTTCTATGTCCTTGTGGATGGTGAGCACAATGCCAACACCCTTGGCTTCACATTCAACGACGGCGAGGCTAATGCTATCAACGGCGTCGCCAGCGAGACTGCTGCTCCTGAGGGCATCTACAACCTCCAGGGCCAGAAGGTGGCTACTCCTGTCAAGGGTGGCATCTACATCATCAACGGCAAGAAGGTTCTGGTGAAGTAATTCTAAAGGCCATCAACTTTAATAAGAAAAGCGGAGGATTTCCTCCGCTTTTTTTGTGGGTTATTATTTTCAGGGAAGCTTCTGGTGTCTGCACCAGCGACGGGCACAGGGACTTCCTCAATGAGATGTTCAAGCTGCTCGTGGTGGTGAGCCTTGTTCCCTGGCTTTTCTTTGTTGGTGGGGAGTCTTGTGCCCTGGCTTTCAAGCCAGGTGTGTTCACCCGTGTGCCCTCTGCTCCTCATAGCCAGTATCCGGGTCTGTGCTTAATCCATCTCAAACCTTCCTGCGGCGATCTTATCGCCCAGCTCGTTGAGGCGCAAGCATTCCAGCCTCGTAATCCTTGACTTTTCGGGCGCGTCTGGCCAGGGTGAGATGATCAGCATCATGCCCGCTACGCAGGCGTCGAAGTCCTTGCCTCTGGGCTTGTAATACGGCCCAATGCCCTCATTCGTCAGCTGGATGATGGGGAAGCCGTTCTCAAGTGCTTCCACTTTCACTGCTCTCTCGCGCTCGGAGATGAATGCGCCAACCAACACTCCTTGACTTGCTCCACAATCCATCCACGCTTCCACCTTGCGCCTATATTCTTCTTCGCTGTCGGCCCTGTGGACAATGACGCTTTCCTTGTCTGGCTTGTCGAGCAGTAAGAAGTTGCCCGTACAAACGCACTTGTGTCCTCCAATAGTGATGAATCTCCTCTGTGTGAATAGTTCTGGATTGGACTGCTTGAGCATCAGTCGGCGGGGGTTGTCATCGAGGTAGTGTTTCCAGCGCTCTATCTGACCAGGTTTTTTCAGGTCTTTGTCGCAGTAATTGTCCTCGAATAAGCTGAGTGGCCCAGTGATGTTGAAGCATCGCCAGTAAGCTTTGGTGCAACCTTGTTTGAAGCCTCGGATGACGGAGCCAAGATTTTTGCCAGCGGGTAGATTGTACTTCACATTGAGAATGATATGCAGATGGTCGGGCATCACACAGACTTTCCAGACCTCAACCATCGGGTAATAGCGATTGATTTTCGGAATCTCTTCCATGAGGATAGCATTGCCGAGCTCGCTGAGCACTACCTTGGCGCTTCCTTCGGTGAAGAGGGGCAGCAAGGGATTACCAGAAAGATGTCCGAAGAGTTGTTGGCGTCCCTGCGTCACGAGCGTGATCATGTAGGTGCCTGTAGCATAGTAGTTGTGGTAAATGCTTCGGCGCTTCATGCTGTGCTTGGTGGTATGAAGTGCTCCTGCTGCAATCGCTTCCTCTTTAGAGCTCATAGTTCAGCTTTTTTATGCAAAAAAACCGCAAAAGGAGGAAATGAAGAAGGAATGAACAGAAGTTTTTACTATCGGATGTTCACACTGCCCTTAAAAGGGCAGGCACAAGGCCAAAAGCGCGGCTTTCGGGGCCAGGTGTGTTCGCTAAGCATTGCGACAAAAAAGGAGGGCGATTGCCCTCCTTTTTTGTCGTTGATACGTTTGCGTTTATTCGCGGTCTTCCCAGAACTGGTCCCAACTGTCGCGGCTGTTGGCGCCTGGTGTGTTGCCACCAGTGTCCACGCCACCGTCGTCGAGGTGGTTGTCTCCGGCACTACCTGTGAGTTGGGCTACTGCTGAACTCAGGTCCATTGGTGTTTCCTGCAGGGCAGGTGTGATATATGTTTTCTTCATATAGTTGATGTTTTTTTAGTGATTGATAATATGGGCTTTTTTTTGACCCCACTCTTGTAAGGACTTCTTTTGACCCCACCCCTGCCCCTCCCCTTCGAGGGGAGGGGAGTTGGATGAAGTTTGCTAATTATTTCACCAGCGTATTGAGCTTCGCTCTAAGTGCTTCACGCTCGGCAAAGCACTTGAGCGAGCTCAGTGCGTTTGCTCTCACTTAATCAGCACTTTGTTGCCGTCGATGATGTAGATACCGCCCTTGACAGGAGTAGTCACCTTCTGACCCTGGAGGTTGTAGATAGCCTTCGGAGTGATGGTGCCGTCGATGCCCTGGATAGCAGTGATGTCCTCACCGTCGATGTTGAGGCTGAGTGCGTTGATGCCTGAACCGCTCTTCACTTCGAGGTAAGCGCGTGTGCCCTTCATCTTCTGTGATTGATCAGTGCCGAGGAAGATCTTGCTGCCGCTTATGAAGTACTTGCCGTCCATCGATGTTTCTGCAGCGTAAGTACCTACGAAGTCGATGTCTGTACCCTCAGCGACAGCCTTAGCAGCTGCCTTGATGTCCACATTCGAGAAGGTGTAAGGAGCGCTAGATGCAGTTGAAGTGGTGAGGAGTACAGGAACGTTGGCTGTGATGGCTGAAGCCTCTGAGAACTTCACAGAAGTGCCTTCGCCACTTTCGTAAGCGTAAACCTGAGCGTCGCCACCGAATGCAGCCTTAATCTGTGCTTCAGTGAGGTCGAACGGAAGAACGAGCGTGTTGAAGCCAGAAGCAGTGATGGTGCGTTTGAGAGATACATCAACACCCGAAACTGCAAGTGTGTTGTCGTAATCAGCATTCTCGTCGATTTCGATAGCTTCGCAAGAGAGGATAGAGATATTACCCATCACAATCTGGCGTTGCTGGCCATTGTCGTTCTTAGTAAGAGTAAGCACGTAGTTGCCTGCATCTTCAATCTTGAAGTAACCTACATAGTCGAACCAAGCATCTGGGTCTGAATTAGCCAGTCCTGAGTTTTTGACGTATGTGAACGATGCGGGGCTGATGCTGACTGTGGTAGTGCCGTCCTCGCTGGCAAGCGCAAGGTTCGTGGTGATATCCTTATTCTCGCCGAATGCGCCATACTTGAAGGTGAACTTATAGAGTGTATTGGCGGCAAGTGGCATGGTGTAACCGAGGTCTGTTCCGTAAGTGGTGCCGAACTTGGTGAAGAGAGCCTGTTCATTGTCCACAGCAGCCATACCAGGATTACCTTCGGCTCCAGAAATGATGCGGGTGTTGTAGGCGTCGGTTCCGCCATTCTTACCCCATCCGAGTGCATAATAGCGATTGCTGCCGTCTTTTGAACCGTCGAAGCACTTGGTCAAGTCGATGGCACTCACTTCTCCTGAGTTGGCAGTCCAAACAGCCTCATTCAATGATGCTGTCATGGCTGTGATAGCATCTTTGGTATTCTCTGCATCTTGGTTGATAGCCTTAGCTTCAGCCAGTGTCTGGAGGGCGGCGATGTTGTTGTATGGTGCATACTCTCCATCCATGAATCCAAGTGTGTTGCCTTCTGCAGCGGCGATGGCTGCGTTGAGGGCTGCATAGTCTTCAGCGTCTGCCATCACGGTGTAGAGCTCGAGGCGGATAAGACGGAAGTCGCCAATGGAGAACCACTCGTGTTGAGCTTCTGTAGTGGCTTCAACGTGAATAGTAGCGCTACCATCGCTTTCAAATTCCACAGAACCGTCGCACCATCCACGGTCGAATACGTTGCCAGATGCACCGATGTTAGGCAAGTTGACAGAAGCTTCGCCAACAGCCATGGTCAGTGTCACATTTGTGCTTGCGCGTCCCTTGGCGGTGAGCAAGTACTTACCTGATGGAAGGGGAATAGTCTGTTCCATAGTAGTGGTCCATGATGATGCACCCCAGTTGCCGCCGTCGAAGTACATGTATGTGTTATTGCCCTGAGAATCGGTCCAAGACTCAGTGTTGCGTGGAGCGTTCTTGTTTCCAGTCCAAGTCCAGCCCTCGTTGCCGTCGGTGGCGTTGTAGTTCGCAATCTGGTCGCTCACATTCACTGCGCCATCAACGCCCTCTGCCAGAGCGTGGCTCTCGTAGTAAGCACGGAGAGCGGTTGTAATCTCTGCTGCCTTTGCTAAGGCATCTTCAGCATTGGCTGGGCTTGCAGAACATGCGTCAATCCAATCGTTTTTCTTTTCTGGGTCAGCATACT
>JAEEGL016597952.1_pt1 | contig 11831 bp, 9 predicted proteins | sample 9134231 | NCBI WGS metagenome assembly JAEEGL01 (sample SAMN16246548, study PRJNA631951) | gut metagenome | biome: gut microbiome; feature: rumen; material: fiber-attached | host: Bos | place: Iran: Karaj | collected 2018-10 | reverse complement strand
TCTTCTAGCTCTTCACTAGTATTATATATACCAAAAACATATTTATTAAATAACAATATGGATGTTGGTAAAGCTAGCATTACCCATGCCATAGAATAATATGCATTTGTAATAATTGATTCATCTGCAATTTTGGCAATTAAATAATGATCTCTAAATCCTAAAAATATGAGTGTAATACCAATAAAATCAAACACAAGTAAACTATAAAAAATATAACTTACAATATTTAGAGATTTAATCTTTAAATTACCTGCTGCTCTATGAAATAAATATATAGATAGTAATAAGATTAAAATTGCAATTACATATCGCATATTATTCCCTCCTTAATTTTTAATTATTTTACTTTTCATAAACCGATATCATCGTTTTAACATTTTCATTCCAACTATAATTATCTAATACTCTTTTTCTTCCATTCTTACCAAATTCTACTCTTTCTTTTTCATGAGTATACATATACATAAGAGAATCAGAAATTGCCTTATAGTCTTCTTTCTCTATCATTATACCAGTTTTTCCATCAACCATGACTTCAGAAAAACCATCTATTTTTGTAGCAATAACTGGAATTTCGCATGCCATTGCTTCAACAATAGCTACACCAAAACTTTCACTATTTATAATACTTGCTGCACAAAAAACAGAGAATTCATTTAATGCTTTTGGAACACCCTCATTAGGAATTCTTCCTTTTAAGATTATAACATTTTCTAGTCCTAATGTGTTAATAAGATTTTGTAATTCTTCTTTTTGGTCTCCGTCACCATAAATATAACACTTTATATTATTAGTTTTTTGTTTTTTCTTTTTTAATTCTTTAATAAAATCATCAACACCTAAAATGATATACTTAATACCATATTTTGAAGATAATGCTTTAATGTTTCCAATTACAAAATCATTATTATTGCCATTTTTTAACTTTTTAAATCTATTAATATCTACACCAAATGGTGTTATACATATTTCTTTTTTTAAATCAGGAAATTGTCTATATACTTCTTTTGCCATAACATTACTTGTAGAAGCAATCTTATTTGCATAAAAAATATTCTTTTTCAAAATAGATTTTTTAATCCATGATTCATTTGGAAAATCATATACATCGCTACCCCATACATTTAATACAATATTAGGAAGTTTAGCTTTTCTTGCTAATGTTCCATAACCACTTGCATAATGAACATTAATAATATCTGGTTGAATCATACTATATAATTTTTTTAGTTCTCGAGCATTCATATAATATCCAAATGGTGCACGAATCTTTAATTCATGCAAAACCACATTATCATCTATTCTATGAATTGTTGGTGCATGATTAGAGCAATAAACTAAATGCACTTCATAAAATTTGGATAATGCATTAACCCATTTAACAGTATGAATACTGCTTGCAGCAGACAAAAACAATAATTTTTTCATAAATCCTCCTAATTTTTTTTACCAATTAAAAATGGTAAATGTTTATTTATAATAATAGAAATCATTACACATAAAAATACTACAATAGATGCTACAAATACATTATTAATTAATAGCAACAAAGGATTCTTTATTGAGACATTATTTGTTATAAATAAATATAATCTATCCAAAATTGGATTAAATAATAATATTATCAATGTGTTTCTACCAACCATATTAATTATATTAGTAATCCTACATTTATTCAAACTAATTTCTACTAATTGTGCAAACAAAATAAATAAAATCGAAATAATAATAGCATTTAATAAATACAAAGAATAATTACCATAAACCATTGTTCTCATATTTGTCATACCATTTAAAAAAACAAGTGGAATCATAAACGCAAATAACAACAACAAATAAACATAAGATAATACTTTATTGTTATTAAAAAACTCTCTAATTCTATCAAATTTAATATCTCTTAATAACCATCCGAATCCATACAATGATAATCCCATGATTGATGAATCAATAGCCAATGGTAAGTTAAAATTTAATAATCTTGGAATAAAATAACCAACAAGTGAAATAATTATCATAATTAAAATAGTAATTTTTTTATTATATTTAGTTAATTTACCAATTACAATAAATATTAATTCTATTAAAAATAACGATGGTAGAAACCAATTAACAGCACCATAACAAGTCGTTAATGTTGAAGGATTCAACATACATTTAAACAATTCGCATGAACCGTTTGTAGTTCCATTAGAAAACACGAATAGTATTAACACCCAAATGTAATACAATAATATACTAAATATAATATATGGAATAATTAGCGTTTTAAACCTATTCGTGATAAATTTTATAATATTACTATGTTTTATTTCATTAAAGCATAAGCCTGAAAGAATAAAAAATAATGGCATATGAAATGAGTGAATCCAAATATCAAAAGATTTAGGAATAGTTAAATGTCCCATTACAACTATAATTATTCCCAAAGCTTTACATATATCAATCCATTCAATTCTTTTACTATTCTTTGTCACTTGCTATCTCCTTGTACATTACATCAGATTGAATCCAAAAATCATCTTCATAATATGATAAAAATCTATCAACATAATATTTTATTTTTTCACTTTTTGTTTTGGTATACACTATGTATAGTAATTGCAAGTGCACTCTATGAGCATATCTATTGCCTACATGTGGAATTGCATCATTTGTATACTGCATCAAATCATAAGATGACCAACCATAATAATCGTAGTATGGTAATAATACTTCCACTGATTTTATTCCATCATCAAATGCCTTTCTTGCAATTTCTTTTCCATATTTTTTTGGTGCCACACGATACCAATCATACAATCCTAATAATGCATATAAATCGCCATTTAAAGTATACGATGACGGTGTAGTTACATACTCTTCAAAAATTCGATAGTTATTATACTTCTGTAGCTGAGGATATTTATTTGTAAAATCATATAAAGTTTTTGATGTTCCATTCTTAACATCTTTATCGCCTGATTTTACCATATAATTTAATATAATTGAACCTGCTTTAAGATACTTCTCATTTTTTGATAGATAATATGCTCTTGCTAAAACACTTAGAGCTCTTCCTTGCGCCATAGCTGATGCCCAATCAGCATCCAAAATGACATTCCCTGTGGGCCATATTATAGGATATATTAAGGCACCATTAATATGATTGTTAACAAACCAATCAGCTAATTTTAAAAACTCCTTTTTATCACTTCCCTTTTTGTTGTGCAAATAATCAGAATATACGCCTAAAGCATGTCCTGATATAAATACTGGGTTATAATATAAAACTTTATTATACATTACTCTAGGGATACCATTATTATCCATATATAGTTTTTCACCTTCGGATAAGCTTTTCTCTCCTATATATATTTTATTGTAATCATAATTATCATCCAATGTATATTTATCACGATGAGCTTTATTCATATATCTTGCTTTTTTTACATATTCGTCAGGAACATAAACTGATGGAATATCAACTAAATAGTTTAAGGCTCCGCCACAATGAACACCAATTTCATTATTATTCTGATATCCTACAAATTCAATATAATTCCAACCTTCAATTAATTTTGAAGGATCAATTTTATACTCATATTTTCCATCTTTTACATCAATATTACTAATCTTTTTATTATTAATATACAATTCCATTGTTTCAAGATTTGTCTCCCCACTTAAAACATAATTATTAACATCAATCATTTCATTTTTATTATTTAAAGTTAGAACAATCACTTCTTGTGATTGCCCTTTATTTTGGTTGATTTCAGATATTTTACCCAAAACAATTGAAAAGACAATTATTGAAATAAAAATGTATACATATCTTTTGTAATTAATTTTTTCTATTTTATTCATCATTGATATAATAAAATTCTTTGTTTTACTAAATAAAAAACACAATAGTATTAGTAATATATATAAAATAATAATTCTTCCATGCTTAATAGTTGTAACCATGAATTTGAATAAATAATTATTATTCAAAGCAAAAATAAAAGTAAATAATAATGTTGGAATTGCAAATTCCCACATTTTATTGATATATTTTGATATATTTTTAAATTTATAATTGCGTTTTTCATTATAATAATTTAGAAATAAAAGTAGTAATAAAATAAATAATATAACAATATATCTTAAAAAAGAAAATTTAAATTTCACAATAAATAGAATTAAAGGAATTATAACAGTTGCTATAATAATCATATAATTATTATTAAATTTTAACTTGACCTCATTTTCTAAATAATCAAATGTATAACCCATATAAAATAGTAAAAAACAAAATGGTAAGTTATTAACTAGATTACTATTTGAATACAAATATGATAATAATACAATTGCAACTGCATAAAATTGTTTTCTATATTTTTTATTTATTATTAAATACTTGTTAATTAATGTCGGAGTTAAACTAAAAATTAAGAAATAAGATGCAAGCCAAATTGTATTATAAAAACTTCCATAATTGAAAATAGAAAAAAAAGGTTGTAAATTAAAGATTTCAATTGGTATTAAATGCAAATTAGTAAAATAAAAACCGCCAATGAACAAAAAAAGTAAATACTCAAATAAATATATTGGATAATATGGTTTAATATTATTCAAAAAAACATTCTTAAAAGATTTATTATCTTTATATTCATTTTTTGTAATAATTCCGAATATTATAAACATCATTATCAAAACATAATCTTTATATTTTATTATTATAGAATTCATGTTCGAAACATTTGATTGTAAAGATACTGCAAACATATAAATATAAATAACTAATAACACTAAAAATGCAAATTTAAAAATAATTTTGTTGTTTGATACTTTAGTCATATTGCCTCCTTAAAAATTTATATGCTTGTTGTTTCAGTAGATCTATGTCTTTTTTTGTAATAATTATAATCTTTTTGTATGATATACCATTCTTATGTAATGCAAATAAATAAATAATTGCATAAATAAAATAAGAGATACTTGAAGTAATTGCTGCTCCATATATTCCGTACTTTGGTATCATTATAAAATTTAAAAGTAAATTAGTTAACAAAACGATAAACGCTATAGTCATATGCAATTTTGTCTTACCATTAGTATAAAAATATACTGATGATGTTGTACCAATCGTTAAAAATGGAATACCAATAAGCAAGATAATCATTGATAATCCAGTTTGAGCATATTCGCTACCATAAAGTACTACAATTAATGGTTTACAACAAATTCCTATCAATGAAATTAATAATGTCATGTAGAACGACAACTTTATAGTCAATGTTACTATTCTTTCTTTTTCTTTCTCTTTACAATTATACAATTTCCCCGTGAAAGCTGATACAACTGAATCAGGAACTGTTTTGGCAAGCTCAGCTAATGTCACAGACAATGCATATATTCCTAATGCTGTCTCATCAATATATGTTTTAATCATTACTTGATCAACACGATAATTTAAATACAAAAACAATGCTGATAAATATAATGGAATCCCGTATTTCAATTCACTAATAATAATATTTTTTTTGATTTGAAATTTATAATTTAATTTCAAACCTCTAGACATTAAAAATAATTTTAATAATTCTAATCCACAATATGTAATTGACACACTCATAATTGAAATATTTTTTGTAAAATATAATATAGAAATTGTTACCACTTTCAAAATTGTGTTTAGATTTAAAAACCTATTATAAATATATATATTCTCATTAGCCATATATATGTTTGTCATACATGTACTTATTAACAGTGAAAAATAATACAAAGTCCATATTATTAGTAAAACATATATATTCCCAACAAAAATTATGTTTCTTAAGAAAAATATAGCTATAAAATACATTATACCTAATACAACAAGTGCACTTAAATTTGTATTAATAACCTCATTTTCTTTATAATTTGATTTTTTCATAAAATAACTAATAGATGTTGTTAAACCAAAGTGTCCATAAGAAGCTACGAGACCAAAGATTAAAACATAAAATGCAAATTGTCCTTGATTTGTTGCACCAAGTCCTCTAGCTATTAAAACACTTGAAAAAAAGCCAAGCATAATAGATAATACATGAACAATTAAATTACTTTTAATATTTTTTTTATATTTCATAATGCTTATTCCCCATAGAATTATTAATTAACTAACTACTATTAATCATACTAAAAAACGCACTAAAATGCAAAATAATTTACTATTTAGTGCGTTAATTAACAAATTATAATAATTCAATATTTTTTCTATCTTTAATATTCTTTAATGCATTTCTTGTATCAAATATTGCTTTTGCATTTTTTGATATCATATCGTAATCATATGCTGAATGAGCAGCAGTAAATATTACTAAATCTTGAGCTTTTACTTTCTTAGCATCAATTGAAGTTAATCCTTTATGAATTTCTCCTTTATATTTATATTCAGGGATCATAGGATCATAGAATTCAACGATTGCCCCTTCTTTTTCTAATTCTTCAATTACACGAAGTGCAGGGCTCTCACGATAGTCATCAATATCATTTTTATATGCAATTCCAAGAACTAATACTTTTGCGCCGTTCATTGACTTTTTGAATCTTGTTGATAAAACTTTACTTGCTCTTTCAACACAATATTCTGGCATCTTATCATTAATCATTCCAGAAGCTTGAATTAATGATGTATGGAAGCCGTATTCTCTTGCTTTCCAATCTAGATAATATGGATCAAGTGGAATACAATGTCCTCCTAGACCTGGTCCTGGATAGAATGCTTGGAATCCATATGGTTTAGTTTTAGCAGCATCTACTACTTCCCACATACTAATACCCATCTTATTACATAATTGAGCTAACTCATTAACAAGACCAATGTTAATATTACGATATGTATTTTCAAGGATTTTTTCCATTTCGGCTACAGCTGGTGATGATACTTCATATATATCTGCACCAAGTACTGCACGATACATTTTCGCAATTACTTCTGTTGCATCTTTTCCAATAGCTCCAACTACTTTTGGAGTATTCTTTGTTTTATATTGAAGATTTCCTGGGTCTACTCTTTCAGGAGAAAAACCTAAATAAAAATCTTTTGAACATTTAAGTCCAGATCCTTCTTCAAGAATTGGTTTTAATAATTCTTCAGTTGTGCCAGGATAAGTTGTACTTTCAAGTACTACCATAGTATTCTTAGATAAATATTTAGCAACACTCTTCGCACTACTTTCTACAAAACTAATATCAGGTTGTTGATGTTCATCAAGTGGTGTTGGTACACAAATGGCTACAAAGTCAACATCTTTTATTTTAGAAAAATCAGTTGTGGCTTTTAACATACCATCTTTAACTAATGATTTTAATTCATCATCTACAACATCACCGATATAGTTAATACCTTTATTAACTAAATCTACTTTTGATTGTTGAACTTCAAAACCTATTGTTTTAAAACCAGCTTTTGCTTTTTCTACAGCAAGAGGTAGGCCAACATAACCTAGCCCAACAACACCAACTACTATTTTCTTTTCTTCAATTTTCTTTAATAATTCTTCTTTCATTGTTCCCTCACTTCTCCATTTGATATTATATAACTCTTACCACATTTTTGACAAGTGAATTTGTCATCAATAAATTCCATCTTTTCAGAACATTCACACACATAATATCTTAGTCTTGCAGGATTACCAACCATAAGCGCATAGTCTGGTACATCATGTGTAACAACGCTTCCTGCTCCTATAAATGCATATCTACCAATATTATGTCCACATACTATTGTAGCATTTGCACCTATTGATGCCCCCTTTTTCACTATTGTCTTTCTATATTCATCTTTTCTTGATATAAAACTTCTTGGATTAATAACATTAGTGAAAACGCAAGATGGTCCTAAAAATACATCGTCTTCACAAATAACACCTGTATATACAGATACATTATTTTGAATTTTTACATTATCTCCTAAAACAACATCTGGAGATATAACAACATTTTGTCCAATATTACAGTTTTTCCCTATTTTGGAATTACTCATAACATGAGAAAAATGCCATATTTTTGTACCTTCGCCAATTTCTACATTATCATCTACATAACTAGATTCATGAACAAAATAATTACTCATTTTTATATTCCTCTAAACCTTTTATTACAAGATTTGAAATATCATTAATTTGTTCTCCATTTAAATATGGATGCATTGGTAGACTTAATACACACTTACTTAATCTCTCAGATACTTCTAAATCATCAAAATTAAAGTCATAATCTTTGTATGCTTTTTGACAATGTAATGGTTTAGGATAATATACCATAGATGGTACACCATTATTTGCTAAATAATTCTTTAAGAAATCTCTTTGTTCTTGACTATCAAGTATTAATGTATATTGTGCATAACTACTTATATAACCATCTTCAATTAATGGAGTTGCTACATAATCTTTTAATTTATCAGTATACATCTTAGCAAAAACTTGACGTGAATCAAGTTCATGTTCAATAAAAGCATCTAATTTAGCATGTAAAATAGCAGCTTGAATAGTATCTAATCTTGAATTCATACCAATACGAACATTATCGTATTTTTCAGTTCCTTTTCCATGTACACGATAAGATACTATTAAATCATATAATTCTTTATTATTAGTAAATAACGCTCCACCATCTCCATAGCATCCTAATGGTTTTGCTGGGAAGAATGAAGTTGTTGAAATATCACCAAATGAACAATTCATTTTGCCATTTATAGAACCACCAAATCCTTGAGCGCCATCTTCAATTAAGAATAAGTTATTTTCTTTTACTATTCTTTTTATTTCAGGATAATTAGCAGGTAGACCAAATAAATCTACAGCAATTACACCTCTTAAATTTAATTTTGTTCTTTCTTTAACATCATTAATTGCTTTTTCTAGTTTCTTTGGATCAATATTGAAGCTTCTTTCATCAACATCAACAAAAATAGGTGTTGCACCTACAGCAGAAACTACTTCTGCTGTTGAGAAGAATGTAAAACTTGGAACAAGTATTGCATCACCAGGTTTAACATCATAGCACATTAAAGCAATTTGTAAGGCATCGGTTCCATTTGCACATGTTGCACAATATTTAACCCCAACATAATTTGCAAGTCTCTCCTCTAAAGTCTTAACTTCCTCACCCATGATATAATTACCATTTTCTAAAACTTTATTAATATTGTTATTAATTTTTTCTTTTAATTCATTATATTGAGTTTTTAAATCGATAAATTCCATTTAATCCTCCTAAAATCTTCCTTTAAACACTAATGTATTAACAGTTTCATCAAGTGGTAATTTAATAGGTCTATTCTCTTTAGCTGATAGGTAAATTGCAAGAACTAACTCAAGTGCTCTTTTACCAGCTTCACCATCCACGTAAGGAGCTCTATCATTTTTAATAGCATCAATCATATCAGCATATAAAGGAGTATGACCTAGGCCATATACATTTTTATGTTCTTCAGAGAATTCTTTGATAGCAGCTTCTTCATCTTCACCATCAAATCTCCATACTTCTAATTTATTAACAGAACTTCCTCCTGCTTTTGCAGTACCTTTTTCTCCAAATAAGTATAGTGTTTCTTCTAGATTTTTTGGATAAACATTTGTTGTTCCTTCAATCATACCATATGAGCCATTAGAGAATTTTACTAAAGCCATACCTAAATCTTCGGCATCTATATAATCGTGATTTAATCTATCAGTATAGGCATATACCTCATCAATATCGTTTCCCATCATCCAACGAAGTAAATCAATATCATGAATACATTGATTCATTAATGCTCCACCATCTTGTTCCCAAGTTCCTCTCCACGGAGCTTGATCATAATATTGTTTCCCTCTATTCCAGCAAATATGTGCTGTACCATGAAATAATTTACCAAATTTATCTTCTTCAATAGCTTTTCTCATTTTTTGAATTGCTTTATTAAATCTATTTTGGTGATTAGCACATACTTTTACATTATGTTCCTTAGCTTCACGAATGATTTCATTTGCATCATACATTGATAAAGCAATTGGTTTTTCAATAATTACGTTAATTCCACGTCTTATACAATCAATTGCAATTCTTGCATGTTCTCCACTCTCAGTAGCTATAGCCACTAATTCTGGTTTTTCTTTTTCAATCATTTCAATATAGTCAAGATATTCTGGTACATCTTTAACTTCTGGAAACATTTCTTTCTTTTCATCTAATCTTTCTTGTAACAAATCGCATAAACCTACTATTTCTAAATTATTATTTAATGCAGCTTGAATATGGTTTACTGATATTCTTCCACAACCTATTAATGCATATTTCATTTTATTTCTCCTCTATAATTTTAATTAATTTTTTACTTAATACTGAATAATCATACTCTTTTGAAAGTCTTTTACTATTTTTACAATATTCATCATATTCTTTACTAGATAAATCATAAAAATATTTAATTGCATCATAATATTCATCCAAAGTACATTTTTGAAGTGTCTTTCCACATTTATGTTTTTCAATAATATCATATTTATTTGGAAAAGTTGAAACAATTGGTTTACCAGTAGACAAATAAGTAAACATTTTATTTTGACTAGTACCATATCTAAAAACAGTAAAATTCTCTCCATGCAACAAAGCTAAGTTACATTTAGACATAATAAATGGTATATATTTACTATCAACAAATCCTTTGAATACTATATTATCCAAATTGTTATATTTACACTTTTTTATCAGTTCATCTTTATACGAACCCTCACCATATATAATAAATTCAATGCCATTTATTTTATTTGTTTTAAATTTTTTCGCTAAATCAACAATTTGATCGAGATTATAAGCAAACCTTATTGAACCCGCATAAACAACTTTAAATTTCTTTGTGTCATTCAAATCTTTATCATCTATTTTATTTTCGTTTAAATCTTTTTCAATTTTAGCTAAATCAGCACCATTATTTAAATGATAAACATGATTTAAATCAATTTTATCAACATATTTACGCTCTTTAATATAATCTTTTCCACCTTCCATGGTAAAGATTAATTTATTCGCATTGGTATATATGTACTTTTCAAATCGATACATAACTTTAGCGATTATTCCCTTTGATTTAATCATTCCAAAACTAACTAAAGTTTCCGGCCATAAATCACGCGTTTCAACTATACAAGGAACTTTGAATCTCTTAGCCATTTTAATCGCAAGTAAGGAACATAATGGATGCGGCATAGAAGCATAAATTACATCTGGCTTCTCCATTTTTTTCAATACTCTTTTTCCTCTAAAATAAAATTGAAACATATTCAAAATCCGTTTAATTGTATTACCTTTATATTGACTAGTCTTAATATGAAGATAGTCTACACCATCGATTTTATGCTCAAAAAACTTCTTCTTATCATTAATCATATTTACTTCTGAATTATGAATTGCGGAAGATGCTATTATCTTTATGTTATATTTATCTTTCAAATTTTTAGCAAAATAATGATGCCTATTTAAACCTCCATATGCAGGAGGTGTTGCATAATGGTTTATTATCCAAATGTTTTTCACTTTTCATCGCTCCCATATTAAATTACTGTTTTAATACATAATTTTATATCTGAAATAATATTGCAATTTTTAGTATATTCCAAATTATATTTCATTTTCTCTGGCAATATTTTTTCTATATATACTTCTTCTACATTACTTTTTCTTTTATCAATATATTTATCCATAATTTTAGCTTCATCGCTAAATTCGATACTTGCTTTAGATGTAACACCTGCTCTTAAAAGGAGGGTTGCCATCATTTCATCATTGTATTTATCTACATACTTTAATACTTCTGGTCTAGTACCTAC
>JAEEGL016585230.1_pt1 | contig 11831 bp, 11 predicted proteins | sample 9134231 | NCBI WGS metagenome assembly JAEEGL01 (sample SAMN16246548, study PRJNA631951) | gut metagenome | biome: gut microbiome; feature: rumen; material: fiber-attached | host: Bos | place: Iran: Karaj | collected 2018-10 | reverse complement strand
CATCGCCGTTGGCTTCCACAACCTCGCGGATAGCGGCTTCCAGGGCAACGAAGAAGGGATTCGTACCGTCCATACAGGTATAGCCGATCTTGTCGGCCATAGCGGCGGCACAGCCCAGCGTCAGGGCAAGCGCCAAAATCAGGGCAACCAGTTTCTTCATAGAGAAACCTCCTTCTGGGGCAGATTCTTTCTGCCTGATATAAAATTAGTCTGCGGATTACCGGTCCGCTTCTGTTTTTTATTGTAAGCTTCCGGAAATGTAATGTCAATCCGCGGTGCCGCCGTCCATGGGTATAAAAAACGTATACCGTCCATTCTTCAGAAACAGCCGGATCGCTTATTTCATTAGGCTTCGCCGGAATAATCAGCTGCCGTCGGTACGGTCCCGGAATTACAAGAATACCGTATCCAAAGCCGCGCTGCCGGTGTCCCTCCGGTATTGTGCCGGAATCTTTCTTTTCAGCCATACTGCTGCTTCTTTTGCCCTGATGAAATGATAACAGCGCAGTCCGGGCCGCGCGATAAAGCGTTCAGCCCGGGTGGTTTTCCCCGGAATGTTTCATTTCCGGATGCCCAGGATCTTCCTGATCTCCCGGTCGCCGGCTTTCGGAAAATGTTTCCGGATCTGCGCTTTGATGGCATCCCAGGATTCCTCAGGGGATTCATCGCAGCTGTTCACCGCGTCATAGCCCCACTTTGTTTCCGGCGTCATCATTTCCGCCGTAAACCAGCCGTATGCCTCCCCGCGCCTGTTCCGCTTCTGCCTGAAATCACTCATGATCAGGAATGTTTTCATCTGCAGGTCGGTCATTGCGCCTTCAAAGCCCTTCTCCAGCGCGGCGCGCCGCCTGATTTCAAAGGACATGAGGCTCAGGCCCTCCGCATCCTCATTCAGTTCCAGAACGTCCAGGATCCGTTTGCAGCGGCTGGTCATCCTGCCGTCTTCATACATGCCTTCATAGTCATATCCGTCCCGGCGGTAATTTGCGAAACGCGGAAACCATTCTTTCGAAACAAAGCCCGCCTTTTTGTCAAAGAACTTTCCGTATGCGATATACGCGTTCTGCGCGAGCAGCTCCCGCCACGCCCAGGGATCTGCTGCCGGACTGCCGGTCCACCAGTCTTCCGCCGCTGTTCGTTCCTCCACGGAAAAGCCGGGAATGTCATTTGAAAACAGCGGCAGAAAACCGGTTTCCCGGATCAGCTCCAGCAGATCCTCCGGAGTATGCAGGCATTCCGCGTCCGTACGCCTGCAGCCCTTCATAATCCATTCACCGGCAATCGTATCCATATATCCTCTCCGTCCGTTTTTCCGAATCCGGATTTTTTGTTTATCATATCAAATCCCGCTGAAACCGTCAAAAACGCGCTGCGCGTCCGGGCGGCCCGCTTCTGAAAGGCTGCAGCTCTGCGGGGATGGCCTGCCTGCGCGGTCGCGGAATATGAAACCGGGACAGTGAATATCTTCACCGTCCCGGTTTCTTCTTTTCCTGTATTTATCCGATTTTCTTCAGGATAATCATTTCCGCCGCGCCGCCGCGGATCGAAACCTTGACGTCATCCGCCACATGCTTGACCACGGACTTTTCCAGTTCATCCCAGGCTTCCTGTGCTTCCGGGTTGTTCTGTTCGACCATCGCTGAAAGCGCTGATTCATACCGCATCATGGACCATTCCCAGTCCAGGGCGGGAGAGCTGGTATGCACATACATATCCGGCAGCAGCAGCGGGCTCGAGAGCCCTGCGAGGTCCGCGTCGCCGCCCCAGTCAAAGAAATCCCGGATACGTCCCATCAGGCCCCTGGCGGATTCATTTTTGCCCGTGCTGGAGGCCGCCAGCAGCTGCTCCTTCTTTTCGCTGGTAAGCAGCGTGTTGACTTTCAGGTGCAGCTGGTATACCCCGTCCTGGTCCTCAATCCAGAAGGTACCCTCCGGTTCACCGGTGATGGAGCGCATCATGCCCATCATTTCTTCTGTCAGAAGCCGCAGATGCAGCGTATCCTTTTCAGTCAGTCCCTTGTAGGCCGCGACCTTTTCCACCTGTTCCAGCGCTTTTTCCACCTGGCTCCCTTTGCTGGAAACCGTAATCATATCTGTCTTCATTCTGTTTTCTCTCCTCCCTGGCGTTCCATCCTTCTGCTTATTCGATATTCAGGATGTCCGCGAAGCCGGTAACCTCAAACACTTCCTGCACAATTTCGTTCACCCCGGTGACCTTCATCCCGCCTCTGGCGTTCATCACCTTGTGGGCGGACAGAAGAACCCGCAGGCCGGCGGAAGAGATATAGTCCAGTTTGCTGAAGTCCATGATCAGCGTTTCCGCACCGCCCAGGGACTTGTTCAGCTCCGCTTCCAGTTCAGGGGAGGTCATGGTGTCCAGACGGCCCTCAAGGGCAATCTCCAGCACTGTTCCATCCTGCTTTTTGCTAATGGTCATTCTTTTGTCCTCCTTTATCGGGGATTATGCTGTTGTTTCCGCTTCGGATATTGGTTTCTCTCTCTTTTTTCAGTATATCATACTTTCAGCGGAAAGTGTGCATCTTTTTAACCATGATCCCCGATTCCGCGGTTCCTTCCCCGTCCTGTCACTGCCAGGGCGTATAAAAGCGTTCCGCGCGGATCATTTCGCCGTTCCCGTCAAAAGTCACATTGACGTTGTCAGAAGCGAAATCCGGGAATCCGCCGGCTGCCAGCATTGCGGCGAACTCCGCTGCCGTATGCTCTGCCGGCTCATCCAGGATATAGCCGGTTTCCGGATCAATGCCGTCCAGGAACACGAAGCTGTCCGGAATCTCCAGTGTCAGCCGGGCAATCGTCTCCATGAAATCATGCTCATATTCGGACACCCGCACGTCATCTTCACCGTAATCCAGACGGATTTCATCGTTGACCGTGGCGCCGTACTCATCCCGTTCCAGCGTTTCAACCTGAATACTGTCCTGTCCGATCGTCAGCGTGTCGCCTGTCTCCAGGGAATCCAGGACTTCTTTCTCCAGGCGGATCGGGCGCCGGATCTCCGCCTGCACGGTATTCTCCTCCGCGTTATATTCCGTCAGGTTGGTGATAAATGTCTGGCCGGCCACCGTTTTCGGCCCGGCAATCGGCACATTGGCGGGAATGAAGTCCAGCTCTGTCAGGAAATCAATGCACAGCCGCAGCTGGTCTTCTGTAAGGTTCTTGTCTTCTGCCTGTTCTGAAGGCAACAGCACAAATTCAACGCAGTAGCCTTTGTAGATGGAAAAGAAAGCGATATAGTCCATCTCATCGGTTTCATGCCGCGCAATCAGCAGCCGGGTGCCGTAGCCGGTTTCTCCGTAAGTAATCTCTACGCCCGGATCCTCTTCAATGTAGGTCTCTTCCAGCTGTTCCAGTTCCTCCGGTGTCAGGTCGTTCATCCGTTCCACATCAAAGTATTTTTCGTCATAGGCCACAGACAACTGCATAACCGGCGCGTCCGGATCCTCCGACCGGATCACGGCCGTCACCTGCTCCGCGGTTACTCTGTCAGGAATCGTCCTGTACCCTGCGGGAAGGCCGCACTGCAGGGTAAATGCGCCGTTGATGCTCACGGTACCGATAACCGTTTTTTCCGCGGCTTCCGCCGTCACGGATACTGCGCACAGCAGCATCGCAAGGCCCAGAATCACAGCGATAATCTTTTTCATTCTCTTAACCCTCCTTCAGTACGGCCGCGTCACTTCACAACAAACTGCTTGCTGATGAAGCCGACGTCGCCGGTATCCTGGTCTTCCGCCTGGTACCAGTTATCCATTTCCTTAATCACCAGAAGCTTATCGTTCGCCCTGTAGGTCGCCATGACCTCCGCGGATTTGCTGGGAGCCCAGCGCAGGTTCACCCATCCGCTGGCACGGGAGGGCCGCACGGTCACGGCAAACGGTTCCACTTTCTTTGCGCTCCGGAATTCCTTGTTGATCTCTGTCTCGGGATCCTCTGCAGCCTTGGCGGATGAAGAGGAGGAGGAAGAGGAGGAACCTGGCCTGGCCGGCGGCTTGCTCTTGCGCAGGTAGCGGCTGGAGATGAAGCACGCGTAGGTTCCGTAGCCGACCCCGGGCATATTGTAGTTGTAATCAATCAGCGCCCAGCCGTTTCCGCCGTCCCGGTAATAGCAGTAGATCCGGGTACCGTATTTCAGCGATCCGACAATCTCGCCGCCCGGTGTCGAGCGGACGTTCAGTCCCTTGCCGTTTTCGGTATATACATAGTAGTAGCCCGCGGAATCCGGCGTGGAGTCATCCTCTGCCCCGGCAGCCGTCATAATCATCAGCACTGCCGTCATCACGGCCATAATCAACGAGAAAATACGCTTTTTCATTCAGACTGACCTCCTTTTATTCCTTTTCCCGGTTCACAGATGCACCGGGCATTTTTTCGTCGGCTGGTTCTTTTCCCGGATCACTTTGATCCAGTCATGGTCAATTTCAAACTCGGTAATCTTCACAACATATTCTGCCACCGTTGTGGAATCCGGCAGTTTGTAGTTGACCGTCTTCCAGTCTTTTTCCTTTGTGGTGTCCCCGGGTTCCAGCGTCTTTTTGTACACCATCTGGAAGGTGTTGCTTTTCTTGTCTTTCTTGTTGCAGGGAACCGGATTGCCGTCAATATCGTATACGGAAATCTCCGCTGTAATGGAGGTAATCTTCAGCTCGCCGGCGTTCCTGACAGTCAGGCGCGCCTTGTCGCCCTGAACATAGGCATCCTTCAGCTTAATGGACTTTTCCCAGTCCCCGACCCGCACAGCAATGGATGTCCGGAAACCGCCGTCCTCTGTCGTCCCCGTTACCACAGTCTCTCCGGTCCGGACGCCTGTAATGTTGACCCGGTTGCCCTGGTTCCGGATGGGTCTGACGCTTGCGATGGATTCATCGGCGCTCTCCCAGGTCATGTTGTGGTTGGTGGCGCCGGCGGGTTCCAGGACAGCCCCCGCGGATGAGGTCGCCTTCAGGTCTATGTAAGCCGTCTTCCGCTTCATGTGAACACCGGTCACATGCTGGTACACCTTCACCTTGATTCTGGCCTGCCGGTTGGAACCGTCGGTGGTTCTGGCGCTCACATAGGTTTCTCCCGCCCTGATGCCGGTAACCGTTCCATCCTCGCTGACCGTCAGGATCTTCTCATTGCCGGAACTGAACCGGAGCGTCTTGTTGCTGGCATCCGCCGGCTCAACTGTCCAGGTCAGTTTTCCCGTCTCATTGACGTAAACCGTCGGCGCTGTTCCGAAAGTGACCTTCTTCACCGGCAGCAGGACATCCACCGCGGTTTTCGCCCACACGGTACCTTCTGTTTTGCTGGTGCAGGTAATCTCGCACTCTCCCTGCGCCACGCCGGTCACACGGCCCTGGGCATTGACCCTGGCAATCTTCTCATCGGAAGAGGACCAGATCACATTCTTGTCGTTGGTATCCTTCGGCAGTACCGTTGCCTTCAGCACGGTGGTGCTCCCGGCATCCACGGTCACTTCCTGCCTGTCCAGGATGATTTCTTCCGCGTTCTGGACAATCCGGATACTGATACTGGCGCGGATTTTGCTGCCGTCCTTCGCGGAAGCGGTAATCCGGGCGTTGCCCCGCTTCACACCGGTCACATTCCCGTTTGTGTCCACAGTGGCAGTTCCTTCATCCGCGGAGGCCCATTCAATCTGCTGAAAGGTCGCGTCTTCCGGTGCTGCACCGGCTGTCAGCCGGATTGTCTTTCCCACGGCAATCTGCTTCTCCGGAGCGTTCAGGGTAATCCGGTTAACCGGGCGGTACACTACGGCCAGATACTGCACTTTCACGGACGGATCCTGCTCGCTTGCGATAGTCAGTATCGTTTCCCCGGTCTTCAGTCCGGTCACCGCGTTTCCGCGGACCTGCACCACTTCACTGTCACCCGCGGTCAGGATAACCTTTTTGTTCTTCACTGTCCCCGGCTTCACTGCTGTTTTCAGCTGCAGGCTTTTCTTCAGCGGCAGAAGCAGCACCGGAAGTGTATTCTCCGCCGTCGTTTCCCCGCCTGCCCGGAACCCGGCGGTATACGGATCATCGGCAGCGTAAACCGGAAGCTTATCGGCATTTACTTCCAGCCTGACTTCCCCGTTACCCTCAGCCAGCACGTTCAGGCTCATGCAGAGCATTACCGCCGCTGTCAGGAATGCCAGAATCTTTTTCATTCCATAACCCCCTCTTGTCTGTCACACCGGTCTGTTTTATCTTCTCAGCCATCCCTTCCGGGAAGCTGCTGTTCGATCATTGTCCGGCTGTTTTTCAGCCGGGCACACTTTTATACGCAATAAAAAACCGGTTGGCAATCGTTTGCATTTTTTCTTGTTAATCAGTTCGTTTTTCCTCTTCCGATGAAATCCTCACCTCTTTATATGTAACTTTTCTTGCGACCATTGTATCTTTTTCTTCATCGGATGTCCAGATAAAATTGGTAAATATAACCAGATCCGGACCCTGTGCGGGTCCGGATTATAAGCGATTCATGATTTTTTATATGTCTCAGGATGGAATGAGCCGTTTGCTGCGGCCGTCTGCGGTTACATTTCCGGTTTCTCTCTGCTGATCCGTTTCCGTCCGGGTACAATTGCCCGCTGCGGACAGACCAGTACACACAGATGGCATCCTGCGCAGTTTTTGCCGTTCAGCACCGGATGGCGTTTTTCGTCCATCCGGATTGCCTGGTGGCCGCCGTCCTCACAGGAAATCCTGCAGCGGCCGCAGCCGATGCAGCGTTCCCGGATAAACTGCGGGAAAACCACCGTGTCCCGTTCCAGTGTGTCAGTCGTTTCGCTCAGCGTGTCCAGTCCCAGCCCGATTGCTTCCTTTATGCTCATGAAGCCTTTTTCCGTCAGGTACAGGTTCAGCCCGGCTTTCAGGTCGTCGATTATCCGGTAACCGTACTGCATAACAGCGGTTGTAATCTGGATGGAACAGCCGCCCATCAGGATAAACTCCAGCGCGTCCTGCCAGGTTTCAATTCCGCCCATCGCGGACAGATGCATTCCCTCCAGCTTCGGATTCCGGGCGAGCTCGGCAATGAACCTCAGGGCAATCGGCTTGACCGCGTTTCCGCTGTATCCGCCCACAGCGCTCTGTCCGTGAATCGACGGCGCCGCGACAAAGGTGTGCAGGTTCACTCCTGTAATTGATTTGATCGTGTTGATCGCGGCAATCCCGTCTGCTCCCCCGCGCTTTGCCGCTTCCGCCGCCGGGCTCATCTTCGCCACATTGGGCGTCAGCTTGGCCAGCACGGGAATATGGCACGCCTGCCTGGCGGCGCGGGTAAACCTTTCCACCAGTTCCGGAATCTGTCCGATATCGCTTCCCAGTCCTCCTTCCGCCATATTCGGGCAGGAAAAGTTCAGTTCCACCGCATCCGCGCCGTTTTCCTCACAGAGCCGCGCCAGTTCACCCCACTCCGCTTCATTCTGTCCCATGATGGAGGCCAGAATAAACTTGGACGGGTAATTCTTCTTCAGCCGGCGGAATATCTCCATATTCTCCGCCACACTGTGATCGGAAAGCTGCTCAATATTCTTGAAACCGATAATGCTCCCGTCGCTGCCGGTAATGGCGGAAAAACGCGGTGAGGCTTCATGGATATCAAGCGAGCAGACCGTCTTGAAGCAGATGCCGGCCCATCCTGCTTCAAAAGCCCGTGCGCACATATCATACGTGCTGGCGACTACGGAGGATGAAAGCAGGAAAGGATTCTCCAGCGGGATTCCGCACAGATCGCATTTCAGCCTGTTTTCGTCTTCCGGCAGGGCAGTTTCGCACTCCGGCTGCACCTGGTAATACAGCCGGTTGACCAGGTCGCGTACCGGCACCTCGCCTGCGCGGGCGCAGGCCCGTTCGCACGGGGCTGAACAGATCAGGCAGGGGTTGGCTTCCGGCAGGTTCAGGGCTGCCGTCTGTTCATTCCGGAACCAGATGCTCCGCAGCAGCGATGCCGGTTTCACTTTCTCGCAGGCGCTGTCGCACGGGGCGTTGTCACACAGTGCGCAGCGGATCATATCCGTTCTGGTAATCCGGGGTTCTGTCTGGATCATCTGTCCTTCCTCCTGTAATCATTCCGGCCGTGCTGCCTCATCGCGGGCTTTTAACGCTTTTTTATCCTCATACATCCGCCGGTCCGCCAGCGCCAGCGTCTTCTCCAGGTCATATCCCTTTTCCGCGAAAACAAACCCGCAGGCAATCGTGCAGGGAATACCGTCCTGCGCCCGGTTCAGTTCCGCCAGTCCCTCCAGCCATTTCTGCCGGATTTTTTCCGCTTCCTCCCGGTTCACATGAATAGCAATCACGATAAACTCGTCGCCGCCGACCCGGAAAGGCATAATGTTCCGTGCCTCAATCCGTTTCAGGCTCTCCGCGGCTTTCCTGATCAGCCTGTCGCCCGCCTCATGTCCGTGCAGGTCATTCATGGCTTTCAGGTTGTTCACGTCCATATTGAACACCGCAATCGTATCCTGGCTCATGAACAGGGTTTGCTTCATCTCCATGAACTTCCCCCTGTTATACAGTCCGGTCAGCCCGTCATATTCCTTTTCCTTCCGCATATTCCTGGAGTATTCACCCATATCCCGGTACAGGCTCATATACAGGCTGGTCTCCGCCAGGTAATGGATCTGCCGGATTCCGCCTTTCTCCGTAAAAGTGGATGTAATAACCATATAGGTCTTTCCGCTTTCACTGTACAGCAGGTCCCACATTTCTCCCCGCTGTCCGGGATCCGGCGGCGGGCACGCCGTCCTCCAGTTTGTCTTTTCCTTCCGGATGAAAGCGGTCTTTTCATCCTCATAAAGGATCTCACCGTTTTCGTCCGTAATCAGGATCCCGCCGATATCATCCCGGAAAAACCGGAGAATCAGGTCATTCATGTCAGCCTGCTGCATCTGTTCAATTCCTCTCTGTCCCTGTATCGGAACTGTCGGTCCGGCATTCGCCGGCGCATGCTGTTCCGCGGTCAGTATACCGGTTCCGGATATAATCAATCATCTGCTGTAGCGCCCGGTTTCTTTCAAACCGCTGGTAATAAAACAGCTGCCTGAGTATCCGGCTGATCCGGACAGTGCCTCCCCTCATTGCGTCCTCCTCCTGTAATGTGTTCCTTTGATTGATACGCAGAAAGACGCGGGATGACACTTCCCGCCGGATTCATGTCTGTTCGTGCTATGCTCTGTTCATTGTTTTATTATATCTGAAATATTCCCGGTTTGTCCAACAATTATCCGTCGCCGGAAACTTCGGGGAATAACCTTCGTCTGTGCCGCAAAAAAGTGTTGCCCGTTATCATAAATGTCTGTACAATGTACGTAAAAACGGAGGTGCATACTATGTCTGAATCAAAAGGGAAAAAACTCGCTCTCTCCACACAGATCTTTATCGCGCTTGTTCTGGCAATCATCGCGGGGATTGCGTTCACAGGCAGCCCGTCCTTCCCCGTTCAGTATATCAAGCCGTTCGGTACAATCTTCCTCAACCTGATCAAATGGATTGTCTGTCCGCTCGTTTTCTTTTCCATCATGTCCGGTATCGTATCGCTCCGGGATGTGAAAAAGATCGGCGCCATCGGCGGCTCCACCGTTCTTTATTATCTGTGCACCACAGCCTTCGCCGTCGCGATCGGCCTACTCTTTGCCAACCTGCTGAAGGGCGTGTTCCCGGTCCTGTCCACGGCGGAGCTGTCCTATACGCCTTCCTCCTCCGGTGTCAATTTCATGGACACCCTGGTAGGCATCTTCCCCTCCAACTTCATCAAGCCCTTCGTGGAAGCGAATATGCTGCAGATCATCGTTTCTTCGCTGATCATCGGCTTCGCGCTGATTCTGGTCGGGCATCGCTTCAATATGGAGTTCAGGGCCGTGGATGTCTGCAATGACATCTGCATGAAGGCCATGGAGCTGATCCTGAAGCTTTCACCCGTCGGTGTTTTCTGCCTGCTCTGCCCGGTGGTCGCGGAAAACGGCCCGGCCGTTCTCGGTTCCCTGGCCATGGTGCTGCTGGTCGCCTATCTGGGCTATGTCATCCATATGCTGGTCACCTATTCCTTCTCTGTCAGATTGCTCGGAAAGCTCAGCCCGTTCCAGTTCTTCCGCGGAATGATGCCCGCCATGATGATGGCTTTCTCTTCCGCTTCCTCTGTCGGCACGCTGCCGCTGAATCTCGAGTGTTCCGAAAAGCTCGGTGCTGACCGGGATGTCGCTTCCTTCGTGCTGCCTCTGGGCGCCACCATTAACATGGACGGCACCGCAATCTACCAGGGTGTATGCTCTGTGTTCATTGCTTCCTGCTTCGGTATCAACCTGACCTTTGTCCAGATGCTGACCATCGTCCTGACCGCAACCCTGGCTTCCATCGGAACCGCCGGCGTTCCCGGCGCGGGCATGGTCATGCTGGCCATGGTGCTCCAGTCCGTCGGCCTTCCTGTGGAAGGTATCGCCCTGGTCGCCGGCATTGACCGGATTTTTGACATGGGCCGTACGGTCGTCAACATCACCGGTGACGCCTCCTGTGCGATCATCGTTTCCCGTCTGCAGCGCCGCCGCGGCGGAAAAGCAGTTGAAACGGAGGATGCCGGTTCTTCGGAAGAAGCATGACCGGTCCTGAATCATGCAGCTGACACCCGTAACATTTCTGATTGTCTGTCCCATGCTGTTCCTCGCCGGCCTGGTTGATTCCATCGGCGGGGGCGGCGGACTGATTTCCCTGCCGGCCTATCTCTTTGCCGGCCTGCCTGTCCATATGGCGATCGCCACAAACAAGCTTTCCTCAACCTGCGGAACATCGCTTGCCACCGGCCGCTTTATCCGCCGCGGCCTGGTTGATTTCCGCCTTGCGGTGCCGTCGGTGATTGCCGCCGTTATCGGAGCGTCCTTCGGGGCCCGCCTTTCCCTGCGCGTCAGCGAGGAAGTCATGAAATACATTCTCTTCGCTGTCCTGCCGGTCGCGGCATTCTTTGTGCTGAACAAGCGCCTGTTCCGTGACGAGGGAAAGCACGCGGCCTCGGCAGATAAAAAAACGATGCTCGTCTGCATCGTTTCCGCGCTGGTGATCGGTTTGTATGACGGGTTTTACGGCCCGGGAACCGGCACTTTCCTGATCATCGCCTTCACCGTGTTCGCGGGCATGACCGTCGGATCGGCGAATGCCCAGGCCAAGGTCATCAACCTGACGTCCAATATCACGTCCCTGGTCATTTACCTGCTGAACGGGCAGGTCGTCATCCTGCTGGGCCTGGCTGCCGCGCTGTGCAACATGGCCGGCAATTATGCGGGATCGGGGCTTGCCCTGTCCAGAGGAACAAGGATCATCCGGCCGGTCATCCTGCTGGTGCTCCTGCTCCTGTTCCTCAAAATCCTGCTGAATTTCTGATTCTTTCCCCGCATACGGAAGGGCCGCCGCGTTACCAGCGGCGGCCTTTTCCGTAGCAGCTGTCGCACAGCCGGTACGGCCAGTTCCACGGCAGATGCCGCTTGCAGGAGGGACAGGTCCGCTGCTGCAGCTTCTGGGTGGACAGGATATGCACGATGCCCTGGGAGATCAGGTCCTTCCTGCGCTGGATCTCCGCCAGCAGGTTATCCGGTTCAGGCAGGAAAAGCCGGGTGTAATTGTAATACAGGTCACACCGCCGGTAATCCGCCTCCAGCTCATCCAGCATCCGGATCGTGCAGCTCTCGGGCTCCATGATCTCCGGCATTTCCGGCATCACGTCAATATGTTCCCCGCGGCATTCCGCGTGGTACATTGCCTTCCATCGGAACAGCAGGTCCGTATCCTTTTCGTCCAAGGGAATGCACAGGAACCGGTACAGCAGCCGCCGGGCGGTTTT
>JAEEGL015989181.1_pt1 | contig 11831 bp, 8 predicted proteins | sample 9134231 | NCBI WGS metagenome assembly JAEEGL01 (sample SAMN16246548, study PRJNA631951) | gut metagenome | biome: gut microbiome; feature: rumen; material: fiber-attached | host: Bos | place: Iran: Karaj | collected 2018-10 | reverse complement strand
TATTTTTTGTTAAGCCAGGGTGTATCAAGGAATTTATTAAAAATGGAACCGTCTGCGATTATTTCATCACTCAGAGCTTGCGGAAGTGTCACGTTCTTAAGACGGGTGCATCCTGAGAAATCTGTGATCTTGGAGACTGAAAGCGGAATCGAAATCGTCTTAAGGCTCGTGCATCCTGAGAAACTTCCTACCTCATGAACAGAAAGAGGGATGTTGATAGAGGTAAGTGAAGTACATCCAGAGAAATCCCCCATTTTGACAATAGAGTTGGACATAGTTACCTTCTTAAGTGAAGTACATCCTGTGAAATTACCCATCTTTTCAACTGAGTTTGGAATAGTTATGCTGGTCAGAGAAGAGCACCCCGAGAAGTCACCGATTTTATGAGCTGAAAGAGGTATGGTTATGCTCGTCAGACTTTTGCAATTTGTGAAGTTGCCAATTTTAAGAAGGGATTTGGACAGGGTTACGTTCTGAAGTGAAGTACATCCTGAGAAGTTGCCCATTTTATTAACAGAGTCCGGAAACGTTATACTCTTTAAACTGGTGCACCCTGAAAAATCACCGATCTCATGTACTGAGTTAGACATTCTGACACTCTTTAATTTTGTATACCCGGTAAAGGTATCGTAGGGAATCTTCTCGACGCCGGGCTGGATTACTACTGATTTCACCCGGGATTTATATTTGCCAAAGGTAAGAGTTTTACCGGTATTCTTATTGTAGGCCTGTCTCAGATCAAGAAGCCCGTTGTCATAGAATGTCCAGGTTATATCGGCTTCTGTCTTGTTCTCAACAATATTGGCAGCATTGACATCAAGCCTGTCAAATGCCAGCACAAAAAACATGGTTACAAATAAAGTCAAAAACCCCTTTCTCATAGCTGTTACCTCCATAAGAAGATCATTCAACTAAAGCTTCAGTCATATTATAACAGTTATTTCATTATTGAAAAATCCTTTATAAAACAAAAGGAGATAGTGAAAAACAGTTGATTACTGTTCACTCGTTTATTGTTCGCTTTTGTCAAAATGAGTTGATTAAAATCTGAGTGCAAATTTTTGATTACATGGTATAATGGTGGCTAGTGCGTTAAAGTGCAGAAGTTTAACGCGATAGTTATTTTTTGAAGGAGTTTTTATGAAGGAAAGAGAATCACTTGGAAGCAGACTGGGATTTATACTGTTGTCTGCGGGATGCGCAATAGGTATTGGAAATGTATGGCGTTTCCCCTACATGGTTGGAGAGAATGGCGGAGGATTATTTGTAATAGCTTATGTGCTGTTTCTTTTGCTTCTTGGAGTTCCGGTGCTCACAATGGAATATGCCATCGGAAGATCCAGCAGATTAAGTATTTTACCGGCTATGAGAAAGCTTGAGCCAAAAGGGTCAAGGTGGCATATATTCGGCTACTTTGCAATTGCAGGTAATTATTTGCTTCTGATGTTTTACTCGGTTGTATCCGGATGGATACTCAGATATTTTGTGCTGTCGGTTACGGGAGCTTTTGTGGGAGCGGATTCGGATTCAATCGCGCTAAGCTTTCAGAACATGATGGGAAGCCCATTAACTCTGATTCTGTTTATGGCGATCACTATGGTCATCACAATAACAGTTACATCAATGGGACTTCAGTCCGGTGTTGAGAAGATCACCAAGGTTATGATGATTGCACTCATTGTCATCATGATCGGACTTGGAGTGAGGTCTCTGACCCTTCCGGGGGCAGCGGAGGGCGTCAGGTTCTATCTTATGCCCAATGCCGAGAATGTCAGGAAAGTAGGACTTGGGAACGTCTTGTACGCTGCTCTAAACCAGAGCTTCTTTACCCTGAGCATCGGAATGGGCAGCATGGAGATATTCGGAAGTTACATTAAGAGAGAGAGAAGTCTCGTGGGAGAGGCAGTTCTTGTTGCAGGTCTTGATACCTTCGTTGCCATAGTTGCGGGGCTTATAACCATTCCCGCCTGCTTTGCCTACGGCGTCGAGCCTGACAAGGGACCAAGCCTTATCTTCCTCACGCTTCCCAACATATTTGCGTCAATGCCCGGAGGAAGGTTCCTCGGAAGCATGTTCTTCTTGTTCATGTACTTTGCTGCACTGTCAACCATGATCGGCGTGTTTGAGAACGATGTCAGCTTTTCCATTGACCTTTTTGGAAGCGACAGAAAGAAAGCAGCTATTTTTGCCGGTGTTATCATCACACTCGGATCCATACCCTGTGCACTCGGATTTAATGTGCTGAGCTTCATAGAGCCGCTTAAATCCGGCAACACAATTATGGACCTGGAGGATTTTCTGGTAAGTAACCTGATCCTACCGATAGGTTCCTTTGTTACCTGCCTGTTTTGTACAATGAAATTCGGCTGGGGCTTTGACAACTACATCGAAGAGGTCAATCAGGGAGTTGGCATCAAGATGAGCATGGGACTGAAGTGGTATTTCAAGATCGTACTGCCTGTTATACTGCTGTTTTTAACAGGGTATGGAATTGTAAGCTATTTTATACCTGCATGACTTCTCGAACGCAAATTGGGAAATGCGTTCAAGAAACCTGTGTTTAAAGAACCATAAGGAATCCACCACAAGCGTTACCCCTTATGACCAGACACGCAGGACACGCCCCTCGCTTTGCGAGGACCTGGTTCAATACGAATATAGAATTTTTGAGGAAATTCAATATTCTATAATTAGACATAGGTGTTAAATAGTTTTCATGGAAGGTAACATTATGAGAATAACTAATCTTATTGAGAATACTGAAGGTGAAAAAAGGGTAGCTGCTGCGCATGGACTGTCTTTTTATATCGAAACCAAGTCGCATAGGCTTTTAAGTGATCTGGGACCTTCCGCTGAGACCCTGGATAATGCGGACAAGCTCGGAGTTGATTTAAAGAGCGTGGATATTGTGGTGCTCAGTCACGGTCACTATGATCATTCGGGCGGAATAATGTCTTTTGTTAAGATCAACCCGGATGCTGCAATTTATATGCAGGAGAGTGCTGATGGTGAGTATTACTCATCGGGGCTAAGTGAAGACGGTGGAGTCGTTTACCGGTATATCGGTATTGATAAGGATATCGCTCAGCTTCCGCAGGTAAAGAAAATAAAAGGGAATTTCAGGATAGATGATGAACTGGAGCTGATTACAGTAAAAGAATTTGTCCATAGGATCCCGTTTACGAATAAGAGAATACTTAAGAAGACAGAAACCGGATATATTCGTGATGATTTTGCTCATGAGCATTTCCTGGTGATTCATGAGGATGGAAGAGATGTACTTATTTCAGGATGTGCTCACAGCGGAGTACTGAATGTTATGGATACATACAGAAGTCTGTTTGGAAAGGAACCTTATGCACTGATCAGCGGCTTCCACCTGATGAAGAAGTCTGAGTACAAAGAGGAAGAAGTGCTGGAGATACAGGAGACAGCGAGGAAGCTTGCCGGGTGTGATACGAAAATATATACATGCCACTGCACTGGTGAAAAGGCCTATGACATTATGAAGGACATAATGGGGCAGCAGCTTGACTACATACATTCAGGCGATGAGATATTACTGTGAGTAAGGAAAACCTATGAAACGTATACTGGTAACCAATGACGACGGAATAAGAGCAGAAGGGCTGATAAGGCTGGTGCAGGCTGCCCTGGAATTCGGAGAGGTCACTGTAGTGGCTCCGGCAGAACAGAGAAGCGCGGCATCCCACAGCATTACACTTCGCCATGAGATACAGGTCTATCCCTATGACTTTCCTGTAGAGGGTGTCAAAGCTTTTTCATGCAGCGGAACTCCTGCTGACTGTATAAGGCTTGGAGTCCTGGCTCTGATGGACGAAAGACCTGACGCGGTTTTTTCGGGCATAAACTTTGGATACAATGTGGCATCGGATCTTCAGTACTCGGCAACTGCAGGCGCTGCCTTTGAAGGAGAGTTTCAGGGATTCCTTTCTGTTGCCTTTTCAGAGGGAATAAACGGATGCCATGAGGTCACGGACAGATATCTGAAAGAACTCATGAACGAGATGCTTGATAAAAGTTATGTCCCCGGAGTTATCCATAACATCAACTTCCCGCAGTGTAAACTGTCAGAGTGTAAAGGAATCCTAAGGGACAGGAAGGTATCCAGACATTCATTTTACAGGGACAGATACAAAAAACTTTCGCAGTTAAGCGGAGGCGGAAGTGAGTATATAGTGGACGGAATTTACGAACCGGTGCCTGAGGAGGGAACTGATTATGGCGCAATTCTCTCTAATTATGTGTCGGTGGGCACTGTCGGAAACTTGGCTTAAACACTGAATTTCGTTGATAAAACACCCCATATAGAGTATAATTCAAGAGTGATTTATAAAATTTTTATAAAGCCGAATTATACAGGAAAGTAAAAGCAGGTATTATATGAAATGTTCTGAAATGCCATATTCAAGAGTGGATATGGATGGGGTTAAGAAGTTTTTTGATGCGCTCATTGCTGACAGCAAAAATGCTGAGAGCGGAGAGGATCAGCTCAAGCTTCACAAGAAGTACTACAAATTTATGGCGGATGTCTACACCAACATAAGGCTTGGTGTATTCAGACATAACATCGATACAACTGAGGAATTCTATTCTAAAGAAAATGATTATATTGATGAGATAACACCTCTCATCTCACAATATGTCAATGAATATAACAAAGTTCTGTTTAAATCTCCCTACAGACCATACCTCGAGGAAAAGATAAGCAGGGTGGCCTTCAGAAATATCGAACTCCAGAACAAATCAATAGATGAGAAAATACTTCCGCTCATGCAGGAGGAAAATGCGCTCATCAGCAGATATGACAAGCTGATTGCTTCGGCCAAGATTGTCTTTGATGGCGAAGAGTGCAACATTTCACTCCTTCGCAAGTTCCAGACGAGCAAGGATCGGGAAACGAGAAAACGGGCGTGGAAGGCGCTTTCTGATTATTTTCTCTCGGTAACGGACGAGATTGATGAAATCTACGACCAGCTGGTCAAGAACAGGACGCAGCAGTCAAGAGAGCTTGGATATGAGAACTTCGTCGAGCTTGGATATAACAGGATGATGAGAAACTCCTACAGGAGAGCAGAAGTTGAGAACTTCAGGAAGCAGGTAAAAGAGTCTTTTGTTCCCTTTGTCTGCAGGATCCAGGAGGAGAGAAAAAAGCAGATCGGTGTCTCTGATCTTAAGTACTATGACAACGATATGTTCTTTAAGGATGGCAATCCAAAGCCGGTAGGAACTCCTGAAGAGATAATGAAATCCGGGCAGGAGATGTATAAAGAGCTTTCGCCAGAGACAGCGGAGTTTTTTGACTTCATGATTGATAATGAACTCTTCGATGTACTTGGGAGGAAGACCAAGAAGGCGGGTGGCTATATGGAATTTTTGCCTAAATACAAGTCACCGATCATCTTTGCCAATTTCAACGGCACCAGTGGCGATGTGGATGTCATAACCCACGAATGCGGACACGCCTTTCAGGGATATGTGACGAGGAACGATGAAATCATGGAGCACAATGACCTCACGATGGAGACAGCCGAGATCCACTCGATGGCGATGGAATATTTCACCTATGGCTGGATGGACAGATTCTTTGGAGACAGGTCTGAGGACTATTTGAAGATGCACCTTCAGGATGCGGTGACCTTCATACCATACGGGTGTATGGTTGACGAGTTCCAACACATTGTCTATGACAATCCTGACATGACTCCCGCCGAGAGAAAAGAGGTATGGAAAGAGCTTGAGTCGCAGTACCGCCCATGGCTTGATTTTGACGGCGATCCCTTCTTTGGTGAGGGTGGCTTTTGGCAGAAACAGGGTCATATTTTCTGGAACCCGTTCTATTACATTGATTATGTACTTGCGTCTGTTGTTGCCATGCAGTTCAAGGTGTGGATGGATAAGGACTTTGAAGATGCATGGAAACATTATCTTGAGCTCTGTGAGCTTTCTGCGAGGGACTTTTATGAAGAGGAACTTGCGCAGGTCGGACTTAAGTCACCTTTTGCAAATGGCACCATCAGCGAACTTGCTGATGACATGTCCGCCAAAATATTTTAGGTTAGATTACCCGGATAGCCGGGAAACTATAAAACCAATTTTTATTTAAAGGGGATATTATTATGGCAAAGACAATGGCCGAATGGAAAATCGGCGATCCGATGATCAACGAGAGGGATTACTGGCAGGATCCCAACTACGTTGCAGAGGATCCGGAGAAGGAGAAGCTGGTCCTTGAACTCGCTACTCTTATCACTGACCGTATGGTCAAGAAACTGACAAAAAAAGTCAATAACAGAGATCCTGAGTACTGGATGCTCGATCTGATACTGAACAAGGAGCAGGTGAAGTTCCTTCTTAATTTCAAAAAGACAAGAGTTCCATATTCAATACCTGAGCTGGCCGAGATGAACAACATGACTGAGGAAGAGACCACAAAGATGGTTGAGCGCCTCAGATGGATAGGCATTATAGAGCAGAACAGGGCCAAGACTCCTGACAAACATCTTCAATATGAGCTTCCGATCTTCGTACCGGGTTCTGCGGAGTTTATGATGATGCAGAGCAAGCTCACCGATGAGTTCCCTCAGCTGGCTACATTCTTTAACCTCATGACTCAGCTCCCGCTGCAGGGCATAACCGAGATGGTACCTCCCGGAGGCGCAGGAATCGGAATGCATGTCATCCCGGTTGAGAAGGCTATCTCTCTGGAGAACAAGTCGGTACCGGTTGAACATCTTTCACGCTGGATCGATATGTATGACAAATATGGTATTTCTGAGTGTTCATGCCGCAAGCAGCAGGCAATGAGAGGCGAAGGCAGCGGTGAGATCAGGGGTGACTACTGCATTGGAATGGGCGATATGGCGGAGTACATGGATGATCGTGGAATCGGTCATTTAGTCTCCAAGGAGGAGGTATATGAGATCCTTGAGAGAGCGGAGCGCCACGGCTATGTCCACCAGATTACCAACATTGACGGTGAGGGCAAGATAGTTGCAATCTGTAACTGCGCCCCGGGCGTATGTAATGCCCTCAGGACTTCTCAGCTGTTTAACACACCGAATATGTCGGCTTCTGCCTACAGGGCACATGTAGAAAAAGATAAGTGCGTAGCCTGCGGCAAGTGCGTTGAGGTATGTCCTGTCGGTGCTGCCAAGCTCGGACAGAAGCTCTGCAAAAAGAACGGAAGTGAAGTTAAGTATCCCAAGACAGAGCTGCCTGATGATAAGAAATGGGGACCGCACAAGTGGAATTACAACTATCGTGATGATGCCAAGATCAACTGCTATGACACAGGTACGGCACCTTGTAAGACCGCTTGTCCGGTACACCTCTCGGTTCAGGGTTATATCAAGATGGCTGCCGAAGGCAGATACGAGGATGCCCTTAAGCTCATCAAGCAGGACAACCCGTTCCCGATGATCTGCGGCGCTGTCTGCAACAGGCGCTGTGAGGATGCATGTACAAGAGGAACAGTTGATAAGCCACTTGCTATCGATGAGATCAAAAAGTATATCGCTTCACTGGATCTCAAGGCAGAGAACAGATATGTACCTCTGTGTGAGAAACACGATGGCGGTATGTGGGGCGAAGAGTACAAGGTTGCTGTTATCGGCGCCGGACCTGCAGGTCTTTCGGCGGCATATTATCTCAGACAGAACGGCTATCCTGTTACCGTGTTCGAGAAGGAGAAAAGAGCAGGCGGTATGCTCATGAACGGTATTCCGAGCTATCGTCTTGAGAAAGATATTATTGACGCTGAGATCGATGTTATCCGCCAGATGGGCGTAGAGATAAAATGCGGCGTTGAAGTCGGCAGGGACATTACTCTGCAGCAGCTGCGTGATGAAGGCTACAAGGCATTCTTTATTGCCATTGGTATGCAGGGCGGAAGGCTCGCAGGTGTTCCGGGAGAGGATGCTGAGGGCGTTCAGACAGGCGTGGATTTCCTCAGGAAGATCAACCAGGATCATTCTGTTAAACTAAGCGGTGAGACAGTTGTTGTCGGTGGCGGCAACGTTGCTATAGACGTAGCAAGAACTGCGGTAAGGGCAGGTTCTTCCAAGGTTACCATGCTCTGCCTTGAGTCCGAAAAAGAGATGCCGGCAGCCAGAGACGAAGTTGAAGAGGCAAAGGAAGAGGGCATTGAAGTAAAGAACGGCTGGGGACCTAAGGAAGTTGTTACAGAGAATGGTCATGTTAAGTCGGTTATCTTTAAGAGATGCACAAGCGTGTTTGACGCTGAGCATAGATTCGCTCCCAAGTATGATGAGAATGACACCATAGAGATTCCATGCGAGAATCTTCTCCTCTCAATCGGACAGTCTGTTCAGTGGGGAGACCTTCTTGCGGGATCCAGGGTTGAACTTAACCGCAACGGCACAGCCAAAGCTGATGCACTCACAAGACAGACAGCCGAGCCTGACATCTTTGTTGGCGGAGATGTCTTTACCGGAGCAAGGTTTGCCATCGATGCTATTGCCGGCGGAAGAGAAGGCTATGTATCCATCAACCGCTTCGTTCACGAGGGCAACAGACTTGACCTTGCCAGAGACAGAAGAGAGTTCATTGAGCTCGACAAAGAAGATATCCTGATCGAAGGATTTGACAACGCGCCAAGACAGATCCCAGGCAAGAAGGCGGGAGTTGCCAAGGATACCTTTGAGGATCTTCGTCTCACACTCACAGAAGAGCAGGTGAAGACTGAGGCTGCCAGATGCCTTGGCTGCGGAGCGACAACTGTAGACGAGAACAGATGTATCGGATGCGGTCTGTGCACTACCAAGTGCGAGTTTGACGCAATCCACCTTACGAGGGATATGCCGGAAGCAAGCACCATGTACAGATCTGAGGACAAACTCAAAGCAGTTGGTCCTTACGCCGCCAAGAGGGCAGGAAAGATCCTTATAAATCGTGTGATCGGGAAAAAATAAAGAATAAAAAAAGAACGTCAGGGACTGCAGAGTTTAGAAAACATGCAAATCCTTGACGTTCTTTTATTTGTTCTTTTTAATTTGAAGAAGCAGCTGTGCTGGACTCGGTGGTGGATGTGTCGGTCTTGGTCGCTGGAGCACCGGTACCGGCAATTGAGCTATCGTAACTCTGAACAGCTGTTACATAGTAGGAGTCGGTTTCCTCGTTCTTCTCCACAGTAAGGGCAATCGAGTAGGTCTCAGGCTGTGAGAGTGCTATGGCTTCTTCATAGATATTCATGGTAATGATTATGAGGTCGTTGTAGGCCTTGGCTATTGCGGCTTCATCGCCCTGTTCATCCTTGACCTTGAAGATCTCGTCCATGTTCTCTTCATTGTACTTGTCACCGGCATCCTTAACTTTCTTCTGGATGTCTTCGCTGGTCGTAACATCGATGGGGAAGTTAGTCTTCATCGTCGCATATACAGTAGAGGTGCCGTCTTCGTTGAGAACTACATCGTTTACCTGGTACTCCTGTAGCGTTGTCTCATACATGGAGTAGAACTCATCAAGTTTGGCGAGGGTCTCATCTGTAAGCTCGGTTGAGTCAAGGCTTGAAGTGAGCTGATCCTTGAGGTAATCTCCATCAAACAGTGAGACAAAAGAACCTGTGGCAACATCACCTGAGGAGTATTCGTTAATTTTGTCCTGATCACCTGTTTTAACTGCTTCAAGGAAGTTCTCCGCAGCTTCTGTAACAGCGGTCTTATCCTTTGACTGGCATCCTGAGAGTGAAGTGGCAATGATAAGACCAGAAACAAGCCCTATGGAAAGTCTCTTTAATATGTTCATATATGTAAAAATCTCCTTAAAATCATGTGATATAAAATAAATATTCGCTGCAATAGTATAGCACATATTGAGCGATGCATCAAAATAAATATGCGTGATTCAATCAGGCAAAATCGGATATATTACTGAAATGTCCCAATAAGTTAAATGTTAAATGTTTTATTGTTTTTTTACGATTTGCCGTCTGTCTTTATGATAAGATTTTATTAGACTCGATGAGACAATGATCGAAAGGATGATGATGGTAAGCGATAATACTGCAATGATATTTAATCTTGAAAAGAACACTGAGCTCGACGGAACCATCGGTTCAAGGATCTTTGTGTGTCAGGGCAGCAGTATCTCAGAGCACAGACTGCAGGGTAAGCAGGTCATGGGAAGACCTGTGGACGGGGTAGAGCCTGAGATTTCAATAATGAACCGGTTTGTATCCAGAAGACACGGAGTATTCGAGACGAACAAAAAGCACTCGACTTTCATTGCAGAGAATTCCACCAACGGCACGCTCTATAACGGCAAGATACTTGACCCCGGAGAGAAAATAGTGCTCAGCGATGGCGACGAGCTGCTGATCCCTGCGGGAGATGAGAGGGACGGTGGAGACGGGTTTGTGCTTCTTGTCTATGCTGCGTCTTATGCAAGGATCAATCTATGGAGAGGCTTTAGAAAGCAGTCAACAGATCAGCTTACGGGCATCTGCAAGAGGGAGAGGTTCATTTCCTGGTGGGAAAAGAACTACTGGAAGAGCGAGTATTCTCAGGGAATAATATTCATCCTTGACATCGATGATTTCAAAAGGATAAACGACAGTCTCGGGCACAATGCAGGGGATGATGTTCTGAAATTTGTGGCAGATCAGCTAAGGCTTTGCGTCAGATACGAGGATCAGGTCTGCAGGTGGGGCGGAGATGAGTTTGTAGGGATTCTGCCAGGCAGCCATGACAGCGTAGAGGATAGGTTAAAAGAACTGCTCAAAAAGATTGAGAATCATGACATAGAGGGCTGCCCGCCAATATTCGCAAGCGTTGGATACGCCGATATAAGCGATGCGTTAAATCCGACGAGCATAGCAGAACTTGTAGGCATGGCAGACAAGGCGCTTTACCATATCAAAAATAAAGGTAAAAAAGGGATATGCCTATATAAAAAAGCTTGAACTGTTTTAAGAATGAAACTAATTAAATAAAAATAAGGAGGTATCAAATGAGAGTTCTTTTTAACGAGGGTGTTGTGAAAGAAGTAAGTTCGGTTGAGGTTAAGCCGCTGGACTTTGGGGATGGACAGATATGCGGTACGGAAATGGACTTTATCCTGACTTCAGGAGACAGCATCAAGTATATTTATTCTCAGAATGTGCCGATTGAGGAGTCGGGACAGCGAGCTATAGATTTTGTAAGAAAATTATATGAGGATGGCAGAGCCGACTTCACACATGAGCCGGTTGAGATGCTCTAATTCACTGGGGTAAGCAATATAATTCCGGGAGTCATCTGGCGGATTAGGTACCGTCAGGTGGCTTTTTTCTTTTTCATTTATAATTCTCAGTAGATGCATTGGAACAAAGGCGTTTCGGTTAAATACGAAGCGCCTTTGTGCATCTGGGTGAGGGGAGTTCTCATGCCTGGGTAGAAATATGGGATGATAAAAATGGATTGGATTTGATCCGACAAATAGGAAACTGGTAAATGATGAATACATCAAGATATCAAATGGAAGAGATTTTTCGGACTGCCTTGTAAATCAGAGAGTTTTTGAAAAGATAAAGGACTATAAATATGGAATACAGTTTGCATCCTTCTATATGCCGGGGCACTTTGTACCTCAGTAACTTGTGCATCCTAAAATGCAACTTATGCAGATTTTAAGTCATAAGGAATCCTTTTCTGATAAAGTCAAAGCATCACAAGAAAAGGAGCACAAGTAAATGAAAAGAAATATTATTGGTAAGGCGGCTAAAATAACATTAGGAGTAGTTGTTGCACTGATAGTTGTAGGAACAGTTGGAATGGCGAAGCTGGTTACTGATGGAGTGTTTTACCAGAATA